>Ga0307380_10002349_pt1 | contig 26982 bp, 26 predicted proteins | sample UN3MG_FD_202239 | JGI IMG/M metagenome (GOLD analysis project Ga0307380, IMG submission 202239) | Soil microbial communities from Risofladan, Vaasa, Finland - UN-3 | ecosystem: Environmental > Terrestrial > Soil > Coastal area > Acid sulfate soil | place: Finland: Risofladan, Vaasa | collected... | reverse complement strand
GGGTCGGCAGGAAAGTAATCGTCAGCTTTCCGAACTTCGCTCACTGGCGGTGCAGGGCACAACTGCTCTTCCAGGGCAAATCGCCCGTAACCAGGCAGCTTCCGTTTGACTGGTGCAACTCGCCTAACATACATTGTTTATCGCTCAAAGATTTCGACCGGTTTTGCAGGAAGCTGAGTGTGAAAGTCGAAAAAAGGATCCCTTTGAATAAAATAGCTCTCAGCCGGGTAAGATTTGCGCCTAATCTTTTTGCCGAGCAGGTAATTTACGTAACGAGCAAAGAATAAAATTTTTGGATAAAAATGTTGAACATCGTTGGGATGTAAAGTTCCTCCATAACGGCCGGATGGAAATTGCCGTTACGCCGGAACATAACGTATTCTTAGAAGGAGATGATAGTATGATTTTTTCAAAAGCGACAGAAAAGGATGTAACCAGGGCAATCGTATCTGAATTCGCAAAAGAATTTGATGACCACATCGAGAACGATGTGATTGTTATAGGCGCCGGTCCCAGCGGGCTCGTCGCGGCGATGGAATTCGCCAAACAGGGCCAAAAGACGCTCGTTGTCGAGAGTAACAACTACCTCGGCGGCGGATTCTGGATAGGCGGCTTCCTGATGAACAAGGTGACGGTCAGGGCGCCCGCCCAGGAAGTCCTCGACGAGATTGGTGTGCCTTACCGGGAAGTGTCGGATGGTTTGTATGTTGCCGACGGACCACATGCGTGTTCGAAATTGATTGCCGCGGCGTGCGATGCCGGCGTCAAGGTATTGAACATGACGAAGTTCGACGATGTAGTGCTGCGCAAAGGCAGGGTCTGCGGGGCGGTGATTAACTGGACGCCGGTATCGGCGCTGCCGAGGGCGCTTACCTGCGTGGACCCGGTGGCCATCGAATCCAGGCTCATGCTCGATGCGACCGGACACGATGCCGTCGTGGTTCGATCCCTGGAACAGCGAGGTCTCGTGGACATAAAAGGCTTCGGAGCGATGTGTGTTGAAGAATCCGAAGATGCGGTTGTCGAAAATACAAAGGAGATATATCCGGGCTTGATTGTCGCTGGAATGGCTGCCGCAACTACGTTCGGCCTTCCAAGAATGGGACCAACGTTTGGAGGAATGCTGCTTTCGGGTAAGAGAGCCGCAGAAGTAACTATGGAAGTGCTGAGGTAGATTGCCTTCGGCATATTTCGCAAATAACAGCCGCCTGCTACTGTTACTGGTTTGCTGTTCTTAGATATTTATGAGGTAGTAAAATGGACGAAAATACAAATTATCGCCTGGAGACGTTGGCTCTGCACGCAGGCCAGGAGGTCGATTCAGATACTCTGAGCAGAGCCGTACCGATTTATCAGACGACCAGTTACGTTTTTAAGGATACGGACCATGCCGCCAATCTCTTCGCTCTGAAGGAGTTCGGCAATATCTACACCAGGCTGATGAATCCGACGACCGATGTGCTGGAAAAGCGGCTGGCGGCCCTGGAAGGCGGAGTTGGCGGCCTGGCATTCAGCTCGGGCCAGTCGGCGATATATGTGAGCATCTTTAACATTTGCGGTGCCGGCGGTCATATTGTGTCCTCGAATTCGCTTTACGGCGGGACGGTGACGCTCTTTAGCCATACTTTCGCCAAACTTGGCATTGAGGTGACTTTTGTCGATCCGAAGGACCCGGAAAATTTTGCCAAGGCGATAAAAGACAATACCCGGCTGATTTATATCGAGACCCTCGGCAATCCCAAGAATGATATTTTGCAGTATGAAAAAATAGCAGAAATAGCTCACAAAAACGGTATGCCGGTGATTTGTGACAACACGGTCACGACGCCCATCCTGTTCAGGCCTTTCGAATACGGCATCGATATTGTCGTTCATAGCTGCACGAAATTCATCGGCGGGCACGGCACAAGCATCGGCGGCGCGATTGTCGATTCGGGCAAATTCGACTGGACGAATGGTCGCTACCCTGAAATGACTGAACCTGACCCGAGCTATCACGGCGTAAAATACGTCGAGGCCGTCGGAGAACTGGCGTACATTATAAAAGCCAGGACCCAGTTCCTTCGCGATATGGGTAGCTGCATGTCGCCGTTCAACGCGTTTCTGTTTTTGCAGGGGCTTGAAACGCTGCATCTGCGTATGCCAAGGCATTCCGAGAACGCGCTGAAGCTGGCACAGTGGCTCGAAAAACAGCCGCAGGTAACCTGGGTGAACTACCCGGGGCTCGAATCGCATCCGGACCACAAGCTGGCGAAAAAATACCTGCCTGACGGACAGGGCGCTATTCTTGGCTTCGGAATCAAGGGTGGAAAAGAAGCCGGCGTTAAGTTTATCAACAGCGTCAAGCTGGCCAGCCATCTGGCGAATATCGGCGACAGCAAAACCCTGGTTATTCACCCGGCCAGCACTACCCATCAGCAGCTTACGGAAAAAGAACAGCTTGCGGCCGGTGTAACAAACGATTATATTCGTGTATCAGTCGGCACAGAGAACATCGACGATATAATAAATGACTTTCGATATGCGTTGAAAATTAGTTCTAAGTCTTGAGTGTTGAGTTTTGAGTTAATGGCAGAGAGTATTGTTAAGCAAAAAAGTTATGATTTTGCTCTGAAAATTATCAAACTCTGCGCCATGTTGCGAAACCAGAAGCATTTTGAAATATCGAGTCAGCTTTTGCGATCTGGAACAAGTATTGGTGCTAATGTTGAAGAGGCTTTAGCGGGACGAAGCCGAAAGGATTTCTTTGCTAAAATGTCCATTGCCTCGAAAGAAGCCAGAGAAACAAATTATTGGCTCAGGCTTATAATTGATGCAGAGATTCTTGACAAGCAGAAATGCAGTAGTTTACTTAAGGCATCTGAAGAACTAATAAAGATATTAACAAGCATTGTAAAAACCGGATGTGATGAGCAGCAAGGTGTATCAAGAAAAACTAAAAACTCAAAACTAAGGACTCAAAACTAACCATGTGGGAATACACGGATAAGCTCAAGGACCATTTTTTCAATCCGCGAAACGTCGGTGAAGTGGAAGAGCCGGACGGCGTCGGCGAGGTCGGCTCTCTGGCTTGTGGCGATGCCCTGAAGCTGACTTTCAAGCTTGATGAGAACGGCAAAATCGCCGAAGCAAAGTTCAAAACGTTCGGCTGCGCGAGCGCCATCGGGACATCATCGGTGTTAACCGAAATGATTAAAGGCCTGACACTGGACGAAGCCGCCAAGGTGACCAATAAAGACATCGCCGACTACCTGGGCGGGCTGCCGGAGCAGAAGATGCACTGCTCGGTAATGGGCAGAGAAGCGCTCGAGGCCGCGATCGAAAATTATCAAAGCGGCGGCAGGAAAAAACACGAGCTTGGCGGCACTGTCGTCTGTACCTGCTTCGGCGTCACCGACCAGGAAATCGAGCGTGTAGTTATCGAAAACGACCTGACGACCGTCGAAGAAGTGACGAATTACTGCAAAGCCGGCGGCGGCTGCGGCGGCTGCCAGAGCGAAATTAAGAAAATCATAGAAAAGATACAGGGAGACAAGGTAAAAGAAATCCCCGTACCGGCACCTCGCCGGGCAGGCAAGATGACGAACATCCAGAAGATTCAGCTCATCCAGCAGACGATTAACGAGCAAATCAGGCCGGCCCTTAGAGCACACGGCGGCAATATCGAGCTGATCGACGTTGAGGGAAATAAAGTAATCGTTGCATTCAGAGGAATGTGTGCCCAGTGCAAGCTGACGGAGTTCACAATGAAAGATGTGGTCGAGGCCAAGCTGAGAGAATTCGTTTCCAAAGACCTTTTCGTCGAAGAAGACAAAGAGTCCGCAGAACAGCCCCACAATCACAGAGAGTAAATCATGAAGACCGTATATTTCGATAATAACGCCACTACAAAAGTCGCCGAGGAGGTGCTTGAAGAGATAAGGCCGCTGTTCTGTGAGCTGTACGGCAACCCTTCGAGCATGCACACGTTCGGCGGGCAGATAGGCCGAAGAATTCGCCGGGCGCGCGAGCAGGTTGCTGGCCTGCTCGGCTGCGAACCGAGCGAGATTGTTTTTACAGGCTGCGGCACCGAAAGTGACAACACCGCTATCAAAGGTACGCTTGCCGCCGCGCCAAACAGGCGCACAATTATAACCACGAGGGTTGAGCATCCGGCTGTATTGGCGGTTTGCCGGGATCTGGAAAATCACGGTTATACGGTTATCGAGCTGAGCGTGGACAGACAGGGCCGGCTCGATATGGCCGAACTGGAAGAGCAGCTCGACGATGATACCGCACTGGTGACAATCATGTACGCCAACAATGAAACGGGCGTCGTGTTCCCGATCGAGGATATCGCCGAATTAGTCACAAGCAAAGGGGCGGTGTTCCACACCGACGCGGTGCAGGCCGTCGGCAAAATCCCGCTGAACCTCTCGAAAAGCAATATCGACCTGCTCAGCCTTTCGGGCCATAAGCTGCACGCGCCGAAAGGCGTTGGCGTCCTCTACGTCCGCAAGGGGACACGGCTGTCGCCGTTCATGCTGGGCGGCCACCAGGAAGCGGGGCGAAGGGCCGGCACGGAAAATGTCCCCGGGATCGTCGGTCTGGGCAAAGCCTGCGAATTAGCGGCGGAAAAACTCGAAGCCGAGAACAGCAATGTCAAAGCCCTGCGCGACAAACTTGAGAAAACAATCTTGGACAAGTGTCCCGATTGCCGGCTCAACGGCGATCCGGATAATCGCCTGCCCAATACGACCAATATCAGCTTCGAGTACATCGAGGGCGAAGCGATCCTGTTGATGCTGGATAAATACGGAATTTGCGCCAGCAGCGGCTCGGCCTGCACGTCCGGCTCGCTCGAGCCAAGCCACGTCCTGCGCGCGATGGGCGTACCATTCACCGCCGCCCACGGCTCCATCCGCTTCAGCCTGAGCCGGTACAACACAGAGGATGAGGTCGACTACACCATCGAAAAGCTCCCCCCCATCATAAATCAGCTCCGGGAACTCTCACCCTTCGTAACTAAATAACAGGCAGCTTTTCTGCTTACATAGACAGAGTCAGACCAATTGGATTTAGTTCTTGCGCCACACTGTCATTCCCGCGAAGAGCCTGCCCTGAGCGAAGCCGAATGGGCGGGAATCCATTTTTCCCCATCCTGGAGCCTTGGTAAAGGGTAAATCTGTGTTACCTGGCACAATCCCACTACTACAAGCGCACATATTAAATGCAATTGGTATCACTCCTTATAGTTAATCATCTGGGTATTTTCAATATATAAGGGGGATTCTGTATGCAAGACAAAGTTCTTGGTTTGGTCTCGCTCGGTTTCAATGCAGCAAGCCAGACATATGTATGACATACCGGAAGTGCGATGTTATTAACAATAGTGATTTTGGCTCAGCTTCCTCCGATTATGTCACCTATTCCGCCGAGGATGGAGCCTTCACCTTTTCTTGAGCCGCCGGCTCTTGGCGCGTGGGCGAGGATACGGTTGCACATCCTTGAGAAGGGCAGGCTCTGGAGATAGACTTTGCCGGTTCCCCGCAGGGTTGCGAGAAACAATCCTTCACCGCCGAAGAACATGGACTTTAGATTGCCGGCCCGCTCGATGGAATAATCTATGCCGCTCGTGAAGGCGACGATGCAGCCGGTGTCAACGCGGATTGTCTGGCCGTTCAGATCCATAGGAACGACGGTTCCGCCGGCGTGCACAAACGCCATTCCATCTCCCTCCAGCTTCTGGAGAATGAAGCCCTCGCCGCCGAAGAAGCCGGCCCCGAGCCGCTTAGTGAAAGCGATGCTGACCTTGGTGCCTTTGGCTGCACAGAGGAAGGCATCCTTCTGGCATATAAGTGAGCCTCCGTGCTTTTGCATATCGATCGGGATGATCTGCCCAGGATATGGGGCGGCGAACGAGACGCGTTTCTTGCCTGAGCCGCTGTTGGTGAAATGCGTCATGAAAATCGATTCACCCGTCAGGACTCGTTTGCCGGCGCCGAGCAGCTTGCCCATGATTCCTTCGCCGGGGGTCGAACCGTCGCCCATCTTGGCTTCGAATGTTATTCCATCGTGCATATAATTCATCGCTCCGGCTTCGGCGACGACCGTTTCGCCCGGATCCAGCTCGATCTCGACAATCTGCATATCGTCCCCAAGAATCTCATAATCCACTTCGTGACACTGCATAGCCATACCTTTCCACTTGTTAAATTCTCGATATTTCGCACTAAGTTTGTACCATCATCTGAATACCATCTTATATTTTGGGTTAAGAAGCAAGCGCAATTCGCCACATCAGCACAACGAGTAGACTGTTGCTGACAGCAAAAAAACCGGAGATTTTCTAAATCGGATTCTTGACAGCTTTTATGAGAGGATGGAGGATAAACGAATATCGGGTCAATAACTGAGTATTGATTATTAACAACAGCTTATACCATAAGCTTTTATGCCATTGCCGGCTCGAGAAGTTGTTCTGCTTCGGATTCGCTGCCGGCTTGCTCGCCGGGCTTGAAAGGCAGCGGTTCGCCGAACTGAACGGCAACCCGGCGTATAAAGCTGTTGACGTTATCCACCCGGCAGACATAGCCCCAGCGCGTGAAGTTGGCCATGTCGAACGAATCATCGGGACCATATCGCGGCACGCTGAAACGGGCGGTTATATGCTGTCCCGGATGGGGACAGCCATCCTCCGCATAACAGGTAAATGCTGCCCCCTTGCTGCAAACATCAACCATTTGCCCCTGTGAGAGGGCATGGTCGAAATTCTCGGCGAACCAGATGGGCCAATAATAACGCAGTCTTTGTTCTGTTCTTCGATCGCTATTTTCGTCCATTGTAAATACCCCAAAATCTCTTACTGTTACCTGCGAATCGACTGATTTATAGGCCGACTTTACAGGATGCTGCCGGGAAAATCACAGCCTATCGAATTGATAAGGACATTCGTTGCGTTTTTCGTCTGCTATTGTGGAAAAACGGCTTTAAGCTTTTTTTGATTTTTTTCTGCATTATGCGGAGATACTCCTATAATCATACGCTGAAGCTCAAAGAGCAGATATTTCTCGACACATTTTGAAGCTGAAGCGCAAACTATATTATGACCAATGTTGGCCCATCGATGGTTTCGGCTGCTGATTAAGGCTGTACATGGATAAGAATACAGAGCTAAAAATTGCACAAGGCTTGCAGAAGGGCGACCGCCAGGCATGGCTGCAATTGTACGAAGCGTACGCCGAGCCTGTCTGGAGGAATATCTCCCGGCTTGTCGGCGGCGACTCGGCTGCTGTCGCCGACCTCGTGCAGGAGACTTTTCTCGCCGCGGCGCGCTCGGCACGGAATTTCAGGCCTGATCGCGGAACGCTCTGGGTATGGCTGTGGACAATCGCCAGGCGCCAGGTAGCTCTTTACTATCGCAAACAAAAACCGGAAATCGTGCTGAGCCGGGCCCGGCAATGGTGGAGAACGCTGGACGGCGAGAAATTCGATTGGATCGATGCCAAAGCAGATATGCCGCCGGATATTCTCGAATCGCAGGAGTTGGCTGTGCTTGTTAGATTAGCCTTGAGTGAACTGCCGGGCGATTATCAGACCCTTCTGTTAGCTAAATATGTCGATGGCCAGCCTGCCGGGCAAATTTCCGGGCAGATGAATTGCTCGGAAGTTGCGGTTCGCTCGAAGCTGGCGCGAGCAAGAAAAGCCTTTCGGAAGGCTTTCAAAAGGACAATTTGTTCAATGCCAAAGAAGCGTGAGGTGTCAATATGAAGGCACAAAATGATCAACATAAAGATAAAAGAATGTCGTTATTGCTGTCTGCTGTCGACCACGGGGCTAATGAGCCGGACATGCAGTTCCTGGATAAGCTGAAAGAACAATCAACAGCCGAATTCTTAGCCTTTTCCACGGACGGCAATAAACAATCAGAAAAAACAATCCCCATTTCTATATGGAGAATAATCATGAAAAGTAGAATAACAAAATTAGCAGCCGCAGCGGTGATAATTATTATAGTGGTTCTGTCAGTAATAGTTTTGGATAAATCGATACCTTCGGCCTACGCTATAGAACAGACTATCAGAGCTTATGAAAGTCTTCGTTATGTCCATATCAAAGATTTTAAACAGGGTGAGAGTGAGCCGCTAGAATTCTGGATGGAGCTTGATAAGCAGGAGCAGATGAAAAGGTTTCGCGCATATCTTCCCGCCTGGGCCGTAGGGGGGGGACCTTTGGTCGGGGTATGGAGTGAAGGTAAGCTCCAAATACTGGGTAAAAATGATAATGTATTTGTGACAAAACGTGCGGAAGCTTTAGCCTCGGAAATATTGAACGGTGTTAAAAATTTTGATCCAAGATATGTGGTTAGAGGATTACGTCAACTTGAAGCCGAGGGAAAAGCGCAGATTACGACAAGCGAGCCTTCATCGAAATCTGATCCCATTGTTATAACGGCGAAATACCCTTTGCAAAACGATAATACCGGGCAAATGGTTTTGTTCGTGGATCAAAATACTAAACTGGTTACCCGTATTATCTTTAACAAGTCTGAAGATGGATATCAGCATTCATTGGAATTTTCAGACTACAATGCTACTGTCGATGAGAAAGTTTTTACGTTGGGAGTAACTTTAGATGACACAAAAATATTTATGAAGAACATTAATGCCAAACTTGCTACGCTGGATATAAATAAATCTAAAGTAGCTGATGTTGTTAATGTACTTGGTGAGCCATTGTTTTACAGATTCCGGGGCAAAACTTTTCAGAAGGATGACCTACCCGAGGCCTACACGATGAGTTATCCAGGAGGATTCATAATCAATATTTGTAAGAATCAGGTAGTGCAATGGGGCTGTCAACAAGCTCCCGGGGACGAAATTCCGGGATATGTATTTCCAGATTCGATACAAATTGGTACGCCTCTTGATGATGTTTTTAAAAAACTGGGTCCTCCGTCAAAAGTTGCCGAGGGATTTGGTACAAAGGATAATAAAATCATGTACGAGGATAATACAGATTATGCCGACATGAATATCAATGAAAGAAAGGGATTTTGTTTCTCTCGATACGAAGATAATGGGAAGGAAATCAAAATATATCTCGATGATAATATTCTCTATAAGGGTATAGGGAAAGTCGAGAGGCTTTGTTTCTATGGAACTGTCTGCAACGGCAAGAGAATAAGATTTTCATTCATGGATGACAAGGTGATTGCTATGTACGAATACAGGACTGAACCTATAGAGGAAATTGAATAAAACCTGAAAATAGGATGTGAGCGAAAACTTTTAAAAATCCCTAAGGAGCAATTGAATCATTCATTAAGCCGGGCTGGTTCCTTCAACAATGCTCAGGATAAATTAGTCCGGCTTTTTATTTTTTAAGTGACTTTACGAGTTTGGTAAATTCGTTGCCGCGCTGTTCGTAGTTCTCGAACATGTCGTAGCTTGCGCAGGCGGGACTGAGTAAGACGACATCGCCGGTTTCGGCGATTTTATTTACCTGTCTGATGGCTTCGGAAAGTGAACTAACAATCTCGGACTGTGTGGCAGCGACCGAGTGTAATGATCTCGATGGTCCATCCACTTCGCCTTGCTCAGTGGCTGCCACCCCTCGCAATGACAAATTGGCGTTTGTGATGGCTTGAGCGATTTTTGGGGCGGTCTGGCCTATGAGGATGGCGGCCTTGGCTTTTTGGACGATTTTTTCTCCGAGTTTGTCGAAGGGAAGATTCTTATCGTATCCGCCGGCGATGATGATTGTCGGTTTGTCGAAGGCATCCAGGGCGGTGATTGCTCCTTCCGGCGTGGTAGCCTTCGAATCGTTGTACCACGAAACGCCGTTTATTGTTTCAACCAGTTCGAGCCGGTGCGGCAACGCCTTGAACGCCGGCAGAGAATTTTTAATATCGTCATCAGTAATATCATAAAGCCCGGCAACTGCCATGGCGGCGGCGAGGTTGGAAAGATTGGCCCGTCCCGGCAAAGCAAAACACTTGCGAAGCTCATTGCCTACATCGTCGGCTGAGAATTTGATGCAAATCCTGCCGGCATCGTTTTTGTATTTCTCGAACCATTCGGCGGCAATTTTGTCTTCGGCATTGAAAATAGAAACAGCAGGGCAGTTTTCGTCCAGTTCCTGAAATTTGAAGATGTTCTCCTTTGCGACACAATAATTAGCAAATGTCCCGTGCCGGTCGAGATGGTTCGGTGTCAGATTCGTCAGCAGCGCGACGTCTGGAGCTTTTTGAATTTCCGCCAATTGTTCAAGCTGGAAACTCGACAGCTCCAATACGACCAAGTCGTCTGGGTTGATTTTTTCTATCGTGGTCAGCAATGGCTGGTTGCCGATGTTGCCGCTCAACCAGACTTTTTCGTATTGCGTGTTGCGTAATGCGTATTGCGTGGTTTGAGATTGCTTCGCGGAGTTTATCCTGAGCGTAGTCGAAGGGCTCGCAATGACAGTTTCGGATAATGTGTTATTGAGCAGGTGGGCGGTCAGGGCGGTGGTTGTGCTTTTGCCGTTGGCGCCGGTTATGCCGATTATCTTTGCAGGGCACAATTCGAAGAAGATGCTTATCTGGGATGTGACAAATCTGTTTGCCCGGCGAGCAATCTGAAGAAACTTATTATCGCCGGGTACAGCGGGATTGGCGATGATAATGTCGGCCTGCTCAAAGTCCGCCGGGGCGTGCGAGCCGAGATGAAATTCGATTCCGTCAAGGTCCCGGAGCCGGCTCAGGGAATCGCTCAGTTGCTCGGCTGAGGCCAAATCTGTTACGACTACCTTTGCACCGGCGCCATGGGCGAACATGGCAACATCAATCCCGCCGCCAAAGCGCCCCAGGCCCATTACCAAAACAGTCTTACCGGCAAAAAATTCTTTGTTCATGATTTCTCATTAAACATTCCATTGTTCTCTACTTTCTCTGCAGCGGAGTTGGCCGTATGCGAATTTAGAAAAACAGGATTTGCATTTCTGAGATTTGGTGCTAATTTCTCCTGCTAAGCATAACTTTGATTTGCTCATACAATTCGGGTAAATCATTTGTTATCACATCCCAGACGACGGGGTCTTCGACGATATCATAACCGTGGATCAAAATATTGCGGAAAGAAATAACGCGTCTGTGATGGCTGATTTGATTCGCTACTTCAGGTGCGACCGTTGTCAATCGATTCAAAGCCTCACCAATAATCTCGAACTGCCTTTCAACGCCGCTGCGTAAAAGGTCATTACAAGTATAATCGCTTAGTGTCTTGTCTTTGGTAAATCCCAGGATGCATTCACAAGCAAGCCGGACGTCTTCCAGCAGTTTCTTTGACTCAAGCTGCATAGAGCACCTCCCGGTTTTTATCAATGGATTCGATAAAATAGCGATTCTTGACGGCTCGCGGCATGACCAGATCAATGTGCCTGCGGAAAAGTGTTTCCAAGGCGTCAAGTAAACCGAAATAAGCATCGGCATATTCGCCCGGTTGTAACGTAAGAAACTCAACCAGAAAATCCAAATCGCTTTTCTCGGCGTCGAAATTTCTGCCGGTCGAAGCCGAGCCAAAGACTTCAAGACGCCGAACTCGAAACTTCACACATAGCTCTTTCAGGGCATGACGGTTTTTCTCGATCAAACTGACCATACTATTTCACTCAATAATATTGCTCTACAAAAAGCAATATAGATATCCTGTTCGAAAACAGCAAGGAAAATACATGTTTAGTCATTGGATTCATTTGGCTTAGTGCCCTGGTAGAGGCAGGCTACGCCGAATGTCAGCGGTGTTGCATTGACGTCTGAGAAGCCGGCCTTCTGCATGATGCGGCAGAAATCGTCGGTGCAGTGGAATTTCTCAATGCTTGTATCGAGGTAGCGATAGGTATGATTGTCGCCGGAGAGCAGACGTCCAAGCAGCGGCACAAAAGATCGCAGGTAGAACAGATAAAAGCCTCTGAGGATTCGGTTGGCCGGCATGGAAAATTCCAGAATCAACGTTGTGCCGCCCTGTTTTAAGAGACGGTTGATTTCGGTTAGAGTTTTGAAAGCGTCGGGAGTGTTTCTGATTCCAAAGCCCATTGTAACGACATCGAATGACTCGCCGGCCAGGCCGCAGGCGGCTGCATCGGCGCGAACCAGACTGATGCGGTCGACGAGCTTGTGGCGCGCGATTTTCCTGCGGCAGATAGCCAGCATGTTTTCGGATATGTCCAGGCCGACCGCTTCGGCGATGTTGGGATTCCTGCGAAGCAGGCAGATCAATATATCGCCCGTACCGGTTGCAAGGTCGAGTACTCGCAGTTTTCCATTCTTATCGACTGTGCCGGCAAGCCTTCGACGCCAGAAAAAATCCCGCCCGAAGGAAAGCAGGTGATTGAGAATATCATAGACCGGCGCGATACGGTCGAACATTTGACCGACCGGGTTCGAATTCATATTGCTTGACATTCCTGTGACGGGTTCCGCGTTCGTCTCAGAGCTTTGTTTGCATTGCGGTTGCCAGATCGACTTTTGCGTCGATTACAGCCTGCTCGATACATCTTTTCCAGTCGTCGCCGAACTGGTCCTTGTATTTCGGCTTTTCATAGGCATAAATAATCGAGCGAGAGGCGTTAATCAGGGCACCGGTTCCGTCGGGTTTGCAGAATCGTACACAGTCGGCGGCCGAAGCGCCCTGCGAGCCATAGCCCGGCACGAGAAACCATATCTTGTCGTACTTCTGCCGCAAAGCGGTGGTGACATCCGGCGCGGTTCCGCCCACGACCATTCCCACGTTACTGTAGCCGTCCTTACCGATTCTATCGTCTTGATTGGCGATTTCGGCGATGACATCAGCGAGCTTTTCGTACATTCTTTGGCCGTCAGCGTCAGCGAAATCCTGGATTGCCGCCGCGGATGGATTGCTGGTCCGCACCAGCACAAAGACACCTTTGCCCTGCTTGGCCGCCATATCTGCGAAAGGCTTGATACCGTCGGCCCCTGTGTAGCCGTTGATAGTAATGGCGTCCGGTGCCAGCGTATCTTCGAGTCCGGCCAGTTCCGGATTTTCCAGATGAGCGGAGGCGTAAAGTTCCGCCGTGTGCCCGATATCGCCTCGCTTGACATCGCCGATAATCTCGATGCCCAAATCGTCAGCCTCGGTAATCAGGTTGTAGTAAGTTTCCATGCCTTCCCAGAGATATTTCTCGAAAAAGGCGATATTTATTTTCACCGCCGGCACCATCGGCGCGACAATCCGCAACGTCTGCGTGCAAAAATCGAAGATTGCATCGACCGCTGCTGCGGCATCAAATTCGTCGTTCATCTGGCGGTGGCTTCTAATCGCCTCCGGGAGCCTTGTATAAACGGGATCCAGACCAACGATTAAAGACGTTTTCTTAGTTCTCACTGCCTCACAGAGGCGGTCAGCAAAATGACTTGCCATTATCGAGCCCTCGTACTTGGAAAATACTTTTGATAATACGTTTGAGCTACTATAATCAGAGAAATGATTTCGAGCAAGAGAGAAATACGAAATATGAAAACAGATTCGAAAATTCATAAGAAATCGAGACGTAAGAAATTAATCTTGTGGCTTTTAATTGACTTGGCCGTGGCTGCTGTTGTTTTTGCATTGTTAGTTTACAGGCCCGGCCGCTATGATCCGGCAGATTTTGACTCGTTCGACCACGAGAGTGGGCAGGTTAGTCCGTACCTGACGCATGAATTATCGCCTCAAGTCTATAATAATTCTCAGCGTGGCGAGCCTTTCGATCTGGTCGTTACGCAGAGTGGAGTAAATGAAATTGTCGCCGGGCTGGGGTGGCCGAAGTTCTCCGAGGGCATAATGCTGTACGCCCCTTCGGTGCTTTTTGTGCCGGGATCCGTCGTGCTGATGATAACAGCAAATGTCAAGGGCGTGGAGCTTATCATAACGATTGAGCTGGAGCCGAAGATTAATGAGCGGAAGCTGTTAAATTTGCATGTAGTAAAAGTCAAGGTTGGCGCTGTGAATATTACGCCGCTCGCCAGGATGATGGGCAAAAAGATGTACACCGAAAGGCTTGCTATGTTACCCGTGGACACAGAGGCTTTACAGACAAAGATAGTGGCGTCATTGCTTAACGAAGAAGCCTTCGAGCCCGTTTTTAGTGTTGAAGATAACAAGGTGCGAGTTGAGAAAATAACCGTATATAAGGAGAAACTGACCGCTCGTCTGGTACCGGCTTCGTAGCTTATCTCGTATTATGAATCTCGAAGATTTAAAGAGAAAAGCTGAAAAACAGACTAAAAAGACGTAAAATTCGACAATTTGGGGCCGAATGCAGGAAACTGCCGGCTATGGCATATTGAGGCCCAAAAGAAGGCTATTGACAATAAAAAGACAATTTTATGCGGACTTTTGATGTTTTTACGGCTGTATTAGTATTCTGAGTCAGGCATAGTTAAAAATTATACAAATTTGGTAAAAAAGTTATTGCCCTTAACGGATTTGACGATTATTATAAGAAGTTTAGTTATAAGGATTAACAGTTGCCAATATTAAACTTTGAGCTAAATAGGTGTTTGAAATGCTTTTAACAGGATTATCGAACAGTGCAAAGTAGGCGAACCATGGATGTGCACGGCCTCGTTTATGCGCATATGGTGGCTTGGCAATCGCTGTTTCTGCTTCAAGATCGGGAAACGAATGAGGTTTTATTACTGGGTTTCCACTTGCAGAAAAGCTTGCAAAATCGGAACCCCGAACGGAGGCAGATGATGTAGCGCAAAGGTGAAATATAACCTCTGTTCGTTTTGGCGTGTAAGGGAGTCTCTTATCAGCGGCTCCCCCGATTGAACTGGAAACCTGGTGGTTTCCATTTTTTTTGCTTGGCAAAGGTTTTTAGTGCCGGGTCGCAAAATATTAGTCAGGAAAAAGAAACGATGAATCAGGAATTACTACGAATCGTTGAGAATATTGCTCGCGACAAAAACATCGATAAGGAATCGATATTTGTTGACTTGGAAGAAGCAATGGTTTCGGCGGCGAGAAAGCATTTTGCCGAGCCTGAAAGTAATATAGTCGTAAACATCGACCGCGGCACGGGAGAGATTACCGCCTTTAAGGATGATGTGCAAATTGACATAAAGCAGCTCGGCCGAATCCCTGCCCAGACCGCCAAACAGGTGATTATCCAGAAGATACGGGCTGATGAGAGAAACAGTATCTATGCCGAGTTCGTCCAGCGAAAAGGAGAAATCATAAGCGGCGCGGTTGTGCGATACGAAAGCGGGGCACTGATAGTCAATCTGGACCGCTGGACCGAAGGCTTTATGCCGAAAGGCGAGCAGATAATGGGCCAGACGCACCGGGTAGGCGAGAGAGTACGGTGTTTGATTCTCGATGTAAAGGAAACCTCGAACCAGGTCAAAATTATTCTCTCTCGCACGCATCCTGATTTTATTCGCCGATTGTTTGGGTTGGAAGTGCCGGAGATCAGTGAAAAAATTATCGAAATACGTGCACTTGCCCGAGAGGCGGGCTACCGAACGAAAGTCGCGGTGGTGTCATACGACGAGAAGGTCGATCCCGTCGGGGCGTGCGTAGGTGTGCGGGGCAGCAGGATAAAGAACATAGTTGAGGAGCTCGGCGGAGAAAAAATAGATATTGTCCGCTGGAATGAGTCGTCCCAGGTGCTTGTATCAAATGCGTTAATGCCGGCTAAAGTCAGTGAAATAGCCTTGTGTTTTGAATTAGGACGGGCGACAGTCGTTGTGGATGAAGAGCAGCTCAGCCTGGCCATCGGCAAGCACGGGCAAAATGTTCGGTTAGCCGCCAGATTGACCGGCTGGGATATCGATATACTTACGCCTGAGGAATACAATCGAGGTATTGAACAATTGGCGAACTGCATAAAGGCAGCTGAAGGTGTTGATGAGGCAATGGTTGACAAGCTGATAGCGCTGGGTGTCATATCAGTCTCGGACCTGGAGGATGTAGGGACAGAACCATTGATTAACGAGCTGAAGATAGAATCGGGCATCGCCGGCAAGCTGGTTGCAGCAGCAGCTAAAGAAGTCGAACGCCTGGTAGCCGAGTCGAAACAAAACGATGCGGAAAAGGAACTGGCCCAGCAAACTAAAGCAAGAGATAACGAATAATTAATGTATCTCATTCGGGATATGGCATCATAAACACGAATGAGACTGGAGATTTTTTTGGCTGCTACAAGAGTTTACATTTTAGCCAAAGAGCTTGGTGTAAAAAGCTCTGCTATTGTAAAGAAGTGTCAGGATGAAGGTCTGGAAATAAAGAACCACATGTCTGTGATTTCGGCTGGACTGGCGGCGACAATACGGGAATGGTTCAGCGAAGGAGACAACGTTACAACGGTCGAGACCTCTGATAAGGTAGACCTGAAAAAAGTCCGGATCAAGAAGAAAAAGAAGGCGAAGAAACCGGCAGCAGAAGAAACAAAAGCTGAAAAAGCCAAAGAGGCAAAACCTGCTGCCAGGCGGACCAAGTCAACTACTGCAGCCGAAGAAACGCAAAGTGAAAAGGAAGAAGCAGCCGGGGACGTTGAAGTGCAGTCGGGTACTGCGGTAATTGTCGATGAACCACCACTTCCGGAAGAAAAGATAGTCGAAGTCCCTAAGCCCGAACCCGAGCTCGAACCCGAGCCGATTGTGCCTGCCGGGCCGATTTTGGAAAAGCCTGAGCCTGCTCGATTGAGCGGACCGCGCGTTGTTCGAGTCGAGGCACCCGAGCCGGTACGAAGATCAAGACCGAAACCAAGAGTCAGGTACGATGCACCTGTCACCGAACCTTTGATGTTCAGCCAAAAGAAACAGGGAGAGTCGGCTCTAACTCCGGTCAAAGATAAGAAACAATCAAAGCGATATAGAGAAAGAACGCATGGACGAAGACGAGACGAGAGTGACTTGGAAACAGTGAGGAGGGCAAAGCCTGACAGCAAATGGCGACAAATAGATATTGAAGAAAGGCGAGCCCGACTTGATGCGGCCGGCGGCGAGGGTCTGCGATCGAGGCCGATGCGTAAAATTGCTACCAAGTTAAAGCAAAAAGTCACTACGGCTGTCAGGCCGAAAAAAGCCGTTATCAGCGAGCCGATTACGGTAAAGGATTTATCCGCAGCTCTGGCGATTAAATCAACGGACATTATCCTCAAACTCATGCAGCAGGGTGTAATGGCAACGGCCAATCAGGTCATTAATAATGAGGTTGCGGAGTTGGTTGCTCTTGACTTCGAAACTGAGCTGGTGGTAGAACATAAAAGTACGCTGGAAGAGAAGATACGAGAAGAATTTGAGCAGCGTCAGGGAAAGAACCTCCAGAAGCGGGCGGTAGTTGCTGCAATGCTCGGACATGTTGACCACGGCAAGACGAGCCTTCTTGATAAAATCCGGTCGACTCATATCGCATCCGGCGAGGCAGGAGGCATTACCCAGCACATCGGAGCATCTGAGGTTACGTGGGATAAAAAGAAAGTGACATTCCTCGATACTCCGGGTCATAAGGCTTTCACGGCTATGCGTGCCCGAGGCGCCAATATGACGGATGTTGTGGTGCTTGTGGTTGCCGCTGACGATGGGGTGATGCCCCAAACTATCGAGGCAATTGCCCACAGCAAAGCTGCAAATGTGCCGATTATTGTGGCATTGAATAAAATAGATTTGCCCGGTTGCGATATAAATCGTATTTTCTCTCAGTTAGCTGAGCAGGAGCTGGCGCCTTCTGAATGGGGAGGCGAGACCGAAGTGGTCAAAACCAGCGCAGCCACCGGCGAGGGCATCGATGATCTGCTTGAATCTCTCGACTATGTAGCTGAATTGCGTGAGTTCCAGGCTGATAATACAATTCCCGCAACGGGGTGGGTAGTCGAGGCGAGAATGTCAGCACAGCGCGGCCCGGTGGCGACTCTGTTAATCAAGGAAGGCCAACTGAAAAAGGGCGATATCGTACTGGCCGGCAGTGTATATGGCAGAGTAAAGATGTTGAAAAACAGCTACGGTAAAAGCATCAAGGCAGCCACGAGTTCTATGCCGGTGGAGATAACCGGCCTGAGCGATGTTCCCCAGGCGGGCGACAGATTTTACTGCCTGGATGATATCAACAAAGCCAAGGCCGCCGCGGAGGAAAACCAGGTAAACTACAGAGAACATACGCTGGCAGAGCGGACGCAGGTTACTCTGGATAATTTGTTCAGTCAAATAGAGGCAGGTAAAGCAGAATCATTAAATCTTATCATTCGGGCGGATGTCCAGGGATCGGTCGATGTCTTAAAGAAATATTTATCTGATCTCAGCGTCGAAGAAGTAAAAATTAATATTTTGCATGCCGCACCCGGCGGAATTACCGAGGGCGATGTTGTGCTTGCAGAAGCGTCGAATGCCATTATTATCGGCTTTAATGTTGTAAGCGATGAACACGCGGCCAAGATTGCGGAAGCCAAAGGCGTTGAGATAAGACTCTACAATATCATATACCGTATAACCGAAGATTTGCAAAAATCAATGGTCGGTTTGCTTGAGCCGGAAGAGACAGAGAACTCACTTGGCAGAGTTGTCGTAAGAACTACGTTTAAGATTTCACGGATAGGTACGGTGGCCGGCTGCTATGTCAGCAGCGGAAACGCAAGCAAGAACGCCAAGATAAGACTTATACGTGATAATATTGTGCTCAAAGACAACCTGAGTATAGAATCGCTAAAGCACTTCAAGGATGATGCTCGTGAAGTCAGAGCAGGCCTGGAGTGCGGCATCAAAATTGCAGGATTCGATGATATAAAAATCGATGATGTGTTTGAATTTTATGAGATCGTGAAAGTAGCAAGGACCCTTTAGATTAACAATATATATTGACAATTGGCTATTAATGCAGGATGCGGGAATTTGAGCTCCGAAATAATTGTCAATAGCTGATAATAAACAGTAAGTGTTCGGATGGCAACTCGAAGGCAGGAAAAAGTGGCTCGCATTGTAAAAGAGGCAGTCAGCGATGCTATTACCCACCATCTTAACGACCCGCGTATCAGTGGATTCGTGAGCGTTACGAGGGTTGATATGACAACCGATTTGCGCAATGCCGACGTATATCTCAGCATTTTTGGCAGCGACGAAGCTGGTCAAAACAAGGCTTTTATGGCAATAAAACATGCAAAAAGCCGGATACAATCTCTTTTAGCAAGTCAAGTACAGAGCAAATTCTGCCCTGTTTTACATTTTTACAAAGATGAGAAATTCAAAAAAACGCTGGAAATTTTGAATCTGATCGACCAGGCTGCTAAAGAGTTTAAGGATAAAGATTCGGACTCGGAAGATGAGTTGATGAGTGAATAAGTCGGTGCATATACGCATTTAAGCAATTAGACATTAACGTGATCATTCCGGCAGAGGTTGGTATGAAGAACAGTAAAGATTATTCCAAAAAAATACAAAAACTATATCGCTCATTGAGTCACAAATATCCGAAAGTGCAAAAGGTCTGCTACGAGAAAGTAATAGACGCGATTATCTACGCTGTCATAAGCGCCGAAATGAGCGAAAAAAAGACAGATTCTGTTATCAGGAAATTCACCGACTATTTTGTTGACTGGAACGATTTGCGGGTTTCCCGAGCAGAAGAGATTGTTGAAGTTCTGGGCAAGGATACCCCCGTTACAATGGATATAGCTTTGACAATCACCAGAATTTTCAACGGCGTGTTCAACGAATACCATAAAATCAGCTTAGAGTCATTGAAAAAGATCGGCAAGCGACCGGCCAAACAGGCTCTTGAGAAAATTGATGGTACCAACCGTTTCGTGGTCGAGTATTGCCTGCTCACGTCCCTGGGGGGACACGCAATACCTCTTACAGACAAGATGATAAAATATCTCAGAAATAACGAGTTCGTTAATCCGGATGCCGATGACCAGCAGATAGGAGGATTTTTGGCCAAGCAGATTTCAGCCAAGGATGGCTACGAGTTCTATGCCCTCTTACGGCGTGAGAGCGAATCAATCAAGGTCAAAAAGGAAATTAAAGCCAAGACGACACGTAAAAAGAAGAGCAAAACAAAAACTAATAGCAAGACTAAAAAAAAGACAAAAAAGAAGGCAAAAACGAAGAAGAAGAAGACAACCAGGAGAAAAAAAGCCTAAAAACACAGAATCCCAAGCATGGCACATAAAATTATGAAAGAACAGATACTGAAATTGGGCATTCCCGCAGGCAGTTTGCAAACGGCAACGATTGAGCTTTTTGACAAAGCGGGCTTCAATATCCTTGATTCCAAAAGGAGTTACCTGCCTCGTATAGATGACGGGCAAATCCAGCTTATTATGCTGCGGGCCCAGGAAATGAGCAGGTACGTTGAAGATGGTGTTCTTGATGCCGGCATTACCGGTTATGACTGGATAATGGAAAACGGTTCAGATGTGAATGAAATATGTGAGCTTGCCTACAGCAAAGCCACAAGCAACCCCGCAAGATGGGTATTGGTTGTGCCTGATGAATCGGATGTGAAAAGTATCAAGGATTTGTCCGGCGGGATAATCGCTACCGAACTTGTAAACGTAACAAAGAAATATTTTGCAGACAAAAACATCAACGTAAAGGTCGAATTTAGCTGGGGTGCGACCGAGGTAAAGGCGCGGCTGGTGGATGCAATAGTGGAACTTACCGAGACAGGCACATCCCTGCGGGCGAATAACCTGCGAATACTCGATACCGTGATAAGCTCTACGACAAGGTTTATAGCGAATAAGCAGGCCTGCGACGACAAATTCAAGCGAGAGAAAATAGAAAACATATCCATCCTGCTCAACGCGGCAATCGAAGCCCGCAGCAAAGTCGGCTTGAAGATGAACATAAAAAAGGATGCTTTGGAAACCATCCTGCAGATACTGCCGGCTGAGAAGAGTCCGACTGTTTCGGCTCTGGCTGATCCGGATTACGTGGCAATAGAAGTGATTATCGAGGACAAAATCGAGCGGTCCCTGGTTCCGGCCCTCAAACGAGCGGGTGCTTCCGGAATAATAACGTATCCTCTCAATAAGGTTATTCATTAGTAATTGCTGCTATACGATCTACAGTTTTCTTGCCTTCTGTGTCAAATCCGGTATACTTGCCCTAAAGGCCTCTATAATTGGATTTAAGACACCGTTGAATTACGGGAAATTTTATTTGTGACGAAACGAATTGCTATTTTGGGTTCGACCGGGTCGATCGGCAAAAACGCGCTGCGGGTAATCGATTCGCTCGGGCCGGAGTACAAAATTGTTGCATTGAGCGCTCACAGCAAAGTGGAACTTTTGGCTGAGCAGGCCAGGCGGTACAAGCCCGGATTTGTTGCTATAACAAATTCTGATTATGCCGGGCAGCTTCGTGAATTTCTCGGCGATTTGGATATTGAGATTCTGGCGGGGCCGGACGGCTTAATAAAGATTGCAGAGCTCCAGGAAGTGGATGTTGTCCTTACCGCGGTTGTCGGTGCGGCCGGTTTGCCTTCGGTTCTTGCCGCTGGGCGAAAAGGCAAGAGACTTGCCATCGCCAATAAAGAACCCCTTGTTATTGCCGGAGAGTTGCTCAGGAAGGAAATAGAGAAAAACGGCGGCGTTATTTTACCGGTGGATAGCGAACACTCGGCGGTTTTCCAGGCTATGCAGTCAGGCAGTAAAGAAGAAGTCAACAAAATCATCCTGACAGCTTCGGGCGGACCTTTCAGGCAGGCAACTGCTGAGGATATCCGAAACGTAACATTGGAGCAGGCCCTTGCACATCCTGTCTGGGATATGGGGCCGAAAATCACAATTGACTCGGCGACCATGATGAACAAGGCTTTTGAGATTATCGAGGCCCGCTGGCTTTTTGATATGCCGGTGGAAAAAATTGAGGTTTTAATCCATCCTGAGTCAATAATTCACTCAATTGTCGAATTTGTGGACGGCTCGATGATAGCCCAGCTCGGCGAGCCGGATATGTGTCTTCCGATTCAATATGCCCTGACGTATCCGGCGCGTGTTGCCGGGATTGCCAGGGCACTTCGCCTTGAGGAAATCGGTACACTGACCTTCGAAAAACCCAATCTGGAGACATTTCGTGCTCTGTCATTAGGTTATGAGGTAGCGCGAACAGGCGGCACGGCTCCGGTTGTTTTCAATGCCGCTAACGAGGCTGCTGTCGAGGAGTTCTTGGCGGGAAGAATAAAATTTGTTAATATAGTCGAGATTATCGAAAATTGCCTGAATAGGCATAATGTTAAACCAACGGTTTCTCTCGAAGAGGTTCTTGAGGCGGACGCCTGGGCCAGAAGAGAGGTTACGGAATTGGCATATAGCGTGTAGGTTCTGGTGAGTCCGTTGATTTTGGAGGTGTTTTAATGTCGAAAGAAACAATTTTCTCCGGCAAGTATTTCCGGATGTTTTTAATGGCCATCATTGTCGTCCCTGTGATTCTCTTAATTGCCAGGAATATTGGCTTTGTTGGTAATGCGCTGCTGGTTTTGCTCGGATTTGGGGCCGTGGTAATAGTCCACGAATTCGGCCACTTTGTTGTTGCCAAAGCATCCGGAATAAAGGTCGAAGCCTTTTCACTTTTCATGCCGCCGATGTTATTAGGCGTCCAAAAAACAGAAGAAGGGATACGAGTTCGCATATTGCCGGAGATTTTGCCGAAAAAAGACGATGATTCCGGTAATGGCGCGTTGTGTTTTACCTTCGCAGGCAAGTATAAGCCGAGTGAAACAGAATATCGTGTAGGCCTTATTCCTTTCGGCGGTTTTGTTAAAATGCTTGGTCAGGAAGATACAGGGTCGGTCAAATCCAGTGACGATCCCCGTTCGTATGCTAACAAGCCGCCTCACACCCGGGCGGCAGTTTTAGCGGCAGGTGTTACTTTTAACGTTATTAGTGCCGTTATCGTGTTTATGATTGTTTTTCTCGTTGGCATAAATTTAACGCCTGCCATAGTCGGCGATGTTATGCCGGGTTCGCCTGCGCAGCGAGCAGGCCTGAAAGCCGGCGATGAAATAATTGAGATTGCAGGTGAAAGCGAAGACCTTGATTTTGGTAATATCGCGATAGCCGCTGCTTTGTCGGGCAGGAATGAAAAAGTGCAGATGAGAGTCAGGCATCTGGACGGCACCGAAGAAGATTTTGCCCTTGTGGCCGAGCAGTTGCCGGAAGAGTCGCTGCGAGGTTTCGGCATTATAGTTCCGGAGAGTCTGACTATTGGAAAACTTTCAAAAGATGATGCCGATGATTTATTCGCTAAAACCGGCTTACTTCCTGGTGATCTAATCAAGTCTGTTAATGGCAGGCACGTGACAACTTACTGGGAGATGGCTCAGATAGTTAAGGAATCATTCTTGCCGGCAATCAAACTGTCGGCAGAGAGGATAGATCCGGTCTCGAAGGAAGTCAGATTGATCGAAACGAAGATCAGCATGAGGTTGTCGGCTCCAATAAGACCGGGCATGTCCGAATCTGCCCTTAGTGGCAACATCTATACCTTGGTGCCGCGTATGCGGATCACAGATGTTTTAGCCAGTAAAGATAGCGATAATACCAAACCTTCGCTTCAGCCGGATGATATTATTCTTGCAGTCGGCAATGTTGACAATCCCACTTACAAGCAGATGCGCGACATTACAATAGAATACGAAGGCAAAGAGCTGCCTATTAAAGTGCTGCGCACAGGGAACGACGGTGTCGAACAGATCGTCACAGTTACTGTTGTTCCCAGGCTTCCGAAGGGTGGTAACGAGGTTATGATTGGTGTCGGCGTGGCTTTTGATCTTGAACACGCTGTTGTTGCCGGTACTATTGCTCTCGAAGACGGCTCGGCTGCGTTGGAAATTCCAGCCGGTGCCGCAATAACGGCAGTCGACGGAGTCCCCGTGTCAAACTTCTATGATGTTGCCATGGAAATAGGAAAATATATCGGTCAGCACATTACGATTAATTACCGCCTTAATGAGGAAGTGGCAGGGGCCGTTTCTATGGATGTTGCCGGCGGGGAAGATTTATTTGCTGTCAAAACAACTTTTGCTGAACCAATTCCACTCAAGCTTTTGGAGAAAACTTACAAAGCCGACGGTCCCGTTGATGCCGTGGTAATGGGATATAGAAAGACAGTTATGTTTGTTGCCCAGACCTATGTGACCTTGAGGCGGCTGATTGGGGGCCTTGTCAGTCCGAAGGATCTCATGGGGCCTGTCGGCATTATGACGCTCAGCTATCGCATTGTTGCCGAACGGCCGTTCGTTTACTACGTTTATTTTCTCGGCCTGATTAGCGCGGCGATCGCAGTGTTCAACTTCCTGCCGTTGCCGCCCCTTGATGGAGGATTAGTCGTACTTTTACTGGCCGAGAAGATCAAGGGCTCGGCATTAAGTGAGCGCGTGCAGGCGATTATCGCCTATGCAGGCTGGACGCTGATCGGGTCGCTTATTCTTTACGTCACTTTTAACGATATTGTCAAGAATTTTTTCAGTTGAGTGTTGAGGGTTACAAGCAGGGACACGGAATGACTTTATTCCGACCGGTGAAAGGATTCGAAAGTGTTGGATATGCTGGAGAAAATATCTTCGCAGGAGTACCACGAAAGTATATTTGGTGCTCTTAAAGAGCAAGATGGACAAATCTATGACCTTATAACCAGAGAGTACGAGAGGCTGCAAAACAGCCTGCAGCTTATTGCCGCGGAGAATCAGTGCTCGAAAGCGGTCATGGCGGCTCTCGGTTCGGTCGTTCAGAACAAGACTACTGAGGGCTTCCCCGGCGCCCGATACCATGGTGGCTGCGAATTTGTCGACGACATCGAGAGACTGGCCGCGGACAGGGCTAAAGAAACCTTCGGCGCACAATACGCGAACGTGCAGCCGCATTCCGGAACCGCCGCAAACCAGATTGTCCTGACGGCACTGCTGGAAAGAGGTGACAAAATTCTCAGTCTCGGACTCGACCAGGGGGGGCATCTCTCGCACGGGGCACGAGTCTCGTTCAGCGGCAAATTCTTTGATGTTGAGAACTATTACGTCGATCGAGAGACCCTTGTCCTCGACTATAATGCCATCCGGGACCGGGCAATTGCGTTCAGGCCGAAGCTGATCATCTGCGGGGCCAGCGCGTATTCGCGTGTGATAGATTTTCACGAATTCCGCCGGATAGCCGATGAAGTCGGTGCATATCTTCTGGCGGACATCTCGCACATTGCCGGGCTGGTTATTGCAGGTGCGCATCCGTCCCCGATTGACGAGGCGCATTTCACGACGACAAGCACGTACAAGCCCGGCGGCCCCCGAGGCGGCCTGATATTGATGGGCAGGGACTACGACGGGACAATCAGCGTCTCGGGCAAACAAAAGCCCCTGTGGGAGCATATCCAGAAAACGACATTCCCGGGCGTTCAGGGGACGCCTTATCTGAATAACGTGGCGGCTAAAGCAGTTTTCTTCAAAGAGACGCTTTCCGACGAGTACAGGGCCAGGCAGTTCAAGATCGTAGAAAACGCCGGGAAACTTGCCGATGACCTGATGAACCTGGGATACGACGTTCTCACCGGCGGGACGGAAAACCACATGGCCCTGGTCAACGTAGCGAATTTTCGAGAGGGCATGACGGGTGTCATCGCGCAGAAATGTCTCGAAGACTGCGGCATCATCGTTAATATGAACAGGCTCCCTTACGACACGAAAAGCATGGCGGTCGCCAGCGGCGTAAGATTGGGCACGCCGATTGTCACGAAAAACGGTATGGGCGCCGCGGAGATGCACCGCATATCTGAGTTGATAGATGCCGTATTGAAGGGGGTAAGGGTAGTAACAAATACCGAATACCGGATAGATGAATCTCTCAGCAGTGAAATCAGAAACAAAGTCAGGCAACTGTGCGGCAGGTTCCCTGTGCGTTAGACGCCGGATGCGGCAAAGCACTATTTCTTTACGATCCAGGCTTCCAGCTTATCCCCCAAACCCAAAGGCATACCAGACCAATAGTAAATATTTATCAGGGCCTTTTTTAAGAAGGTTCGTTTGGATTTGTGATTTTGGCTGGTGTGTGCCGTTGTGGGAATATTTTTTGAAAACCACCCGTAAACAGCATGGATTTCGGGAATGCCGTAGCTGCGGACTCTTACTTGAGCTATTTCCTCTTTAAGTCCTTTTTGCATGAACAGATTTCTCAAAGTCTGATTGGTGAAGTAATTGCAATGTCCGGGCGGGTTGACAAGCCTGCCCTGCACAAGGCGCAGGCGGATGGGCAATGAACCGTAGTTGGGTATGGTTAAATATATTATGCCGCCATGCTTGACGGCCGCCATTATATGCTTTAAGTGCTCTAAGGGTCTGGCTACGTGCTCCAAAGTCGATGTGGCTGTAATGATGTCAAAAAAGTTTGGAGCAATACCAGCCTCCTCAATGCGCGGAAGAAGTGTATATCCATATTGCTCTGCGTACTCACTTGCCCAGGGCGAAGGATCACTACCAAAACAAACGCAGCCCCTTTTTTGAAATTGACGTAGGAGCACGCCATTGCCACACCCTATATCCAGGACCTTAAGCCCTTCCTTGCCTTGTGTAAGGCTACTGCTTATACGGTCAAACCACAGAGCGTCAATACTGCTCTGAACTTCACGGTAATGGGATTTCACAAAATCGCCGAAGTTGAAATTTACATGCTCAATCTCCTGCTCGCTGACGCCGGCGTAAATAAAGTTGCAAGCACGGCACTTTAACAGGCAGTATTTTCCAACCAGGCGTTCTTTGTCGCCTGACCCGTTACAAATAGGACATTGTTTCATTATCATTGCACTTTGTATATTAGGTTTTTTATGCTGTGTATCAAGTTACTATATTCTCTCCGGCAATTAAATGGATAATCCGGGCTTTGTTTTTATTGGGCTGATTTACCTTCTGGCTGAACTGTTTTTTTTCGAACTTACGGCCCAGTATATCTGGTACATTGCCCCGATAATGGCCATTAAGACTAATGCGGAGAATAATATCATCGACATTAAAAGCGCCTGCGATTTCTCAACGCCATAGA
>Ga0307380_10002347_pt1 | contig 26984 bp, 23 predicted proteins | sample UN3MG_FD_202239 | JGI IMG/M metagenome (GOLD analysis project Ga0307380, IMG submission 202239) | Soil microbial communities from Risofladan, Vaasa, Finland - UN-3 | ecosystem: Environmental > Terrestrial > Soil > Coastal area > Acid sulfate soil | place: Finland: Risofladan, Vaasa | collected... | reverse complement strand
GGAATCCACCCCATTAAATGATCTGCAAACCATACTGAATCGTAGCCACTATTCTCGATTCTCTTTATGGTTTCAATGCCTCTATCAAAAGGAGGGATAAATGTACCCTCTGTCCCGAATTTTATATCAATATCCATTTTATCACTTCTATATATTTTCTTATTATGTTAAAGAAATTCTAAAAATTTTATAAATCTCTTGGATTTTAAAATTTATCAAAAGATTTGAATAAAAATACAAATTTTGATAAATAATGTTCAAAAAAAGATTAAACAATACTAGAGGAGTATGATTAGAATAATGAAGTTTAGTTTTCATATCCCTGTACCTACACCTCGTCTTGAATATATGTTCGAAGGAACGAAAAAGGCTGAGGAATGTGGCTTTTTCGGTGTTTTTTATGCAGATCATACAGTAATGTTACCTCCCGGCCCAGGAACATGTTATGATGCGTATTGTTTTTTAACATCCTTAGCAATGATAACAAAAAAAATTAAGTTATGTACTGGTGTTTCTGACTGTCATCGGTTTCATCCAGCACTAATGGCACATAAAATAGCTACATTAGACCAAATATCTAATGGGAGAGGTATGATTGGGCTTGGAGCAGGAGAAGCAATGAATATTGATATGTATGGCTTAAATAGGAATAAATCAGTTTCAAAATTAAGAGAATATATTATCTTATTGAGGGAATTTTGGACTAAAAAAAAAGTTAATAGAAACAGTGAATTCTGGGGAGAAATAAAAAAAGCTTATATTCAAATAAAACCAATTCAGAAAAGTCCACCAATTTATATTGCTGGCAATGGCCCAAAAACACGTCAAATAACTGGAGAATTAGCAGATGGATGGTATCCACTTTATCAACCACCATGGCTCTATAAAGAGAAGAAAAAAGAAGTTTTTGATGCAGCAAAAGGAGCTGGTCGAGATCCAACTGATATTGATTATGTTTATGATTGTTTTGTAGCCATTGACAATGAGGATCCCGAGAATGCTATAAAAAGATGTGAATTCTTTAAATCTTCCTATCTATTAAATTCCTTCATTACGAACGAAGCATATCCTAACTTAGATTTACCAGAAGATTTTAATGTTCATGATTTTGAAATGAACAGTATAAATTCAATGGATTACTTAGAAAATTTGGATAAATTGCCTGAAACAATTTTGCAAGACACCAACTGTCTAGGTACAGTTGATGATGTCATTTCAAGTATAGAAAAATATAAACAAGCTGGAGCGACACATATGAGTTTTATGAATCGAGGTCCGGATACGAATAAAGTCTATGAAATATTTCGAGATAAGATAATCCCGTATTTTAAAGAATTAGAATAAATTATCTTTTATTTTTCTCTACCCATTCTTCTGCTAGAATTCCCATCATTATTGCATCATGATAAGCTCCCTTATACCACATAAATTGACGTTTTCGCCCTTCTTCAATAAATCCTACTTTTTTATATGCTTTTATGGCTCTAACATTGTAATCATAGACAAGCAACTCGATTCTGTTTAGATTCACTGTGTTAAAGCTATATTCTAATAATAATTCTATTGCTTCAGTACCAAATCCTTCATTTTGATACTCTTTTTCTCCAATTACTATTCCAAGTTCTCCTACTCGATTTTTCCAATCTATTTTATGGATTCCACAATTACCTATAAGTATCTCTGAGTTATCTTCATTTGGAATAACAATAGAAAAATGAATAGTATCCTCACGTTCTTTTAATGTTTCCATCCATTCTTCTTCAGCCATCCTAGTCATTGGACGATAGATTATAAGATATTGAGTAATTTCGGGATCATTAAACCATTTTAGAAATGAATCTATATATTTTCTCTTAATAGGACCTAATTTGATTCTTTTCCCTCTTAACATAAAAGAAAGAAATCAAATTTATAATAAAAAATTATCCTTTAATATCAAATTTAAGATAAAAAAAGAAAAAGGATAATTTTAAAACGTAATATCTTTTTTACGCGCTACAAACTTTACAATCTCAAATGAAATGATGCACACTAAAGAAATTAAGAAGCACACCAGCCAATCTAATCCTGTTAAAAACATGAACATAAAATTGAGTCCTACAGAAGCTAAGAAAACTTGTACTCCAGGAATATATATTAGAGCAATGAAAACAAAGAATAAAACTCCAATTAGAACAAACATAAATTTATTTCGATCTTCAATAAGACTCTTTATCAACGATTTATTTGGCCTTCTAATCTGATATACAAGAAAAGATTCGCAGAAAAATAAAGTACACATCATCATTGTTAAGGTTTTTCCAATAGTTCTGATTACATTTATTTTTTCTGCAGCTTCGGCAAATGCAACTGCCGGAATTTCATATACTTGGGGTGGTAATAAGGCTTCATCAGCATAAAGATAACCCGGAACTATATTTTCAGGAAAAACAGGATATAAGCCTGTAATTGTTATAAAATATACTATTATCATACTTATAGCAAGTAAAATACCAAATATCAATAATAGTTTAAGAGTATTTTTTGAAAGGATTTCTTCTGAGTCCCGCGGTTTTTCTTTCATAATATCTTTTGAAGTAGTATCAAATGTAAGAATTAAACCTGGAAATATATGTAAAGTTATTGAAAGAAAAACCCATTGATAATAGAAAGCCTCATCTAAGAAATACGGTAAATCTAATATAATAGCTAATAAAAATTGGACAATCCCTTCAAATACATTAATGACAATATAAAAAAATACTACAGCACGGACTCTTAAGAATATCCCCCTTCCTTGTTGAATGCCAGAGACTATTGAATTAAATGAATCGTCAGATATCACCATATCTGAAGCTTCTTTAGCTACATCCGTTCCGGTAATTCCCATTGCTACTCCTGCATCCGCCATATTTAAAGCTAAAGCATCATTCACTCCATCACCAGTCATAGCAACAACCTTTTTTTGTTCTTGATATTTTTCAACGATATTTTCTTTATGTTCAGGAGCTACACGAGCAAATACCTTGATTCTGCTGAATTCCTCATAGTTTTTGATATTTTCAATATCTTTCCCTTCTAAAACGATATCACTTTCTTTTGTTATAATGGCGATTTGTGAAGCAATAGCCCTAGCAGTAGCAGGAGAATCTCCTGTGATCATTACCACATCAACACCTGCTTCATGACACTCTTCTACAGACTCTCTTACACCTTCTCTTGGAGGATCTAAAATTGTAACGAACCCAATATATGTCATATCTGTTTCACTTATTTCTCTACCTTCATCTCCTTCTGGGGGAATCTGATTCATTTCTTTATAGCACAAACTTAAAATTCTATAGCCTTGATTAGCATATAAATCTACGATTTCCATAATCTTCTTCTTTATCTCATCTGTAAATTGGATTTCACTATTATTATATATTACTTTAGAACATAAGGGCATTAAAATTTCACTTGCGCCCTTAGTAAAGGAAATGTAGATTTTATCTCTTTTATAAAGTTTAGTCATTCTTTTTAAAGAAGAATCAAATGGATATTCTGTAATAGATTCATAATCCTCAAGAAGATAATCACCCATACCCTTCTGGAATAAGACCATTAGTGCTCCCTCTGTAGGAGAACCAATCACATTCCAATTGTATAGGGTTTTTCCAGATATTTCAATTTCATTTTTCACTAACGCAGAATTATTATTTAAGAAACCAGAAGTTAAAAGTAATTTAAGATGTGGGTATTCATCGATATGTTTAACATAAACATGATTCTTAGGGTCATCCATTAAAATAATACTTCCATCAGGGGTATAACCACTGCCTGTTACTCGATATATTGATCCATTTGTCCAAACATGTTGAATAGACATTTGGTTCTTAGTTAGTGTACCTGTTTTATCAGAACATACAACACTTACACGTCCTAAACTATCAACTGAAGCAAGATTTCTTATAATTACGCCACGATGAGCCATATTAAGAACTCCAGTTATTAAGACAATAGTAACCAATAATGGTATATTAATTGGCATGAGATCAAGAGCAGAGTTTAAACTTTCCACAATTTCAGGTGATCCCCTTGCAACCCAAATAATCATTAATGTAATAAACCAAAAAATGAAAACAATGATCCCTAACCATTTACCAAAATTATTCATTTTTTGTCGAATTGGAATCTCGCTTGTACCAGCTTCTTCTAAGCCATGAGAAATCTTTCCAATTTCTGTATCTCCACCAACTTTTACAACTATGGATTTACCCGTTCCTGTAGAAATAAATGTTCCATAAAACACCATATTACTACGTTCTCCTATAGAGATGTCTCTTTTTTTTAATGCTTCCCCTAATTCTATTTTTCTTACGGGTTCACTTTCTCCTGTTAATGATGCCTCATTTACTACAAGATTAAAAGATTCAATTATTCTTGCATCAGCGGGAATTTTATCTCCTTGACTTAGTACTAATAGATCGCCCACAACAATTTCTTTTGTCGGAACCTCTAATTTTTGCCCATTTCTTATGATAGTTGACGTAGGAGCCGTCAATTCGCGCAAAGCTTTAAGCTTTTTAGTAGCTCGATATTGCTGAATTATTGCGACTAAACAGTTTAAAAGGACGATACCTAAAGTCAATGCAATAAAAGTTAAATTTCCTTCTCCCCCGAAAACCCATGCTAAGAATAAAATTAACGCCCCGATTAAATAGATAACGATTAACCAATTAAATAATGGCGCAAGGTATATTTTAATAAAACCTTTAGAAACTTTGGGGATTTCATTTAAACCATATTTTTCCAATCTGTTTGTAGCTTCTTTTACAGATAAACCGTTCTTAGGATCAGTTTGAAATTTTTTGTAGATTTCGCCTAATTCAAGATTATAAAAATTTTCTTCTGTAGATTCCATTGTGGTTCTTCCACAGTTTTTAACATATAATTGAATTCAAATTTCTATTCAATATAATAAATAACCTATGATATTCATAACTTTTAATTTATTGCTTTTTTGGTAGAATGCATTTATTAGTAATTTTTCAAAATAAAAATAAAATTAAAAATGCATGTTTTTTTCTCGAGCAAAATATTTAAAAGCTTCAATACCAATTATACCCGGTAAAGCAAATAAAATACAGAGTATCCAATCTGTTCCACTTAGAAACATAAAATTTATTTGTAAATCTAACCCTAAAACATCATTTACATAGTAATTAACAAGATATGAAAAACAAATAAAAAGAACATGTAAAACTAACGTAAACATACAAATAACCAATAATGAGAGGCTAAATTCTTCTTTTATACTTCTATTGAGAGATTTATTTGGTCTTCTAAATGTCCATATGAAATTTGTTTCGAGAATAAATATGGTAGTAATAAACATAGTTCTTGCTTTTTGAGCTACTAATTCAGAAAATGGAGAGGCAGGATTAATATAGCTAATGTATGGATTTAAGTTCCAATTATTCAACGGAATGACGTGCCATAACGTCAATTGCAGAATTAGAACTAATCCCAAACCCATAAGAAAAGCTTGTAGTAATAACATTACCCACATATTTTTATTTAATATCTGTTCTTCATCTCGGGGAGGTTCAAGCATAATATCCTTAGGATGAGTATCTATTACTAATGCTAAGGAAGGAAGAGAATGTACAATACCAAAAATGTAGATATGTTGCCATTCTGAACTAAAGAGATCAAATGAAGGAATGAATTCATAAGTAAAAAATATAATTGCTTCCATAATATTCAAACAAATAAAAAAATATATTATAGTTCTAATTTTCGAAAACAAACCACGACCTATTCTAACTCCCTTTTCAATAGAGGTAAAATTATCATCAGATATAACCATATCAGCAGTTTCTTTTGCAACATCCGTTCCTGTAATGCCCATAGCTATACCTGCGTTAGCTAGTTTTAAAGCTAATGAATCATTAATCCCATCTCCCGTCATAGCGACTACTTTATCGTTATCTTGATAACGTCTAACAATGATTTCCTTATCTGAGGGCTCTACACGAGCAAAAACAGAAATTTTTTTAAAATCTAACATTGATGGATTTTTTAATTGAAAACCTTCAACAACTAAATCTCCTTGTTTGTAAATTCCCATTTGTGAAGCGATTGTTTTTGCTGTTGCCGGATGATCACCTGTAATCATTTTAACGTTTATACCTCCATTTTGACATTGTTCAATAGACTCTTTAACACCTTTTCTTGGAGGATCCATAATTGAAACAAATCCTAATAAAATTAATTCTTTTTCTACGTCTTCTCTTTTGGCGTTATTAAGGTCAGAAAGCATTTTATAAGATAATGCAAGAGTTCTATATCCTTGATTTGCACTCACTCCTATTTTATTCAAAATTTCTTTTCTAAAATTTGAATCTAATGGTTTTATATCTCCATTTATATCAATGCTCGAAGAAATGTCAATAATTCTTTCAGGAGCTCCTTTAGTAAATACAAATATATCATCTTCATTACTAATAGACTTACATATTGAGCTCATTCGTTTTAATTCAGAACTAAAAGAAAATTCAGTAATAAATTCATATTTCTTTTTAATATCATAGGGAATATATCCCGCTTTTTCAACTAGTACTAATAAAGCTGCTTCAGTTGGAGAACCTAAGGCTCGTCTTACTGCCATTTCTCGTTTTTCTCTTAATCTGATTTTAACATCTTCATATATAAGTTGAGCATTATTATTTAGCACCATTGAGTCTATGAATTTAATAAATGTAAGATTTTCTTTCAAACTTATCGGAGTACTATTTTGATATATTTCTCCTTCAAAATCATAGCCAGAACCGGTGACATCATATTCTTCTTCGTTGATCCAGAACTTTTCAACAGTCATTTCATTTTTGGTAATAGTTCCTGTTTTATCTGAACAGATTACAGAAACTCGACCGAGAGATTCAATTGACGAAAGATTTTTGATTATTACGCCACTTTGAGCCATATTTAGTACTCCTGTAATTAAAACTAATGTCGATAAAATGGGAAGATTTATAGGTAAGACATTAATTGCTCTTAAAATAGAACTGACAAGTGCAATACTAATTTCTGATTGAATAAAATTACCTTCAATTAACAATAAAGAAAATTTATAAATAATTAAAATAATCAAATTTATTACGACGATTGTCCCTAAAATATACCCTAATCTATTCAATTTTCTTGTGAGCGGGATATCTTCGATACTTCCCATTTCATTAAGTGTTTCAGATATTTTCCCAATCTCAGTATTGATACCTGTTCCTGTAATCAATGTTTTTGCCCTACCTGTGTAAACATATGTTCCCATAAATACCATATTAGATTGCTTTTGTATTGAAACATCCCTTACTTGGATTTGACTTGTTATTTTTTCTACTGGCTCGCTTTCACCGGTTAGAGGAGCTTCATCAACAGTAAGATTTACATGACTTATAATTCTCCCATCTGCGGGAATTTTATCTCCTTGTTCCAATATTACAACATCTCCCGGTACTAATTCTCTATTTGGTACTTCGAATTGATCTCCATCTCTAATGACAGTGGCTTTTAATGCAGAAATTTTACGTAGAGATTCTAAAGCTTTCTGTGCTCTAAATTGTTGAATTACAACAGTTGCAGAGTTTAAAATTACAACAGTAAAAGTAATAACTGTTTCTTCGGCAGAACCTAAAATTACTATCACTACACCAGTTATAATAAGAATAACTATTAAAAAATTAAAAATTGGAGCTAGATAGATTTTCCAAATTGATTTTTTTATTTTTGGTAATTCGTTATACCCAAATTTTAAATATTTTTGATTTAATTCTGATGATTTTAATCCATGGTCAATATCAGTATTGAATTTTTTAACTATATTTTCAATTGACTGGCTGTAATAATTGATTTCATTTTGATTCTCTGACGATGACATCTTAATTATTTAAACTGTAAGTTTAATTTAAATATTATTTAATAAGGATTTGAAGTATATTAATAATTTTGACTAAGGAAATAATTTTTAAATCACATTTCAAGATTTTGGAGATCTCCTAAAAAATTTAAAAATCTTTTTTCCCCGAAGGGTCTCCCAATACTTCTTTTAAAATGTGATATTTCTTTCGAATAGTAGTACTTGAAAATTTACTTGTCTTTTCAATTAAATTTTGAGTGAATATTTTCCGATTGTCAAGTGTTTGTCCTATGTAATACATCAATCCCGCTGTAAATGCTTTATAATTTCGATTCTGAATTTGACTATATGAGATTTTATTTAAAACTTTATCAACTAATAATAACATTTCAATTTTAGTTTTCTCATACTCAATTTTGTCATTAAAAAACTCTTGAACGTCCTTGAATGAAATATTGTTTAGATCTCTTTGAAAAACAATTTTTATTTTATTTTTGATCTCCTTTTCTAGATCTGAAGCACTTTTTTTCTCTTTAAATATCTTTTCAGTTCTTTGAACTTTTAGCATGGCGTTACTTATCATCTTTTTATTAATTTTATGACCAAATTCTCTAGAAACTTTAATAAACTCCTCAATCCGTATATTAGTGGTGTCCTTTATTTCGATCCACACAATTGTGAGAAAAATAATGACCATATTTTGATAATTATGGCGATGGTATTTGTTATACTTCAAATATCTGTCCTTAATTTCTTTATATTTTACATTATTAATGTTTAATCCGATCCCATGGCTTTTTAATAATTCAATTGTCTTTTTTTGTTCAGTAAAATCAGATTTATAGTCTCGGAACCATTTTTCAAGTGTTTTAATTCGATCGTATTTCTCTTTAATTACGGGATCTTGAAGCGCCTTCGAATCACTTTTACTGATTCCTCTTTCATAATCTCTCTGCGAATCTGTATAAAAGTCGCTAGTTGATACTGAGGATTCAAAAGCTAAATTATCTTCCATGATTAATCCACAATCTTGACAAACTATAAATCCACTGTCTTGTTTGACATTTTTATGCGAACAAGTAAAAATTTCCGAATTGGAGTTCTTCTTTTTTTTCAATCAAAAATCAATTTGAAATATTTAATTACAATTAAATAGAATTTATATAAAAAACAATAATATTAAAAATTTTTAATAATTTCAAAAACAATAATAAGTATAATTGTATAAAAAATTTTCTTGGATTTTTAAAAAAATTAAGGTGAGTTAAAATGGAGTATAAAAAGGTTCTAAAATTTCTTCAAATCGTCGGTTCTATATTTATCATTCTTTCATTACTCGAGATTGCTTTTATCATTTTGTTAAATTTTACACCGTTTATTCTTGATGGAAATTCACTTTTATTATCGGAATTTATATATTCATCTACAATCTTCCCGCTTAATGGAACAGTTTTGTGGCTATTTCTAATAATTTCTATGTGTTGTTATTTAATTGTAGGAATTTTTATGTTTAAAAGATCGTTAAAAGATGACATTGAAAGTATTCCATTAGCAAAGTTCATAGTCGTAATTGGGATGGTAGTCTTATTAGGAGCTTTTATTAAAATGAATTATTTAGTATTATTAGGTAAAACTGATATTACGACACCTTTTACTACTATCAATTTTCAGACTGCTCTTTATGATATGGATATTACTTCAATTATACCCGCAATATTTTGGGTTTCCTTTATGACGGTAAATACTTACTATTTACTTATTGGATTAACTATTACTGCTGTTGGAATAAAATACACTCTCCAACAAGAGCAATCTAAAAAATCTTAATTTTTTATTCGATTTAAATTCATACTGTCTTATGGATTAAGAAAATATTAAGAGTTTTTTTTAAATAATAAAAAAGTTAAAAAAGTTTAATTAGATTATTCGAAACTTAGAGCACTTCTATATAAGCTTACTTTTTATCTGTTTGGCGCGACTTCGCAAAGTGACTTCCGTAATCTTTGCAATCTCCGCCACGCGAGACTGAGTCTTGCGAATACATCCATTTTTTGCTGCTATATAGATACAAGCTGCTGCTAATCCTTTTGGATCTTTTCCGGTTCTTTTGAGACCATTTTTTGAAGCATCTTTTAACATATTAATAGCATTTTTTTGTATTTTTATCGGTAGATCCAACTCATTACCAAATCGAAATACTAAACTCTCAGCAGTAATAGGCTGATACCTTAAATTAATCTCCGGTAATACTTCACGAATAATCATAGCTAAACTCCTATGAACTGTTCGCCTTGGTGTTAATGATGCTTCGCATATCTCATCTAATAATCGTGGAAAATCATGGACACGGATAGCAGCATATAAGGAACCTGAAATAAATCCATTTATTGATCTACCCATAGTTAATTTCTTTTTTGCCACAATACTATATATTTTCCACGCTGTTTCCGAAATGTATTCTGGTATGTTAAGTTTGGAAGTCAACATTTTTAATTTCGGTTTTGCTTCCCAAAAATTCCTCTCAATGCTTGAGATTAATGAATTTTGAATTTTTGAAAGTCGAGAGAAGAGAGCTTGTTCTTTAGCACCAATAGATTTACCTTTACTGTCTGTTTTCGTATTTGGTAACATAGTACGTGGTCCAAAATCTCGCCATCGAGGTTCTGTTCTACGGCGATTCTGAATTTCTTCTATTGTATAGGCTCTCCTTTCATTTCCAACGAAAGTTCGTTCAAAGATCACGCCACAATTTAAACATACTTTATTGCCATCTCGAGATTCAATAATAGGAATATCACAACAACTTGATTGAGGTAATTGATCTTCATCGATTTTATTATTATAAATTCGGTCACGATACTGATCATTCATGATTATTCACAATAAAATAAATTGTTAAAAAAGCGCTAATTACATCATATCACGGCTATTAAATTAGTAATAGTAGGTGATATGCTTATTGATCATAGTTACGTATTTAAATATTTTGAAAAAAAAATGTGGAAGATAATATTTTCTGAATTTTTTTTTGTCTCTTTAAATAACGGTGGGTATATTTTCCCAATCTTTAAAAATCTAGGTGAACAAATTTTGGAAAATGTTAAATTTTTTGTTAAAAAATTATAAGAATTAATCATACATTAGGTTTTTAAATTATTATATGCAAATTATGTCTATGAACTCCAAAAATGAAGATGAAATCTATCGAAAACTTCAGATTTATTTAGATTCTCTTCCAATTGATTACCCTGAAACTAAATCTGGTGTAGAAATTAGGATTCTAAAACCTCTATTTACTCCTCAAGAAGCTGAAATTGCGTTAAATCTTAAGATAATCCCTCAAGAACCAAAAGCAATGTTTCGACCTTTTAAAAAAAAAGGTTGGACATTAGAACAATTCTCTGAAGCGCTTCTCACAATGGCTAAAAAAGGATCAATAAATTGGATTCGAAGAAGAGATGGAACAAATTATTATTCAATCACTTTTTTACTTGCAGGATTTTATGATTATCAAATAGATCGCCTTACCAAGGAGTTTGCAGAAGATTTTGACCAATACATGGACGAAGGTTTCGTATCTGCTATGTTAGAAAATGGTATTTTACAAATGAGAACCATTCCTATAGAGAAAAGTATTAATTTGGAATGCCATGTCTCTAACTTCGATGAGATTAAAAATATTATAGAAAATGTTGATAAGACATTATATTTAAGTCCCTGTATATGTAGGCAATCTAAAGAAGTTCAAGGAAAAGGTTGTAACCATCCAATAGATACTTGTATTTCAATTGGTGTTAATCCTCGGATTTTTCTTGAACAAGGTCGTGAGATTACAAAAGAGGAAGCTCTTGAAGTATTGCGAATGACACAAGATAAAGGAATGGTTATATGTCCCAGTAATGCCCAAAATCCATTTATGATATGCTCCTGTTGTGGATGTGCTTGTGTATTCCTTGGTAACCTTAAAAAGTATGCAAATCCCGCTCAGTATGTTAATTCAAATTATTTTATAGAAATTGATAAGAATTTGTGTTCTGGTTGCGCTGAATGTATTACTAGTTGTCATATGGACGCTAATAAAATCAATAATGAGAGCATTAGCGAAGTCGATCTTGGTTATTGCATAGGATGTGGAGTCTGTATCCCAAGTTGTCCTAATAATGCGCGCCAATTAATTAAAAAATTAGATGAATCTATTCCACCTGAAAATCTTACAGAATTATATCAAGTTATTGCAAAGAGAAAAGCATCTCTTCAAGAAAAAAGAAAAATAGATAGCAATTATTGTAGAATTAATAAGATTAGTTGAAAGTTTTAGTAAAAAAAAAGAAAAAAAATTGATTTTTTATTTTTACCTTATTATTAAAGCTTTTGCGGTTTGTTTAGTTTCTGCAAACTTATTATATTGCCTTCTAACATATTTTATAAGCTTTAAAAGTAAAATAGTGCCAATTATAGCCATTGCGAATAAAATCAATGTACTGTAGGGTGTAAATGAGCAATGTGCGTAGTATCCTAGATAACATGGTTTACTAGCCTCATCCGGCATTAAAGTCATAATCCCTGAAGCTATTCCGCCTATTATTAAAGATCCCACGAAAATTGTATAAAATAAAAATAGGATTGATTTTATTATCTTTCTCGATATGTTTTTTACTGAGTTTTTATTTTTTTCCATCAATTTTCACCTCATTTTGTTTTGAGTTAATGTAATAGACTCCATTCTCCTCATATATTTTCATGTAAACTGAAAATTGTATAAAACAATCATAATAAATTATGGAAAGAATTGGATTTTCAATTAAAATATAAAAAAGTTATGGATTTGATAATTCATTTATCAACCAAATAGTTGAAAATTTAACTAAATTTGATACTGAAATGGGTTGACTCATTAGCTCTTATCTGAACTTAGAATTATATCTAGAAGGATTCTATGCATTAATTAAAAAACAATGAGGTGATATTGATTAATTTTAATTGCCCATGCCCTAAAACAGGATGTTCGAATCATGGTAATTGTGAGGAATGCAAAAAATATCATTCTAATTCAAATGGTTTGCCTTTTTGCGAGCGTAAGCATGGCTTTTTCACAAAAGTCTTTTATCGGAAAAATTATCAAATGCTTCAAACATTAAAAGGGGAGGGAAAAGTATGAAAAAAGCGGTAATTCTATATGATTCTGTATATGGAAATACAAAGAAAGTAGCAATGTCATTGAGCCGCGGACTAGAGGCAGGAGGCCTTTATGTAGATAGTGTTCCTATACAAGATTTTGATATAGTAGAAATAAAGAACTATGAGATTATTGGAATTGGAGGCCCAACACACTTTCATGGAGCATCGAAACAGATGAAATTATTTTTAAAACGAATTAAACATCTCAAAATTGGGGATAAATATGGATTTGCTTTTGAAACAAAAGCAGATTTTCGTTTAGCAGGATCAGCAGCAAAAAGAATTATAAAATACTTAAAAAGTATGAAATTCAAAATCATATATCCCACCATTACCGGGATAGTTCTCGATAAAGAAGGCCCCTTACAAGAAACTACTTCAGATATGATGGAGCAAATTGGACTAAATCTCTCAAACAAAGTAAATAATAACAAAACTCAAAAAAGCATAAATCAAAGTATTAAAAAATCTAATAATTCAAGTGGTAACTTGTATATAAATCGATTAAAATGGATCCTATTAGGAGGAGGTCCCATTTTTTTCTTTATTCGAGCAATCTATCTTGCGAGTACTGGTGGTGATTGTTTTGGGCCAATAAACCCGATTTTTTCTTGGTTTCTCCTCTTATTAGAAATTAGCTTATCGGCAACGGTAGGGATTTCAGGAATATCAGGTTTAACATTATGGATGAAAACAGAAAATCAGAGAGAAACATTAAAAACATTAAATTTACGCAAGATTGTCTTATTTGGGGGTATTACTACCTATATCGTGCATTTTATAAGAGTTGCTATTTGGATAAGTTTATGTGTAATATAAGCTGTTCTCAGAAAAAATAAATTAAATCTTTTTTATTTATACAAAATTTTTTCTTTCCAAGTATCAAAATAATATACCTTATACATAATATCAAAAATGATTGAATCGATATTTTCTTTTTTTACATTCTCAACTAATTCAGTTAGTTCTTTCATATTATTAGCCCAAACCCAACATAAAATTACATTGGGGAGATTACTAAATGTCCAGCAATAAAATAGGTTTGGATGATATTTTTCATTCAAAAAATGAGCAATTTCGTTCTTATCAAACGACGGATTTACAATTATTTGAAATACGGAAAAAATGTCATTTGAAGCTTCAGGATTGAAATCAATAGATAATTCAATGATACCTTCTTCAATCAATCTTGTTAAACGTCTACGAATTGTATTTGAAGTGCTTTTAACTTCATCTGCTACTTCTGATATTGGTTTTCTTGAATCGTTATGCAGTGATCGAATAATCTCTAAATCAAGTTTATCATAGTTCATTGCTCTTGATTTTGGAACGATGTAGGGGATTGGCGCGATATAATGTACTCCTGAAAGTAATCCTATTTTTGGAGATTGAATTTTAGCAGTTTGTGATATGAAGGAAGAATAATCATCTAATTGATGAATATTTTCTAACATTGCTCCTATATACATATAATTTCTACTTGACAATGCGATCTGCCAAGTATTATCATGTTTTTCTAATTCAACTATCGCTTTATTTATATCTTGATCATTACTTTGTCCAAAAATAAATACATAAATTGCATTTATAGCATATGGCTTCAATCTTGCAGCAAATCTTTCTATAACTCTTAGATCTATGAGTATCTGTATTCTTTTATATATAGCATTAACAGACAACCCTAAATAATCTGAAATCTCTCTATATGTTAATCTTGAATTATTCATTAAAAGCAGAATAATTTTAATATCGATTTCATCCATATACTGTAGATATTAAAAAGAAATTTAATTAGTTTAATTATACTTATTCATTAAGCATTTTAAACCTTAAATATTTAATATTTTTTATTCACTCCACCTTATTCTTTTCTTTCATAATCATGCAAATTGATAATATAATTATTATGGTACCTATTAAATGGTAGATTGTGAAAAGTTCTCCAAGAAAAAGAAAAGAAAAAAAAGAAGAAACTATAGGTGTTAATGAAATAATTATGGCTGCTTTCCCAATCTGAATATATGTCAATGTTTTATACCATAAGAATAAACTGATGCCGTAATCTAAACCCATAATTAAGAAAAATATAAAATTAATAGGATTAATAACTATGAAAATATTTTCAAGAGGACAAACTAAGAAATAGATAATTGTTAATAGAATACCAGAAATAAAATTCCGTATAAAAACTACCTGAGAAGGAAATAACTCGTTTCTCTCAAAACTAATTTTAGTAATTGTATGGACAAAAGTAAAGAGTATTACACTTAAAAGAAGAATGATTACACCTAGATTAAACTCAAGTAAGTTAAAGGAGCCACCAGTAATCGCAACAATTAGACCAAAAAATAGGAGAAAGCAAAAAGCAATTTGCTTTTTATTAATCTTTTCTTTTAATAAAAAAAATCCAAAGATTAATGCGAAAATGATTTCTGATTTCAATGTTAAGGAGCTTATTATCGCACCTGCTAATTCGTATCCAATATAAAGTAGTATAGGAACGGCACTAAACGATAACCCTATAATGATCAGCACTTTAATATTTACTCTCTTTTTCCAACCGTTAAGTAAAGAGTAATTTCTTTCTTGTACTTCTGAGCTTTTTGTTAATTCTTTTTTTAATTTACGTCTTTCTAATATAAATATAGGGAAAAAAATTAGTGCTTCTATTATGGCAGTAATTGCACCAAATAAATAGGGATCTATTATACTGGGACGAGCATTCGATATTACTGGTTGTAAACCAATTGTAAAAATGGTAATCGAAGCAAAAATTACTCCCTTTTTTAAATTATAGTTTTCCACGCTATTAGAAAAAAATTAATTAATAATTAAAAATTTGGGAATTAAACTTAAAACTATAAAATAATAAATAGCTTGCTGGAAATGGATGTAAATAAAGGATGGTTTATAATAAAAATCAATGAATTTCTTGAAAATGATGAGAGTAATAAAATGAGTAAGCTTGATGACTCATACATATTCGAGCCAAATGTATTGGTTGGTATTGCTGATGGGCGTGATCCTATTTATAATAGGTATAAAAATATAATTGGTGAATTTCATCTAACTCCTTCTGAGGCTTATGAGTGGTATTGTAAGAAAAAAGGTATTGAATACAACGATAGAAATCTAAGTGTAGTAGCATATATTCTACCTATCAATCATAAAACTAAGATTGAGAATCTTAATTATTCTAAAACTATGCCCTCTGAAAGATGGGCTCATACAAGGCTTTTTGGGGAACAAGCAAACATAAATATTCAAAGCCACTTAATAGAGCAATTGAAAAAGTTTGGAATTAATGCTTTCTCTCCTGCTCTTGATAAGAGCTTATTTAGAATTAACCGAAAAATTTGGGCATCTAACTGGTCTCATAGACATAATTGCTTCGCAGCGGCTCTAGGCTCATTTGGGTTATCCGATGGATTTATTAATCCACGAGGAAAGGCAATGAGGTGTGGTAGCCTTATAATTGATTTAAAACTTCCATCTGATGCGTATAATCGCTCCTCAGATCCTTATGAATTATGTATTAAATGTGGTGAATGTATTTCTAGATGCCCGGTAGATGCTATAAGCTTCGAGAATCACCATAATAAAATGATTTGTGCTCCACATGTAACAAGTACAATTCCTTTTATCAATCAAACTTATGGGATTAATATTTATGCTTGTGGTTTATGTCAAGTTGGAGTTGCATGCTCGGATGATATTCCAAAAAAGTAAAAGAAATAAGACAATAAATAAAGTATTAAAATTGTAAGAATAACTATTGAATATAAAAAGATTCACTTTAAAGTAATAAAAACAGAGCCTAAATATTTCTATGTAAAGTCAGATTTTTAAATTAAATTTTGTTTTTAAAAAAATCGGAATATGAAAAAAGCATGAAATGTTACTTTTTAAAAGTTCCAAATTGAGGAAAGCTCTTTAATTGCATGGAACTAAACACAGGACCATCCTTACATACTGTTATATTGTTATCATCGCCAATACAACACGATCCGCACAATCCTATTCCACATTTCATTTTTCGTTCTAAACTTGCTTGAAGCTCAATTTTTTTTGAATCAGCTATTTCCAGAATTCGTTTCATCATCATTTCGGGACCACAGGTTATAATGAGGTCAATATTTTCTTTATAAATAATTTCCTCGAGAGTCTCAGTTACCAAACACTTTTTTCCATAAGAGCCATCTTCCGTGGTACACATAGTATTTGGGATTAGAGTGCTTAACCTTTTTTCAAACATTAATGATGCTTTATCTTTTGCCCCGATAGTGATAAAAACATTTTTCTTATTATTTTTTAATGGTTCTATTAGGGTTGTTAGAGCTGCAATTCCCATACCTCCTCCTACAATCAAAATATTATTAGCATCCTCGTAATTAAATGAATTTCCGAAAGGGCCTCTAATACAAATAGTATCTCCTTTATTCATTTCGAATAATTTTGATGTGCCTTCACCTACTTTTTGGACTGTAATTTCAATAAAATTTCCATCAATTTTAGAAATTGACATTGGTAAGAAGTCAAGATCAGGAATCCATAGGATCACAAACATCCCTGGACGATAAGCTCTCGCAATGTTCTGATTTCTAATTAGAAAACTTTTTATATCGGGAGAATGATCGATAATAGCCTCAATATTTACAATAGTCGTTTTATTTCTTGTTAAATCCAAGATAAGTTCTTCGTTAACTTTATCAAGTGGTTTTGCTTCAATAATTCCTTGCTCTAAAGCTAAATCAAATACTTCTTTACCTCTATTTGTTCGAATTATAATAGTATTCCAGCCAGATTCACTCCCAAATTCTCCTACTGAAATATCTGCAAACGATGCTGTATAATCTGAACATGAAAAGCAAGCTTTTCTAATCGCTCTATCATAGAGGTAATTTAACGGAATTTTAGTCACTTTTGAATCTGATTTAATTAAGAGATTGAAATGATCTCTATCAGTTCTAATATTTAGAATTTCTTTTCTATTAATATTATAATCCTTATAGATTTCTTCAAGAATTTGATTGTAGAAGGTTCCTGTACAGAAGGTTCCTATCACTAGACTTACAAGATCGTAAGCTTCAAAATCAAAACCTGGATGATTTTGTAACTTTCTCAATCCTTGTATTTGACAGGGTGTTCCTACAACTGCAATATCAGTATATTCTCGATTAATTGCTTCCCCTACTAATGAAAGAATAGGCCCTTGAGATGGCTTATACCCAATTCCATTGAACAATTCATTTGTAGAATGTGCAATTTTGGGAATAGGATTATAATTTTCGTCTTTATCAGTTATGAGTGCTGCATCTATTAATTTATTTTCCATAGCAACCCATAATAAACCAGTTAAGGGACCTGCTCCAAGAGGAATCTTTTCGGTAGCTTTATCTGTTAACTTGACAGACAGAATATCTATATAGTGACCAAGAATTTTATCATGTTTCTTCTCAAACACCCAATTATCCAATAAAGATAGTGGATATTGATCATTCTCGGTTTTAGGACATAAATTATAGCAGATTCCGAATCCATCTCTACAAGTATTAGCATCTTTACATGACCCATCTTCTTTCAGGATTTCTTTTATCAAATCAAATTTAATATTATCGCAGAAAGCTCCACAAGCACCACAAAAGACGCATTTTCCGGTGTTAATCACTTCAGATTCTAATTCTTTCCAACCTTTCTGTATTTTATTTATAAACATACCTAGTGTTTCTCCTCCTTTAATTGCTTAAGAAACTCTTTTGCTTCTTGTTTTCCTAATTCATATGCTTCTAAATTGTTTTGAAAAGTAGAACTGGGTACAAATTTTTTGAGGGTTTCAATAGCAGATTCTTCAGAAAAAATGCCTGAAAGGATAGTAAAAGCACCAAATAATATTGAATTTCCAAAAACCATATTTCCAAATTTTTCTACTGCCATTTTCTGAATAGGCATTCCAATAACTTTATCAATTCGTTTTAAAGTTCGAAATCTTTGTATTGTTGAGGTATCCCAGATTAAAAATCCAGAATTTCCGTTCTTTTTAAGATCATCTGGTTTTACATCATTGGCAGCTTCCTCTGAAAGGATAATAAGAAAATCATAAGGTTTCATTGCCTTTGGATAATCTATTGATTTAATATTTCTATCTAAATCTATGACTACCTCTGCCCAGCATTTTCCTCCACGCGCAGATGAACTGTAAGCTTCAGTTTGCGTTGCTGCTAGATCTTCATATAATGAACTTGCGGTAATTATCATTTTTGAGAGAGTTATTACTCCTTGACCCCCAAATCCTACAATCCTAACTTCATATCTACTCATTTTTAATCTTCTCCCATTGCTATTTTCTGAATCTTAGCATACTCTTCTGAATATTCGGGTTTCTCAGAATCGTATCGAAATTCTCCTATAATATACCTATTAAAAAGTTCATCTTCATCCATGAATAGTGCTTGGTTTTTTCTTACAGTATTTCTTTTTATCCAATCAATCATTTTTCCCCCAGTATCCATTTTACTACCTTGAATACCTAAATTTTCAGCACCTAGACTATCGAGATTTTTACTCCCAAAATATGTTAGGCAAGGAGTGATCACTTCAATCACAGAAGTTCCCTTATGCTTTAAAGCTTTCCTAAAGTATTTCATTAGAGTTCGTGGGTGTGCTACCGTAGTTCTAGCGATATATGTTGCACCTGCAGCTAAAGCGAGTTTCATAGCATCACTTCTAGTTTCAAACGTCTTGTAAGGTGTAGTTGTGCTTTTTGCTCCATATAATGTGGTTGGAGCACCTTGACCCCCTGTCATGCCATATATACTGTTATTAAAAATAAGCATAACACAATCGAGGTTTCTACGACAAACATGAATAAAATGATTTCCACCAATTCCTAAACAATCTCCATCCCCTGTAAATATAATAGGTTTTAATTTAGGATTTGCTATTTTCATACCTGTAGCTATCGCTGGTGCTCGACCGTGAAGCGTAAAAATCTTTTGAGAAGTATGATGTACTAATGTTACTAATTGTGTATAACAACCAATACCTATAATTAATGGAAATAGTTTAGGATCTAGTTTTTCGTCTTCAAAAACACGAGTAAAAAGATGCCCAATTATACCATACCCGCATCCTGCACAAAAAAGGGAATTATACTTACCATAAAGATATCCCCCCATTGAAAACTGGACATATGGATGATCAGGTTTCTCTGTTGGATACTGTGGACCTAAATCAGACATTATTTTGATGCCTCCTTAATTACATTTAATATATCATCTGGATGATGAAAAACACCTACTTTAGGAATTTTAAATATTGGAGTTTCAAGTTTTTTAACTCTTTCTACCTGTTCTGCTATAACACCCGTATAATTTAATTCAGGGATAATAATAGCTTTAGCATTTTTTACAACCCTCTTTACTTTTTCATCAGGAAAAGGCCAGACTGTTATTAATCTAAATATTCCTACTTTTATCCCTTGTTCCCTTGCCACATCAACTGCTCGATAACTAGCTCTAACAGGTAAACCATACGCGATGATAATGATATCCGCATCTTCTAATTTATATTCTTCGGTAATTGAAATCTTATCTATATTAGATTTTACCTTTTCAATTAACATTTCAATGAACGCTAATGCATTAGATGTTGGAAGTCCAGCACTATTATGAGGTAGATGAAGAGACATAGGCGGAAAATAGTCTGTACCAACTATTGGAGGTTTGGGGATAAAATATTCTCCAGTGTTATCATCTTTATAAGAGTACTTGTAAGTATAATCTTGAGGTAATTCACGGTTAATGACTCTTTTAATCAGTTCTTCTTTTGAAGGAATGTAAACAGGTTCATGAAGATGTCCTAAATAAGCATCAGAGATAATAAATACAGGACATCGATAAGTTTCAGCAAAATTAAACGCAGTTATAGTTAGATCAAAGAGTTCTTGGCAGTTCATAGGAGCTAACGCAATCACTTGAAATTCTCCATGCCCCGCAAAACGCATTAATCCTATATCATTGTGATGGGGTGAGGTTACAGGTCCATGACTACCAGGACCAACACGTTGTACATCACAACAGACGAAAGGAATTTCAAGATTTGCTGCCATTGATATCGTCTCGACCATTAAAGATAGACCCGGTCCAGAAGTTGCTGTCATTGTTTTTGCGCCAGCTAACGATGCCCCCACGACAGCATTTATTGATGCTAATTCGTCTTCCATCTGAATACAACTTCCCCCAACTTCCGGTAATCGTTTAGTAAGGTGTTCAATAACTTCAGTTGAGGGAGTTATTGGATAGCCTCCAAAGAAATTCAAGCCTGCAGCTAATGCTCCTTCTGACATTGCAACATTTCCCATCATAACGTATTTCCCTTCTGGCAAATATCTTTTACTATTTTTTGTACTCATTTTTTACTCGCACCCTATTATGTTTTAGCTTTTTCAGTCCTTTTTTCTTTCTCATCTAGAATATAAATACACCAATCAGGACATCCAAATTCACATCTTCTACAAGCCGTACAATAGTTTGCTTTTCCTTCTTTTACTCGAGGGATATAAGCAATACGCATATTTAATTCATTACTGAGCTCTAAAATATCAGTTGGACATACAGAAATGCACATTTGACATCCTCCGCATCGGTTTTTATTAAGAAATAGTGAGAATTTCTTTCCTTCATTTTCCAACAATTTTGGAATTTTAATCAACTCACATAGTATTTCAATTGGGTTATTAAATATTTTAGATGTTATAAATTTCGATTAATTTAATATTAAGTATAACCAGATATAAGCTTAAATAAAATAATGTTAAATCTTTTTTTAAACTCATAACTTAATCTAACTATGACAAAATTAATCTTTTTGGGTTGCTTGTCAAATTCAAAATATAAAGATACATGTGCTAATGCAATCAAAATTATAAAAACATTAGATCAAGAATATAAGACGATCGACAGTACTCCTTGTTGTGGTGCATTAGCATATAACACTGCAAGTGAAAAGGATTTAGAAGCCCATGTTAAATTTGTGAATAATTGGTTTAAATTAAACAATGTTTCTGAGATTGTAACAATATGTGCTGGTTGTTATAATTACCTAAGTAAATTTTATCCTTTATACTTGCAAAATGATTTTAACATTGATGTAAAACACTTACTACAGTTTATGTCAAAACCAGAGAATTTGCAAAAACTTAATTTAAAATATCTAGGTAAGAAATTCAAGGTTGTTTATCACGATGCATGTCACCTCAGAAATGCTCAAAAACCTATTTTAGAAGAACCAAGAATAATACTCAATTCAATAGAGAACATTGAATTATACGAAATGGAACATAATAGAACAAATAGCGATTGTTGTGGCGCTGGAGGAGGAGTCTATTCCATTTTTAAGGAAAATAGCGATTATAATTCTAGATTAATCTTCGAGCAATCTAAGGAGGGAAAAGCCCTGTTAACAGCATGTCCTTTTTGTTATACAGCACTAAAACGCATTAAGGAGGAGAACCATATAAAAAAGCCAGTTATTAAGTTTGAAGATTTTATAGCTAAAATAATGGAAGGAGTTGATCCCATTATTGAGTAATAAAGGAAATGAATTATATGAAACGGTAAAACAAAGAATTAAAATTCTTCAAGATGAGAACCGTTTAGAAAGAAAATTTGGGGATTTTTGGAAATTAGCTTGTACTGTGAAAACTAGACAACATGACATGAGATATCTCTATGATGATACAAGTAGAGAATTTGTAGAAAAATATAGAGATCAATTAATAGTGATAAGAGAAAATTTTGTTGAAAATATGGAATATTATGTAGAAAAATGTATAGATATTATGCGTAAACAAAATTTTAAGGTACATTATGCTAAAACTAACAAAGAGGCTCAAGAACTTTTCATGGAAGAATTAGGAGATAGTAAAGTGATTTATAAATCGAAATCAGTAGAAGCAAAGGATATAGGTATTATTGACGTATTGGAGAAAAACAATATTAAAATTAATGAAACCGATTTAGGAGATATTCTTGTACAACTTTTTAACTATAAATTGCCAAGTTTTCAGGTTGGCCCTGGTGCTCATTTTACAGAAAAGGAAATTGCAGATAAAATAAAAGAAGTATATAATTTAGAGATTGAACCCAATGCGAAAAATATTGTAGAATTTTTTAGAAATTCATATAGGAAAGAACTTCTCAATGAGGTTAAAGTCTCATTAACTTCTGCTAACGCGATTTCTGCTGAAGATGGTACTATAGTTTTGGGAGAAAATGAAGGCAACATAAGTTTACTCACTAGAGCAACCGAAAAACATATTGTTGTTTGTGGCATAACAAAAATTGTTCCTACACTATTAGATGCTGTTTTGGTGGCAAAATTACAATCAAGAATTAATAATGTATCATTCAATTATATTAGTTTAATATCTGGCCCTTCAAATACTTCTGATATTCAAGGAAGAAGCGTTACAGGAATGTATGGGGCAAAAGAGGTTGTAGTAATACTAGTTGATGATTGGCGTACAAAAGCCTTGAAGGAAAATCTCTTATTCAAGGAATTTCTAAAATGCATAGGATGTAGAACCTGCAATTATGTATGTACTGCTTCTAGAGCATTTGGTAATATATATGCTTCAAAATATGGTCTTGGTTCAACAGCGATTATAAGAGATTATATTCACAACGGAATTGAAGCTGCTGTGAAAGATGGTTTATTTCTTTGTACAGGGTGCGAAAATTGTTATCACTGGTGCCCAATTTCATTAAATTTAGGTGAAATTATTAAAGCTTTAAAAAAGGATGCTACAAAAAAAGGATTATGTCCTCCTCCTTTAAAAGAATATCAAGATAAAATCTTGAAGGAAAAAAATCCTTTTAACTAGTATAAAATAAGAGAAAAAATAAAATATTTTCAGCTATTATTGTTAAACTATGAAAATCGTGAGAATAAATGTTGAGAATGAAGATATTCAATTTGACGAAATAACTTCAGATTCAAAATATTTCCTGCGCGGTGCTAGAGGCCTAAGTTCTCAAATTATTCATGATGAAGTCCCTCCATTATGTAATCCTTTAGGAAGGCAAAATAAATTAGTTATTGCCAATGGTCTTCTTGGTGGCAGTCCATTTCCTTGCTCTGCTCGTACATCTGTAGGAGCGAAAAGTCCCTTGACTAATGGGATAAAAGAAGCTAATGTGGGTGGAAGACCTGCCATGATGCTAGCAAGACATGGTATTAGAGCAATAGTTTTAGAAGAGATATCCTCAGTATTAAAACTTATCTTAATTGATGAGGATGGTGTCAAGATTTTACCAGCAGAAGAATATAAAGGTTTAAGTAATTATAAACTTCATTCGCAATTAAACCAAAAATATGGAGAAAATATCGGTATTTACTCGATTGGTCCCGCGGGTGAATATTTGATGAACTCAGCAACAGTAGGGGCAAATGATTTAGAAGGTTATCCAAGTAGGCATGCTGCCAGAGGTGGATTAGGAGCTGTAATGGGTTCTAAAGGAATTAAAGCAATAGTGATTATTCCTCCAAAGACTTCAAAAGTAGAAATGCATGATATTAAAAAGTTCAGAGAAGTTTCAACTCCTTTCGCAAAAGAATTGGCACAAACTAAACAGAAATTCTCAATATTCGGTACACCCATGATGATGGCTGCCATGAGCGGATACGGAGGTATACCAACAAAAAATTTTCATATGGGTTCTTATGATAAAATTGATAATATTTCAGGAGAAAAACTTCATGAGCTTGTTAGTGCGAGAGGCGGTAAAAAGAGATTAGCTTGTTCTCCAACATGTGTAATAAAATGTTCAAATTTAATCGTTGATGAATCGGGGAATCAAATTACATCAAGTCTAGAATATGAAACGATGGCTTTAAATGGCAGTAACTTGATGATTGATGATTTAGATAGTTTAGCTAAAATCGATCATCTTTGTGATGATTTAGGTCTTGATACAATTGAGTTTGGTGGAACTGTAGGAGTTGCGATGGATTGTGGAAAGGTAGAATGGGGTGATGCTAATAAAGTGTTTGAAATTCTAGATCATGAAATAAGATATAATACAGAAGAAGGGCAATTATATGGTAATGGAGTCAAAAATATAGGAGAGAGATTTAATGCGAAACGAATTCCTCAAGTAAAAGGGCAAGGAATTTCGGCTTATGATAGCAGAGTCTTCAAAGCAATGGGAGTAACTTATGCAACTTCACCTATGGGGGCAGACCATACTTCAGGCGCTGCAATAGCTGGAAGAGTGCCAAGTCAGCATAAAGACTATGGAGAAATAACCAAAAATGAGAATAAGCTTGATTTATCTTTTGAATTGCAAATTTATACAGCAATAATGGATTCTATGGGGTGTTGCTATTTCATAGGGCCGAGTTATGAAAATATGGAAATCTTAGCAAATGCAATTAATGCTATGTATGATTTAACTCTAACAAGAGAGGATATAATTAATATTGGGATTGATATCATAAGAATTGAACTTCAATTTAATGAGAAAGCAGAAATTACTCAAGAGATGAATGATGTTCCAGAATTTTTCAGAAATGAACCTTCAGAACCAATAGGTTTAAAATACACTTTTGCAAAAGCGGAATTAAAAGACTTTTGGAAACGATTGGATGAATATAAATTTTAGTTTCTTTTCTTAAACATTATAAAAAAAATAAATTGAAAAAGAAATTATTTTTATCTAAAGTGCTTTTGAAATCATATTTAATGCATATCCAATTGAAAAAATTAATATCCAAGGAATAAAAGCGGGTAACAAATCCGAGAGGAATATAGTTAAACCCGGTAGGAAGATTATATTAAAAATAATTATAATACCACCACACATCATAAACATAAGCCCTAAAAATTTAATTGCGCTTTTTAATAATTGTTGGTCAATTTCCAAAATTTCAACACCTCCTTAAATGAGAAAATTATTATAGATAATTCTAGATTTAAACTTTATAAAAAAACTGTAGTCCATTTTTTATAGAGTATTTAAAATTGTTCTATATTATTTTAGAAGGATTATCTGAGACGATTATATTTTTTGAGATTTTTATAGAATCTAAAAAGATACCCTTCTTGAACTTAGTTAAAATTGGAATAATTGAATAAAATTAATCAATAAAAAAGAAAATATAGTTTATACTATATATTAATAAAAAATATAATTATTGGTCAGGTGTTTTTATTGCGGATTGGGGCACATATGAGTGTTTCTGGCGGCAAACATATGGCTTTTGAAGCGGGTAAAGAATTAGGATGTGAAGCAATTCAAGTTTTTGTTAGAAATGTACGAGGTTGGACGTCCGGACCTCTTAAAAAGAAAGAAATTGATGACTTTTTAGAGAAAAAAATAGAATTTAAAGAGGAAATTTGGCCAGTTATTTCACACAATAGCTATTTAGTAAATTTAGCAAGTTTAGATAAAGAGAAATTAGAAAAATCATATAATGCAATGTTCGATGAACTTATTAAGGTAGACCAATTACAAATAAAATATGAGAATATGCACCCTGGGGTAATTCCTGTTAGCGATAAAGAAAAAATTACGAAATTAGAGGCATTTACGCAAATTGCTGACCAGTTAAACAAGCTGATGGAAGCAACAAAAACTTCAAAAGCTATAATACTACTTGAAACTACTGCTGGACAAGGGAAAGGTTTAGGGAATAAATTTCATCATTTTAAAACTATAATAGATGAAATAAAAAATAAGAAGAGGATTGGAATTTGTTTTGATACTGCCCATTCCTTTGCAGCAGGATATGATTTTACAACAAAAAAAGGATACGAGGAGATATGGAACGAATTCGATGATGTTATTGGGTTAAAATATCTGTTTGCCTTTCATTTAAATGATACCGATAAAGAATGCGGTTCCAGAGTTGACAGACATACTCTTATTGG
>Ga0307380_10002346_pt1 | contig 26984 bp, 24 predicted proteins | sample UN3MG_FD_202239 | JGI IMG/M metagenome (GOLD analysis project Ga0307380, IMG submission 202239) | Soil microbial communities from Risofladan, Vaasa, Finland - UN-3 | ecosystem: Environmental > Terrestrial > Soil > Coastal area > Acid sulfate soil | place: Finland: Risofladan, Vaasa | collected... | reverse complement strand
ACTGATCGTCGTCGACTTTCACGAGCCTTACAGGCGACGGATGGTCCTGCGCGGCTACTACGACCCGCACGACCACACCTGGCGCACCCGGCAGGGCCGCATCAAGCCTCACTGGGAAGTCACCCACTGGCAGCCCTTGCCCGATCTGCCGGAATAGGCCCGACAAGACAAGTTGTGTGACCTGTAATAAAAACCACCGTAGTGGGCGGACCCACGTGTCCGCCCACCAGAAAGGAAATTCTAATGACTAGACCTGATTGGGAGAATCTGCTCCAGCAGACCGCGGGTAGTTATGTTTCTTGCCGCTGCGGTGATATCCTGAAAACGATAGACGAGGTACATGATCATTGGCAGCGGGGTCATTTTGATTCAAAAGACGCTCGCACCGCGATCAGGCTTCTTTTTGACCCCCTGGAGCGCCTCGGCGCGGTGACCGTCCTCGACGAGCCGCCCAATCTCTATCCCGGCGACCAGGTCACTGTCACGATGCGCGTCACCGGCATTACCCGCTGTCCTATCGGCGATGACCGCGCCTTCTGGATGGTCACCCTCGAGCCCGACGGCGAGGCGTTCATCATCGGCGGGCAGCCCTTGCACATCGCAGCCACCGTCGTTCTCCAGGAACCCGCATAACGAAAGGATTTCTCCATGCACCTCTCCACCCGCGTCCAGGCCCGCATCGTGGCCAACGCCCTGAATAGCAAGGCGCTCGGCCTTCCCCCCTCCGAGCTCGATCCCCCCTGGATCGACTACTACTCCTGGATCCTCGATGGCCCGCCCGACGAGACCCCCGCCGAGCGCTGGGACGCCTTCGCCCAGGAGTGGCTTCCCCTGGCCACCGGGCACGAGGCCAACTACAAGCTGCTCCTCTCCCTGCGCGCCCGGGCCGCCGACCCCTACCCCACTGCCGATGACCTGCTCGACGGGCTGCCCGAGCTGCGCTGGCTCTGGCCGGGCTGGATCCCCTACGGCCTGCTCTCCCTCCTGGTCGCTGTGCCTGGCACGGGCAAATCCTACCTGGCGCTCGACCTCTGCCGCCGCCTCATCGCCGGCGCGACCTTCCCCGATGGCCTGCGCATCGGGGAGGGATGCCGGGCGCTCTACGTCGACGCCGAAAACACGCCGCAGATCATGCGCCAGCGCCTGGCCGACTGGACGCGCGAACAGCGCCAGGGCCTCTACTACCTGCGTCCGGATCCCGAGCGCCTGATGCTCAATCTCTCCGAATACGAGGACCGCGACCTGCTCCTCGAGGCCGTCTATCGCGCCCGTCCCCGCCTGGTCGTGATCGACTCCTACGGCTCGATCACCTTGCGCGGCGAGAACGCCAAGGAGGACGTGCAGCAGCTCCTCTCGTTTCTCTCCAAGATGGCCATCGAGTACGATATCGCCCTGGTCGTCATCCACCACCTGCGCAAGCGCTCCACCGCTCAGCTCACCCTGCCGGGCATGATGGACATCGACGCCATCCGCGGCTCGTCCCACATCCCGGCGATGGCCCGCAATGTCCTCGGCCTGCAGTGGGTCTCGGGTGGCGCCGACCGCAATGGTCCGCGCAAGCTGCAGGTCATCAAGTCGAACCTCGATCGCTACCCCGAGCCCCTCGGCGTTTGGTTCGATTCCCATCCCGACCATCCCGAGCTGGCCGTCCTGCGCTATGGCCCCGCCCCCCAGGACGAGGACGAAACGCCCAGCAAGCTCGAGGAATGCGCTGCCTGGCTGCTCGCCGTCCTGGCCGAGGAAGGCCCCCTCTCCCCCGCCGAGGTGATCGACCTCGCCAAATATGAGTCTTTCTCCGAGTCTACTCTCTACCGCGCCCGCAAGGCCCTCGGCGACCAGGTCGTCAACACCGCTGGCTGGCGCGATCCCGCCAACCAATGGGCCCTCGCGGACAATGATGAACAGGATGACTGACGCGAAAAGCCCCCTGGTTTTGCACAAACCAGGGGGCTCAACTATTTAGATATCCGTCTAAATTAACTCTTTCAACTCTTTCAACTCTTTCATCACTTTTGATACCTCCACCCTATGGGTATCATGATCCTTGAAAGAGTTGAAAGAGTTAGTACACTAAAAATCAAAACTTCAGTTATTTGCAAGTTGAGCAGGCACGAGTACAGGTCAGACAACGCGCATTGTACGACCTGTCATCAGTATCCCCATCGCGTGAGTCGAACCTTAAAATTTTCAAACGGAGGACGATCTGTAGAGCCTGATGCCAGATGAACGGTATCGGTAGCCAGGGGCATCAGATTCTCTGTAGGGGCACACCCACGTGTGTGCCCTTTCAGGCTGACACGTTCCAACGTTCGCACGTTCCAACGTTCAAACGAGGTTTCTCGCCTCCGTCAGATCCGCCACCGCCGTATCGATAAGCTGCCCCACTCGCGGATCCGCCCCGCTCCCGACCCGCGTCGCGATATCCCGCAGCCCGGCGAGGATCGTTTCCATCGTGTTGCAATAGGCGAGGATTGCCTCGCCATCCTCGTAGATCGGCCCTGGCTCAGGCGGCGTCACGCCAGCTTCCACTTCCAGGACGAAATCATCCCAATGCACGCCATGGTGAGCAATCGCGTCGTCGGTGTTGCCCCGCAGGAAGACGATCAGTTGCCCGCCTGCTCCTATCGTCCCTTCCACAGTCAACTGGTGCCAATCCCCATCATAGGATGGGTTATCGGGGGATGACCACCACTCCGAGGCGGGCAATCCCGCTTTCTCCCAGTCGTTGCCGCCATTTGGATCGGCGACCATCTGCATCCCGCGCACGCAGGCGCCTGTGGATTTGGCCATGCACCATACGCTGGCCCTGAACCGCGCGCCCGGCGTCAGATTGAAAAGCCGGTACAGGCAGGCTTTCATCTGCGAATAGGTGGAAAAGAAATTGGCCGCGAAGCTGCCCGTTCGGATCTCCGGGTGACCGTCGGCCTTTCGCTTGCTGTCCCACTCGGGCCGCTTCATCGAGGCTGACTCTTCCTTCCAGCCCGGCACCCAGCCGTTGGGACAGGTCACTTCTCCCTGCCCCTGGTAGTCGTAGAATCCTTCCTCGAATGAGGTTTGATACGCAATAGAGTACGTCATCTCTGGTCCCTCCTCTATCCACTCATATCCCCGCTCGATCGCCGCCTGCACGTCGGCCAGCAGCGCCGGCTTGCTGGCCATTCGCCACGAGTCGATCTCGGGGTAGCGAAAAAACGCCAATCCTCGCACCTGGTGGTCGAGGTGTGCCCGATTCCAGCCGTCGATCTCGCCGGCCGCGGCCTGGCACCAGCCGTTGTTCACGTCCTCCCACCGTGGGCTGTCCGGGTTGGCGCCCGGATTTGCCTCGGTGATGTACACCGGCATCCCGGCCGGGATGACCGCCATAAAATCCTGGTACGCTCGAAACTCGTACCGCCGCGCGCCAAAGGGCGGATCCATCGTTCGCTCGCTGCTGACCAGCGCCGGGTCGTGCCCGTGCGTGTACGTGTGCAGGGCCACGCCGTCGTAGGGTCCGCAGTTGGCCAGAACTGCGGCCAGGTATTCGACCCAATCCGCCGGCTCGGCCACTGCCGCATAGGGCGCGATCCCGGCCACGAATAGATCCAGGTCCGGCCGCGCCGCCTCGAGCGCCGCATACGCCAGGCGGAACGCCGCCGCGTACTGCAGCGCGCTGATCGCCTGGCCCGCCGTCGGGCTCTCCGCCGGATGGTTCGGCTCGTTGGCGAATACGATGCCGGTGATCGCTCCCACGATGTGCCGCGCCGTCTCGGCCACGGCTTCGGCAAAATAGTCGTACAGCGCCGGGACCGGCAGCGTTCCCGTGCCATACGACCAGTTGATCCGCACCAGCACAGGATGGCCACGCTCCGTGTACCGGGAATAGTCCAGCGTCCTGTTGCCGATCAATTCTGTGAATACGTAGGGGCCGGCCCGCGCCTCCATCAGCGCCTCGCCCCGGTTGTGCTGGTCGAGGATCGATCCCTCGTGCAGCCCGACGATATACCTCTGATTTGCCATCCTCACTCCTTCAGGTCGTACAACGACTATTGCCTGTCCTGATTTCGGAGGTCTTCCGGGACCTCCGAAATCTTAATGCGCCTCTGCACCTCCGCCTCGATCACCGCCTTCTGCAGCTCCGCAGCCACCGCCTGCAGCGCCGCCAGCGCCACATCCGGCGTCAGCCCCTCGCTGACATCATATCGCACCGCGATCTGGCCGCCCGGTGGCTGATCGATGATCATCGTCAGTATGTGCGCCATCTCCTACGTATCCGTGGCCAGCGTCTTGGTCACCCCGTCCGCAAACCGAACCTTCAAATCCTCATCTGCCGCGTCCACGTAGATCGTCGCGTATCCCGCCGTGGCACCCGGCGCGGTGATCCCATCCCCGATCAGCATTGCGCCCGCCGTGCGGATACTCACATTCGCTTCGATGTGCGTCTGGTAGATCCAGATCCCCCCCTCGCCGGTGCCCGTGAACGCACCAACCGAGAGCTGGATCATCGGCGTGGAATCGGCCAACAGGATGATCCGTGCCTCATCATCTGTATCTGCCGCATTGGCGTGCAGGTAGAGATACGCCTCGTGGCCGGCGTTGTCGGCTCGGATATCGGCGACCTGCGTCGCGCCATCCATCCACTGCACCGAGTTCGCCCCGCCAACGCCCTGATCAATCGTCAGCCCAATCGCATCCAGATGAACCGCGCCCCCACCGGCGTACAGCCTCCCATCGCTCGCGTCGATGTACACCTGCAGGTCGCCCGCCGCGTCCTCCCCGAATAGCCCCAGCGTCGCCCCTCGTTTCCCCAACCACACCTTCGCGTCGCTGTCTGTGACCTGCACGCGGTTGGCGTCGATCGTGACGTGCCCGATCATCCCCGTCGTCCACGCGGTCGGCACGTCCCCCCGTTCCACCTTGATCGCGTCCCACCACGCCGTCCCTGTCCCGTTGTCAGCGGTCAATACCACAACGCAAAATACCCGGCAGGTGACCGCCCCGGTCGGCACCGTATTGGTCAATGTGTGGCGCGTAAATTCCTGGTTGCTCGTCACTGAGATTGCATCTGTCCGCAGCACAGATGGGGCGCTATCAAACCACTGTGCGACCAACTGCACAGTTAGATTAGCCAGCGTCGCCGCCTTGATGTATCCCGACAGTACGAAATCATCTCCCACCGCTAGCGGCACATCTGCCAGCGTAATATCCTGGTAGATATTCTGGCTGTCGCCGCTCGTGTCGCCCGCGTTGACATCCATTCTGAACGAGGCGCCGCCCACAACCTTCCATCCCGGATCGAGCTGATTCGTATGATTCGTGATATTTCCACTTTCCGTCCACTCATCCGGCACCCCATCGCCGTCGTCGTCGTCGTTCATCCCCGAGTTGATCAGCAGGTTGTATCCGCCGACCGTCACTGCCAGTTTCTCGGCATAGACCTCGTGGATATTGGCCGATTCGATGATCGCCGTCCCGATATTCGCCGATGTCGTGATAATCTCGTTCGCCCCTACCAGCCGTGCAATCACACAGTCCGCCGCCAGCGAGTCCGATCCTAGCGGATTCAAGGCCGCGTTGACCGTCGATGAATATGTGCCCGGGTTGCCCGAGGTGTCCACTGCCCGCACGCGATAGTAGAATGTCGTCGCCGCCAGCACCTGCGCCTCGCTGAAATCCTGGTCGATCCAGTGCGTCGTCCGGATCGTCGCCTTGGTCGCCCAGTCCGTGCTCCCATTCGGCGACCGCTGCACCTCGTAATATGCCAGGTCTGCCGCGCTGCTCGCCGTCCACGTCAGCCCGATCAGCGTCCGCGCCCCGGCTGCTGCGGCCCCGGTCACCTGGCTCGGCGCGCTGCTGTCCGCCGAGCTGGTGATGTTCCGCACGGTCGACCACGCGCTGGGGTTCCCCACCCAGTCCACCGCGCGCACGCGCACGTAATAGGTCGTGCCTCCCAGCAGCCCTTCCCACCGTTCCTCTCGATCCCCGTCTTTCGCGTGCAGGCGCGTCTGCACGTTCGATGAGAAATCCGAGGCCGTGCTGATCTGCACCTCGTACTGGTTCAGGTCGCTGTCGCTCACTATCCCCCACGTCACCACGACAAACACGAGCTGCGTGCCATCGCCCTGGACATTGACCCCCGTGCTCAGGTTCCCCGTCTGCAGGTCCGGCGCCGCCGGCGCGTCCACGTCGAATACCGTATCATCGATACTATTCACCTGGCTGGCCGTCCGCCTGGCCAGGTCGGTGATGCCACGGCTCGCCGCCGCCGAGGTCAGGATCGCCTCGCCCAACTCGAGCTCGTACTCGCGCAGCGCCCCGTCAGCGCTGGCCGGCGTCATCCGCAGCCGCCGTATGGTCAGCGTCGCCGCGCTCAGCCCCAGCAGCGCATTCGTCAGGTCCAAGTCCATCCCCGCCCGGGCGCCGTCCTTCCAGATCGTGCACCTGTAGCTGATCAGCCCATTCTGGTAGCGGGCGATCAGCGCGTTCCCCCGGTCGGTGATCCCCTGCGCCGTGGTGATCGATGGGTCCCAGATCACCGCGTCGTAGTCGCCCGTCCCCACCCAGCCCTCGACCTCGGTGCCGACCACCAGCACGCGATCCACGATCACCGTCGCGTCGGTGACCTCCTCCAAATCGTCGTAGGGGTACAGGGTCGAGAAATTGGGGCTGTCGCTCAGGTTCCACGCCAGTGCGTTGCTCTCGGCCGAGAAATAGTGCAGGTTGCCATCGTAGTCGATGTAGAATCGCCCGCCGCTGCGCTCGGCGATCATCGATAGGCACTCGCGCAGCGTCTGCGCCGCAAACTCGATCGCCTCCATCGAGGCATCGAGCGTGCTCACGTAGGTCGTGCTGTCGATCGCCGGCAGGTAGGTCGTGAACAGGTCGTCGATGATCGCGCTGTCCGCCTGGCCTGCCGCGAATGCCTCGCTCTGGATCGCCGTCTCCTCCAGCAGGATGTTCTTGTCCTGGCAGTCCAGGACATAGGTCACCGTATCCGCCGCCCGGGGCAGCCGCCGCATGTGCGCCACGTACCCCGCGAACAGCGTCGTCCCGCCGTCGGCGATGGCCACTACGTCCTTGGCCGCGATGCTCACCGCGCCGGCGTTGTCGATGATCGGGATCGTCGCCTTGCCCGTGTACCCGTTCGCGTCCTCGTTGATCCCGAACGGCGGCAGCCCGAACGTGCTGTCGCCTAGCAGCGGCACGTAGGCCGTGATATTGTTCCCGCCGACTGTAATCGTGATCGCCATAGGTCAATCAATCCTCATTGTACGTCCTGTGCGGGCTGCCGTTGGGGCAATCCCGCGTGATTGCCCTCTCACACGCTCCGCTGCCCGGCCAGCCGCTCTTCCCGCTGGATCGCCGCCGCCAGCTCGCGCGCATCCATCCCTGCCGCATTGATGTTGAATACCTGGTGAAATACCTGGCTCGTTCCCCCGCCTCCCAACGATGGCACGGCGTGCCCGCCGCCCATCATTCCCCGCATCATCTGCGCCGTCTCCGTCGCGTTAAATACGTACGACCCCATCGGGAAAATTGCCATCTCGCGCCCCGCCTCGCCCACCATGGTCAGGCCCCCGGCCAGGCCGCCGTGCTGCCGTGTCTCGCCCCCCAGCCGTCCGGGCGCGGTCACCGGCGCCGCCAGTTCCTGGTGGATCCGCACCGTGATATCGCGTGGGATGGCATCCAGAGACTTTTTGTACTCGTCGAACGCGCTCTTGCCATCGTTCACCGTTCCTATCAGGGTCGACATCGAGCTCGCGTACTCGTCTGTCTTTGATTTCCCGGTAGTTTGCGCGTCCGAGAGCAGACCCGTCTTTTCGGTAGCCGTTATCATCTCTGGGGTCACGCTGTCGCCCAGGATATGCCCAAAATTCGCGATCTGTTCGTTCTCCAGCTTATTGACTTCGATCAATCCCCACAGCCGCTCATTAAATGAGGATGCCTCTACCGTCCCCTCGCCCAATCGCGCTGTCAGATCCAGCATTCGATCTGTCAGATTGATGCTGGCCTGATCTGCCAATCCAAAAGCCAGTTGCGTTTCCGTCACAGCGGTCTTGTATTCATCCGCCGTGATCGAGCCCTCGCCGAGCAGTCTGCCCAGCTCCGAAATCGCTGCGCTGGCGATCTGCGCCTCCGTCGCCCCTTTCAGGTTGCTCGCCAGGCCCGCGAACTTTTCGGCGGCATCACCGGCCGCCTTATTGATCTGATCTATCGCCGCCTGGTGCCTGGCCGTCGCCTCTGCCGCATCGTCCTGCAGCTTCGCCGAATAGGCTGTATTCTCGACGAATCCGGTCAGCTCGACCTGCGTCTTGACGATCGCGCTCGTGAGCTCGTCCTGCGATTTGGCCCGATCCAGCGTGGCGCCCGAGGCGAGCTCGGCCTGGATGATGTACGCCTTCTCCGCAGCCGCAGCCTCGGCCGTTGCCGATCTTGCCTTTGCTAATTCCACCTCGCCTTGAGAGACGCCGGCCAGGGCCGCCTCTGCCTCGCCCAGGGACGCGATATACACATCCTGTGCCGCCTGCGCTTCTTTCAGCGCGCGCGGGATTCCCCGGATCGACGATGCCAGCTTGTCTGCATTGACCGATCCCTCGAACGCCGCCGCGGCCATCTCTCCCAGCTCGGCCTTCGCGTCGGACACGGCAGCCTTTAGTATCTCGAGCTCGCTCGCCGCCCCGCCGGTCGTGTCCCCCAGCTCCCCCATCTTGCGCTCGCCCTCGACCAGCATCTCGTTGAGGAACGCTTGCTTGTTCTCCGCCGTCGTCAGTTGATCGACCGTCTTGCCGAGCTGCGCTGCATAGTGCTCCTGCGCCGCCTCTATCTTGATCGTCAGCCCCAGGTTGTCGGCGATTTGCATCGACTGCCGGCCCGCAGCCGTCACGAAATCGTCGATGCTCTTGGCCGCGTCCTGCCCCATCGCCCGCCCCAGCGCGGTCGCGACCTTGGTCAGCCGCTCGAACTGCTCGGGCGTCTTGGCCACGTCGAGCATCATTGCCTTGGAGGCCGACGACATCGCCGTCATGCGGTCGATGGTGTAGTCGCTCGCCCCCTGGATCGCGCTCGTGATCGCCTGCCCGCTCGAGCCCGCGCTCTGGGCCAGGTTGTCCAGCGCCTGCGCCTGGCGCTGCACGCCGGCCCCGAACTCGACGAACTTCATCGCCGCCTGCGCCGCCTTGAGCGCCCCGAATGCCACGCCCGCCAGGGTCACCGACTTGAGCAGCTTGTCCAGCCCACTTTTGGCCGTCTCCGAGCCCTTGCCGCTCGCTTTTGAGTTGATGATGATCTGCAGTTGCTCTGTCGCCATCTCTGCCTATCGTTTGATCAGGTTCGCGGCCTGCATCTCGTTCCGCAGCGCCGCCATCTCGTACAGCGCCTCCAGGTACAATTCCGGCATTCCGCCCAGCTCCCACGGCGCCAGGTGCGTCCCCAGCGTCTGATTGAGCCAGCGAGCCAGCTCGAAATCCGCCCAGATCTCCGGTGGTACCCGGCTGATCCCCTGCAGATAGGTGGTCAGCCGGCGGCGGAGTTTTTTAGCTGCCGCCGCTTATAGTCGCCGATCGTCTGCGTGATCCGGTTCCACAGCCACTCCCACGCCGCCGGGTTCGACTCCAGCAGGTGGTCCCGCGCCTGGCGCAGCTCGTCCGCCGACCAGTTCAGGCACGTATCGGCGATCCACAGCAGCAGCCGCTCGTCGAATTCCTCCTGCATCCGCGCCGCTGCCCGCTCGTCGAATACCGCCCGCTCGCGCTGGTACTCGGCCTCCAGGATCAGCACGTCGTTGGCCTTGCCTTCCTCGCGCAGCCGCGCGATCAGGTCCTTATTTTGCCGGTCCATCCGCGCCAACGCGGTCTGCGCATCCTTGCCCGCCTGCGCCAGCCACTCCTGGATCTCCCCGAAGCGCTTCTGATGCGCCTTCGTCGGCGTCACCCACACCTCGAATATCGCCCCCCGGTACGACTCGTGATAGTCGCCCAGGTCCACCGCCACCGTCTCCCGCACTTCAGAGATCGCCGTGATTTTGCTCAGCAGGTTATTGTCGCCCATCGATCCTCCATCGTCCCGATGTACGGGCGGACCCACGTGTCCGCCCTCTTCTGGTCACACAACACATATTGTATGGCCTGTAGGAGCCAGTACCGGATCCATCTCTGCCGCCAGTTTGGTATCATCCTGTTACATATCCATTCGCACATATCGCAATGGGGCCGCATACATGATACGGCCATCTCCGATGGATAATAACGATAAATCGGCACACTTACAAGACATCTACATATATCGACGACAGATACTCGGCAAAAAATGGCCCTTTTTCCTATTCAGTGCACGTCACTACCCATTGTGGTCTACATGCCCCCCAAAGGGCATTTTTCGGATTTTTACCCACTACGGGTAGTATGTCTCAAAAACTGCTCCCAGGAAGCCCTGAGAGCATCCCAGTGTGTACCGCGTTGGTATACAATTCGCGCATCATCAGCCTGTAGTCTGTTCTCTCCGCGCCCGCAGCCAGGCCCAGTATCGCAGCGCGTCCGGCCCCTGGCCCCTCTTCGCCAGCTAGTACACTAGCCCCCGACCTCGGAAGTCTTCTTTGAGACTTCCGAGGTCTTTCTCGCTAGATACTCGCCGTCCGCGTCGTCACCGACACGCTCAGCCCCTGCGCGCCGGTCACGTCGTACCCGCCCTGCAGCACGGCCACGTCCAGCGTATTCCCCTCGCGCTCCGTCCCCAGCGGCGTCCACTGCATCCACGCCCCGGCCATGTCGATCTGCAGCGTCTGGTACGTGCCCGTGCCGATCTGGTTCCCGGTCACCTTCAGCCGCGCGAACCTCGGCGTCACCGCGTACGCCGCCGCCGGCCGGTACAGCAGCTCCTCCGCGATCACCGCCGCCGTCCGCTCCAGCGTGAACGTCGCCGTCGCCTGGATCTCGTTCTGTCCGTGGCTGTCGAACTCGCGGCTCGTCGAGCCCAGCATCTTGGGATGCACGCCGGTCTCGATCACCACCTGCCAGTTCACCAGCGCCAGCTCCAGCTCCGTCCCGCCCAGGCCGGCCCACGTGTCGTCCACGAAGATCTGGCTCAGCTTGGCCGTCATCAGCTCGGCTGTCGTAGGCACTGCCACCGACGTCGTCAGCGTCGTTTGCAGGATCCGATCCCCGAACAAGTCCACCGTGCACGACACCAGCCCGCTGTCGCAGTCCCCGCTCAGCGTGATCCGCCTGGCCAGGCAGTACCCGATCTCGTATCCCTGCGCGTCGTCGCCTACCTCCAGCGTGATGCTGGCCACCGTCTCCGCCCCGGTCTGCGGTGCGGCAAACGTCCACAGGTAGTCCGACTGCCCGGTCGTCACCACGGTGCCGGTGCTTGCCTTGAGGCCCATCGAGAAAATCAGCGGCAGCGCCTCGAAATACATCCCGTCCTCGACGCTCTCCAGCGTGATCCCGTCCGCCAGCACCCGCCGCGTGAATGCCGAGTCCAGCAGCCGGTTCGTCCGCACGCCCATCTGCGCCTGCGGGATCACGACCTCGCGGTCGGTATCCGGCAGCCGCGCCACCAGCAGCAGCTTGGTATCCGCCGCCACGTTCGTCCCGTGCGTCGTCTCCAGCCCGTACTGCACTACTCGCAACGCTTCAGATCCCATCGCTATCCTCCTCTGCAGCCTCTGCCGTCACGATCTCGTATATCCCCGATCGGCGCAGGCCCTCCTCGCCGTATTCCACCACCTCGTCCGCCGTCAGGTCGCGCGCCGGGATCCCCGGCACGTACCCCCTGCCCAGGTACCGCGCCCACGGGTATCCCATCTCATACGCCGACGGTGATCCCGGTGTGCCGAACCTTGATCTCGAGCGGGAAGCGGATCCCATAGGTTTGCGTCGCTCCATAGTTGAATCCTCCGATCTCGTATCGCGTAATCAGGCAGTGCTCGACCAGCCCGCCCAGCGTGATTTTCCCGGCGAACGCCTCGAATGTCCGCAGGATGAACGGCGTCGTTTCCAACTCGTCGTTAGGGAGCACCGACCGGGAGAGGTGCAGGTCCGCGTTCAGTGTGTGCACACACACGAACCCCCGCCCCAGGGAATACACCGGCGTTCCCGTCACCCAGTAGTTGATGAATATCGGGAACTCGGGAAGCCCTTCCAGCAGCCCCTCCGCCCGGATCACCCCCTCCACCTGCCGCTCGATGTCGATCACCGCCTGCTTGATCGCCAGCAGGTCATCATTCGTCGCCCCATCCTGCAACTCGCTCATCGCATCCTCAGGTCATACAATGCCCATTGCCTGACCACGTTCGCACGTTCCAACGTTTTAACGTTCGCACGTTCCAACGTCTTCACGTTCAAATGCTGATCCTCACCCCGATATCCGCCAGCCGCTGCACGATCCGGTCCCTGGCCCGCACGAACTGCGCGTTGATCCAGTCCTTATCCTTGCGCCAGGCCCGGGCGAACATCGCCTTGCCCGGTATTCCCCTGGCTGCAATCGCGCGCGCCACCGACCACGCCGCGCTCGCGTCTCCCAGCACCAGGTGGCACCAGCGCTCGATGGGAGCCAGCGGCGGAAAGCTCCCCGGCCTGCGCCCCAGCTCCACCACGCTCGCGTACGGCACTCCGCCCGAGTGCACCAGCCCCTTGACCCCGCCCAGCGGCCCGCCGATCATCTGCACGTCTCCGCCGATTTTGGACCGCAGCAGACCCATGTACACCGGCGTGAATTCGCGCACGTCGCTGGAGAGCTGCATCGTCGATTTCGTCATCGCCTTGCGCATCTCGTCCAGGGCGATCTCCGGGAACCGGGCCAGCAGCGCCGCCGCCTCGTTCAATCCCTCGGTCGTGACTTCGTACTCGGCCTCGCTCATAGGCGCACCTCGTGCGGGATCGCGTGCAGCACCAGCGCCTCTACGTCCGGGTCCAGCTTTTTCACGTACCGCAGCTCGCCCGTCTCGACGCTCCCCACCGCGTCCGCCCAGCCGGCAGATGCCCGCTTGTACCACCTGGCGCACTGGATCAGCACTGCCCGCCGGATCTCCTCGGGCGGCGTCGCGCTCACCCCGAACGTCCCCACGATCTTGACCCGCCGCTGTCCCGCATTCCACACGCTCTTGGTCGTGCCCGTCTTGCGATTCACGTCCAGCCGCAGGATCGGGGCCTCGTTGTAGGGCCAGGCGAAATAATCCGTGTCCTCGGTCCAGTTCGTGTACGTCCCGTCCGTCTCCTCCACCGAGAGCTGGGTGATGCTCAGCAGCGGCAGCGACAGCGACAGCGAACCCTCGCCGTTGCCGTCGAAATAGAACGTCTCGTCCGCCGTGGCGAAATAGGCCCCGTCCGGCAGGCGGCGCATCCGGTCGATCAGCCGGCTCGCGTCCTCGGCCATCTCCCAGATCGTGTGCCCGAATCGCGGGCTGTTCGCGGACTGGCCCGATCCCGCCGACAGCTCGCGCCGCACGTCGTGGCTCGTGGCGTAGGCGCAGCTCGTGCCATACGCCCGCACGTCGCTGTACGGCCCCAGGGTCGTGCTCACGAACAGGCACGCCTTGTAGTAGCGCCCCGTCGGCGTCGCGTCGCGCAGCACGTACTCGCTCACGTTCTCCTGCAGCGGGGCCGTGTCGCTCAGCGCGTTGGCAAACGTCCCCGTCAGCGAGGTATCGTAGTAGATTTTCAGCCCGGTGAACCCCAGCGCCAGGGCCAGGTCGATGTCGTCGACCGTGATCCAGAGGATCTGATCTGTGGCCTGCCTGATGATCGGTTTCAGTCCCATCTATCGCTCCTGTACGGGCTGTACGGGCGGACCTGTCCGTTGGAGCGGACCGGTGTGTCCGCCCTCTTGGCCGCCCTCCTATTCTCGCACGAACAACTGCGCCCGCTCCGCCTCGGCCGCCTCGCGGAATTTGCGGATCCCTATCTCGCGCATCGTCTGGTCGACCACGCCATCCGCCCGCACGTGGTCGATCGCCCTGCCCACCTGGCGCAGGTCGACCAGCTTCTGGTGCGAGCACCTGGCCCCCAGGTCGGCCCACACCCGAAACCCCGCCGCCCGGGCCCGGTCGCAGAACGCCAGGTCCTCCCCGCGCTGCAGCAGCCCGTCCTCGTCGAATCGCTCCCGAAACGGCGCGCGCATCGCGGGATGCTCGAGCACCCGCCGCGCGATCATCACGCATCCTGTCCCGATCGCCGCCACCTCGGCCAGGCCCTGGGCCACGGCCAGCTCGCCCAGCGGCTCCACGCCCCACATCACCTCGTGGCCCGGCTCCTGGTCCGCCTTCCAGATCGGGTAGATGTGCCCCACCACGTCCAGGTCATCGTCCACCAGGTCGAGCGGGTTTACGCTCGGCACCACGTCGCTGTCGATCATCAGCAGGTAGTCAAAGGGCGGCTCCGCCTGCAGGAACTCGCGCGCGATCTTGTTCCGCGCGTGCGAGATCGGCCGGTACATCGGGAATGAGAAATGCAGCTCGTACCGCCCATCGTAGATCAGATTCATCAGCATCAGCATCAGTTCTGTGGCCACCGTCCCCTCGTTCGGCACCACCAACTGCACCTTCGTCTTCTCTGCCAATCTCACACCCCTTCCGTAGGGGCAATCCCACGTGATTGCCTTCCGTAGGGGCAATCCCACGTGATTGCCTTCCGTAGGGGCAATCCCACGTGATTGCCTTATTCAGGTCGTACAACCACAATTGCCTGACCACGTTCACACGTTCCAACGTTTTAACGTTCGCACGTTCCAACGTTCGCACGTTCCAACGTTCAAACGCTCTTATCCACCGGCGCCCGCCGCACCATCTTGTCGCGCCGAGGCTCGTCCAGCGCCTTCTCCCTGATCACTTCCTCGAAACACCCCGGCGCGTCGCGCGTCAGGTACGCCGCCAGCTCGTCAGTGGCGTCGAACTCCTCGCCGGCCACGAACCGCAGGTTGCGCGGATCGTGCCGGTACGATGTCAGCGCCCTCAATCTCGGCATCAGTCTTCCTCGATATACAGGTATGCTACCACGCAATTGGTCAGCGCGTTCGCCCCCGCGATCGCCACCGTCAGCCGCCCGGTGATCGGGAATGCCTCTGCCACCGGCCGCGTGCCGTCGTAGGTCAGCGCCGCGCCGGCCGTGCTATGCACCGCGTTGCGCGGGAAATACCAGCCGTCCGTCGCGCTGTCGGTCACCGTCAGCAGCGTTTTCGATGGCGCTTCTGCCATCGAGACGGTCACATCCGCCGTCGCCGGGCAGCTCGCGTGATAGTCCAGGAAGACCGCGTGCAGCTTGCCGCGCACCATCGGCGACGTCCCGCTGCCGAGCGCGCTCGCGTCGGCCCCTGTCGTTGTGATTGGAATCTCGACTCGGATCACGTTTCGTGCCTCCTCTTCCACAGGAACTCGCCGATCTTTTCGTATCCCGACGTCAGCCAGGCCTCGAGCTGGGCCTGATGGTCGTAGTGCTGTGGCCATTCCTCGCGCGTGCCGCCGGCCGCGTGCAGCACCAGCAGCCCGCCCACCTCCAGCGCCTGGTCGATGTCGAGCAGCATCTGGTCGATCTCGTCCGGGTGCACGTGCTCCAGCACGTCCACCGCTGCCACGACCTGGTAGTGCCCGTACACCGGCCACCCCTCCAGGACCTCCACCTTGCCGGGTCGTAGATCCCCGAGAGGGGAGAGCTTCTCCCGCCTGGTCACGAACCGCCAGGTCAGGAAATCGCGCAGCACGCCCGGCAGCTCGTACACGTCCACCGCGTTGCCGTTCTGCGCCAGCGCCTCGACCTCCGTCCCCAGACCCGCGCCGATCACCAGCGCCCACTTGTCGCGCATCTCGTACAATGGCGCGATGATCCGCTGATATAGCGGCTGGCAGTTCCACTGCACCAGATCATAGAGGTAGCCGTTGTCTTTGGCCCCGTAGAACGCTCGCACCTGATCCGGCGTCTGGGGATTGTAGTGCTCCCACGCCTGGCGCACGTTCCGATTGCCCTCCATCGAGCGGGCGACGACCATCTCTGCGCTCTGCGAGGTGTACTGTGCCACCAGCGCCGCCAGATCCCGGTAGCGATCCACCAGCCGTGTTCGCCCCGTGACCCGCATCCAGTCCTGGTACGAGTCCCACGTCGTTGGCACCTCGGACAGGTGACCGGCCTTGATCGCCGTCGTCGCCCCGATCCGGAATCCGGCCGCCTTGGCCTCGACCGCGAAAGTGATGTCTTCGCCCACGCCTCCGTGCCGGGGATACGTAAACCACTCCCAGCGGTTCGGGTCCTCGTCTCCCAGCAGCCGCTCGAACACCTCGCGGCGCACGATCGTGCAGTGCAGGCCCACGCCATCCACGTCCTCGACGTGATCGTCCTGCGAGATCAGCACCTCGGTCATCTGCCCCAGCGCGTTGCGCTTCATCCAGATCGGGATCGGCGGCCAGCCCCGCCGCACGTAGAACGCCTGCAGCACGTCGTATTCCCAGCCCGCCTCGTAGTTGCGGAACTGGTCGATGATGTCGGCTTCCACTATCGCGTCGCTATCCAGGAACAGCAGGCTGTCGCACTCTGTTCCCAGGAATAGCCGCACCAGGTCGTTCGCCGCGTGGTGTGCTACCTTACCCCGGATCGACACGACCCCCTCACCCGTGGGGATGCCACGGGTGAGGATCGCCGTCCACACCTGAAAAAACTGGCTCGGCACCTGCTTTTCCAGGCGCGTGCCCAGCAGGATCTTGCCCCAGCTTGTCCTGAGCGGAGCCGAAGGATCGTTGCGCATCTAGCTGGGGTCGAGCTGCACGAACAGCACTGCGTCCACGTCGAGCGTGTTTGTCGGCTGCAGCGTGGTCGTGGTCGTCACCGACACGCCCAGCGTGTCGCCTGCGTCGAACGTCAGCGCGCCCGGCCTGGCCGTGGCATAGCTGCTCTGTGCCGCCGTGGTCAGAACCGGGGCCGGCGTGCTCGCGTCGGCGTACTCGGTGCTCGCTTTGTGCGGCTTGGCCGTGATCGTCCCGCCCGTGGCGATCGCGCTCGACCGGATCGAGACGCCGATCACCGAGCCCGCCGCCGGCATCACCGCCAGCGTGCTCTGCTCCAGCGTCAGGTCCGTGTTGCTCTCGCCGGTGGTCAGGTTCGCAGCGCCAAAAGCGATCGCGATGATCGCCCCGTGCTTTCCAGAATCGAATGTGTCAGCCATCGTTAGCTTGCTCCTCTGTGTGTTTGTCAGCCGGGCATCGGCCCGGCGTTATGAGTTCCATTACTGCGCGCGCGTGTACAGGACGTAGATCGTCGCTGCGCCGCCCGCGAGTGTCTCGCCATCGTCTTCGTCAATCAGATAGTCGATCGTTTCGGCGGCGCCGCTGGGTGCGTAGATGAATCCGCCCGTGAACGCATTCGTGGTCACCTCGTCCAGGTACACCCCGCGCGTCGCAGCAGCCATGCACTGCCAGCCTGCGGCAAATCCAGTAGCTTCCGTGTCCGCGGCCTGCAGCTCGGCATCGGCCAGCACGCAGAACCCGTCCTCGTCGTTGCCGTCGCCGATCACCAGTGTCGCGTCATCCCCGGTCGCATCGAAATTCTCGGTGACGTTCACCCACATCCCGTGCACGATCCAGATTTCACCGTCGCCGATCGTGAACAGCGTGCCGGTCACGCCGGCCGCGGCTGTGTACGTGATCGATGACGTGGCGAGGGAGGGCAGTATCCCGATATTCTCTGTGCCCACATCCTGATCGATGTAACTGTCGTTCAGGTCGAGGGCCGTACCAGAGAACGTGGCCGCGCCATTTCCGATGTCCAACGTCCCGCCATCACGCACGGTGAATACCGGCGTCGCCGCATCCCGCACCTCCAGGATGTTGGACACGCCATCGTTGTCGATCACCGCTGCCGGCGTCGCCGTCGCGATCGCCGTTGGCGCGGCCACGATCAGCCCCGCACCCCCGTCGATCCGGTGGCTCTCGGTCGCGTGGTCATCCGTGTAGAACCGAATGTCCCCGCCCCAGTAGATCCACGAGTCCTCGCGGGTATCCATCGCCTCCCTGGCGCGCACCGCCTCGGCCTCCAGCTCGGTGGTCGGCGCCGGAGTAGCCGCCGGCGTTATTGGCGCCTTGCACGATACTGCCAGGAGACCCACGGCCAGTACGGCCAGTACGATCAGGACCATCGCCGTCACCCACGGGATCCACCGCTCGATCATCGCATCGTAGAATCGTTTCATTCCGTTACCTCCGTAGGGGCGGACCTGCGTGTCCGCCCCTCTTGCGTGTCCTCAGGGCAGACACATCGGTCTGCCCCTACAGGTCATACAATCGCACTTAGGCGACCAGTATGTTGGCGATCCCGGCGGTGTGCGTGTTGGTCGACCGCGTGCCGTGTGCGCCGACCGCCTGGCGGAACGAGGTCACCATCAGGTACATCCGCCGCTGGACGTCGCGGTCCATCTCGATCAGCAGCTCGCGCAGGAACCCGGCGTACCACATCATCCGATTGAAGCAGCTCACGGACCCCAGCGTGTTGCTGGCCGCCGTGGTCGACACCTTGCCGTCCGCCTCGCCCAGCGGGTGCGACGCCGACGGGATGATCGGCACGCCCCGGTACGCGGCGAGTTGTCCGGTCACGATGACCGCATTCGGCCCGAACTTGTCGATCGTCTGCACCCCATCGAGGCCCAAAAAACCCTTGATATAGGTTGAGACGTCGCACACGATTCGGCACTGCTCCGGGTTGACGGCGTACTTGCCCATCAGGCCCAGCATGCTGAGCACGTCGGCGTCCGCCAGCGCGTCCCCGCCGGCGGCCACGGTTTGGGTCGCCTTGTCGACGATCCACTGGTGCCGGATTCCATCCTGCCCGTCCGACAGGTAGTAGCTGTCGGCATCCGGATCGGCGTCGTCCAGGTTGATGTTTCCGGTCGCGGCGTCGGTCGCGTCCGCGTTGAGCGCGAATGCGTCCATCTGCTCTGCCCCGCTGATCGCCAGCCGCTCGCGCAGGCCCGGCGCCATCGCGATCACCGCGTCCTCGTTCAGCGTGTACGACCAGTCCTGCTCGGTCACCTGCTCGGTCACCGTCAGCGTGCTCGAGGCCGTGGTCGGGTCACTGGCGCTGGTGGCCGTGTTTTCAGTCCCCTTGCGCCAGGTCACATCTCCCAGGCCCAGCGGCACGCCGAACGGGTTGGTCGGCATCGGGATCTGGATCATACTGGCTGTGACTCGGCTGGCCAGGAAAAAGTCCTGCCACAGCTCTGCCGCCATCTCGGTGGGCACCAGCTCGTCGCCCGTTCCGGTCCCGGTGCTGGTCAGTGCCTTGATCGCCGCCCGCAGCTCATCGCTCGGCCCGACCGCCTCGCCGGACATCCGGGCGTGCTTGAGATCCACCTGCGATTCAAGCACCCTCCCCGCCAGCCACAGATCGATCGCCTTGACCTTGGTATTCATCATCCGCGCGTGTCCGTCCCGCGCGATGCCCTTGACCAGCGGCAGGTAGCGGTTGCCCTTGAGCTGCGGCAGCGCCTGGTCGACGCCCTCCGCCCACACCGTGTCGCCCGACGGCAGCGTGCGCACCGGCGCTGCGGCCAGCCGCTCCTCGACCTGCGCCTTGACCAGCTCCTCAATCCGGGACGCAAACAGCGCCTTGATCCTGTCGTCGTCCATGCTGGCCGGGTCGCTCTTGTGGCTCAGGACCAGTTGCTGCAGGTCGTGGATTTCCTTGGTCAACATCTCGATGGTGATCGTTTGCTCACTCATCGCAAAACCTCCTTGAGTCGTTTCAACTCGCGCCGTAGCGCGTCCATATCCAATGATTGCCGCAGGACTGTGATCTCCCTGGCCAGTGCGTCTAGCTCCTCTGGCGGGATCCCTTCGTCGCCCTGCCCAACGTACAAAGCCGGGAATGCCTCCCGCAGCTCCGCCTCATCCATCTCGCGGAACTCGGGCGCCGGCTTGTCCCACTGCGCGTAATGTTTCGCCAGGTGGTTGTAGACTCCCCGGCGATCCCCCTCGTCTTCGATCCTCCCCCCGCGCGCGCCGAATACCAGGCTCCCCATCGCCGCGCTCACCCCGCGCCACACGGCGCGGAACGCCCCGCCCACGATGTCGTGGTGTGGCCCCTTGTAGCTGGTCAGCAGGTCCGGCTCGCCGTCCACGAAGGCGAACCCCTGCCGGTACCTGGCCGGGTCCCAGTCGTCCCCGCCCGCCCACTCGCGCAGCCTGGCCCGCGCCGCGCCCGCATCCCACGCCGTCCCCTCATCCGCCGGCGGCGTGCTGCTGTGCGCGCTGTACGGGATGACGCTCTTGCCCTGCGCCTTGCCGAGCCGCCGCGAGATCATCTCGCTCGCCACCCGCACCGAGCGCCGGGTCAGCTTGCAAAGCTCCATCCCGCCAACTCTATGGCCGCCCCACGCTTTGCTGGTCGGGACAGGCAGCGAGAGGAGAATGTCCGATAGCTCCAGGACCTCCCACTCGTCGTCCCACGGCGCGACCAGTTCGTCGTCCGGCTGCGCCTTGCCGCTCGTCGAGAAAACCGCGTCCTCCCCCCATCCCTCGTCGTAGAACGCCAGCGGAGGGACGAAATCGACGCTCTTGCGCGCCACCGTCTTGCCCGCGTCCCGGTGTGGCACCTCGACCAGCTCCCCGTCCTCATCGCAGTCCAGTTGCGTGGCGTCCTCCGGGATATCCAATGTATAGGCGTGAAAGCAGGCGAACAGCGTCTGCTCGCGGTCCAGGTTGCTGTACACCGTCAACTGCCGGATCCAGGCCACCAGATCGCTCCCTGCGCTGAGCGGAGTCGAAGCGCCAGAGCCCCCAGGAGCGTCTTTTTCGTCGTTTTCCTCGGGATCTCCAACATTGTTTCGCTCAGCGGCCTTCCTGGTGAGTCTTGCTGCCTCTCCACGATGTGTGCTGACCCATTCGACGCATTTTTCGCAAAACTGGACTGCCTGCCCCGTCAAAATCAGTGACGCCAGCGTCGCGCTGCTTTCATACGACGCTCCACACCCGATACAGTCCAGCGTGATCGTGCGGCTGCCTTCCGGCTCATCGCCAAATGCCTTTGCCGCCAGCCGCAGCGCCTCCTGGTTCGCCGGGATGGGCACCAGGCTCCATTCTAGCAGCTCCCACTCCTGGTAATCGCGTCCCCCGACGTCGTTCTCGCTCGACTCCAGGTTGATGAATCCCACGCTGGCCGCCTTGATCCAGCCGCCCTGCCACAGCAGCCGCACGATGTGCTGCGGATCCTGGTCGTTCGCCGCCGGCCGCAGCTCGAAATCCGCCACCAGTCCCTCGGGCCGCCGCTCGATCGAGAGCGTGCGCCCGATCGTGGCCCAGGGCTCGTGATAGTTGTGGCCCCACTGGACGACCGGATTTTTCATATAGTTGTCTGTCCGCACGCCGGCCGGCAGCACCCGGTCCCGGTCGCGGTCCACCGCCGCCGTATTGATCAGGATCTGCCCGCCGTTCTCGCGCAGCTCCCGCACCACGATGTCGAATTGTTTTCGCACGTCCATCTCACCCTCCGTCCAGGTCGTACAATGCCTGTTGTGTGACCACGTTTGCACGTTCCAACGTTCTCACGTTCCAACGTTTTCACGTTCCAACGTTCTCCCGCGCATAATACAGCGCCGCGCACCGGCAGTGGATATCCTCCTCCGGGCATCCCGTGTTGCCCGGAGACTGTCCCCGGCACATCCCCACCTCGAACTCCTGATCGCTCGGGATCGGGTTGTCATAGTAGGTGAAATGCGCCTCCCTGTGCGTCGGTCGCTCCCGACCGTCCAGCGCCGCCAGCCAGGCTTTGTACATCGTCAGCCCGGCTTCGCGCCCGGCCTGGCTCGCGCCCTCGTAATTGCCGATCTCGGACGCCTTGTGCATCTCAGTGCGCGCGATCCGCTCCCGCTCGTAAGCCGTCTTGCGCGTCTCGAACACGTCCGAGATCCGCGTCTTCATCTCGTCCTGCACCCGCGCCACCGCCCAGCCGCCCGCCTGATCCGCCTCGGATAGGATCTCGCGCAGCACCGTCGCGATCTGCTCCTGCGTCGTCTCGTTGATGTCCGCTGCGAATTTGATCCGCATCTCCAGGATCGCGCGCTGCACTTTCGGGTCGCCCATGTCGAACGGCGTGTCGAGCCCAAATCGCGCCAGCTCGGCCTGGCCCGAGGCCCGCACCACGTCCGTGTAAAATATCTCGTACATCAACGCGAACCACGAGTCCCAGTTCTCCTTGTCGAACAGCTCGTCGACGTGGGTCGGGTACCCGGGCGGCGCCTGTTTTCGCTCGTCCCCGCGTACGCGGGGATCTGGCTGGGCAACCGCCTTATAGGTGTCCAGCTTTTCCAGGACCGCCGCCTTCTGCTTGTCAAGATCCTCCAGCAGCTTGGCCGCCATGCGCCGCTCGTGCGGCATATAGCGCGCCGTCCGTTCCTTCCACATCGCCTTGTGCCGCGGCGAGCCGTATTCGGGCACAGTAGGGGCAGACCCACGTGTCTGCCCTTCCCCACGTGTCTGCCCGTCTGCCTGCGGCGCGCTCCCCCCACCCACCGGGATCAGGTTGAAGGGCACGTATCCCACGTCCCCGCCCTCCACCGGCCCGATGCCCAGCCCCAGCCGCTCGTCGAGTGTATTGAATGCTATCCCCATCGCCCACAAGCTCTTGGCCTGCTCGATCTTGGGCGACTTGTCCTCCTGGAGGACACCCACGCCGCTGGTGTCCGTCGCGATCCTCTCGCCCGGCTTGAGCATCGCCCGCCGCTTGTGGAAAAAGCTGGTCAGGGTGCTGTCGCGCCGTCGGGCCAGGCCCATCACCGTCAGCGACATAAACCAGCGGAACGCCTTTTCATAGTTCTCGTACGTGTCCCGCCCGTAGCCCATTACCTCGTCCGGGACCCCGTACAGCCCGCCCACCTCGTCGCGGCTCATCTCGCGCTGCTGCATCCACTCCACGTCTTTCGGCGGCCAGGAAAACAGCTTGATATCGGTCACCCCGTCCTCGAGTACGATCGGCTTGTGCCAGTTCTCGTACCCTCGGAATTTCTCGTACAGCTTGGCCTCGTATCCCTCGCGCTCGGTCGGCGTCAGGCCCTGCGGCGCGATCAGCGCATAGTCCGGCCTGGCCCCGCGCTGCAGGAACGTCTTGGACCAGCTCTGCGCGAAAATGTCGATCGTGATCCCGGCCCGGATCGCGTGCGCCGGGCTCAGCCCCCGGTACGGATTCAGCGGATTCGGGAACCGCGTGTGGCACATTTCCTCCGGCGCGATCTCCAGCGGCTTGCCGTCGTACCCGCCGCGTGTCGGGTCATACACGTACTGCGCCGCTCGCGGGTAATAGATCCCGCGCTCCTTGTCCGGGGTCACCCCCACCAGGTCGGGCCGTCGCAACCACACCTCGGTCGGCGCGCCCCGTCCGTTCGACACGAAATGGAAGAAACTCTCTCCGCCCAGCAGCATGTGCACCAGCCACACGCCCCACAGGTCGGCCGGCGTCCACTCGTCGTTCACGTACCCGAACAGCTCGGTCAGTGGATGCGCGCTCTGTGTCTCGCCGTCGGCGTCGATCACCACCACCGGCAGCGGCGCGAGGGCCTCGGTGATCACCGAGACCGCCTTGTGTACCCACACGTAGACCTCGTACACCCGCGCGTAATCGACGAACCCCGACAGCTCGGCTTCCACCCGACTCGTGCCGCCTTGGCTCAGGATGTGCACCCTATCCCGCACCGGCACGGGCAGGTGCGTCTCCTTGCTCATCAGGTCCAGCACTCTACGCCACAGGCTGTCGCCCACTGCTCGCCTCCCGGTATCCCACCACCGCCGCCGTCCACATCAGGCGTGCCATCCGCACCACCCACCCTGCCGCGTACCCGATCCCGTAGCACGGGATCAGCGGGATGCTCAGCAAAAATTCGCGCGTTTCAGGTCCGACAAGCCTCATTGTATGTCCAGCACCGGATCGATTCCTGTCGCCAATTTGGTATCATCCTGTTACATATCCATCCGCACATATCGCAATGGAGCCGCATACATGATACGGCCATCCCTGGGCAATAATAACGATAGTTGGGCACACTGTCACGATGTCCAAGTATATCGGCATCAGCCACTCGCCAAAAAATAGCCCTTTTCCCTATTCAGTGCACATCACTACCCATTGTGGTCCACACGCCCCCAAAAGGGCCTTTTTTGGACTTTTACCCACTACGGGTAGTATGTCTCAAAAACTGCTTCCAGGAAGTCCTGAGAGCATCCCAGTGTGTACCGCGTTGGTATACAATTCGCACATCATCGGATGGGGCGCATTCTCCTCTAGAAAAAGTCGTTCCTGCTTCCCCCTTGCTTTTTTCGACAAACTATGATATAATAGTCATAGAGTCGGAATATAGAAAGGAGCTTCGTAAAATGTTGTATATCCCCAAAGGTCGCGCCAGGGAATATGCTCCCCTGGCCGTCAACCATTACCGGGGATGTGGGCATGGCTGCGTGTATTGCTATGTGCCCACCATCCCCCCCTACAAATTTGCAGAATGCCCCCGGGCTGCATTCCATAGCGACCCGGCCCCGCGCCGGAATGCCGTGGCGCAATTGGCCGCGGATTGCAGGAAATCCCCTGGGCAGGGAGAGCGGGTCCTGCTCAGTTTTACCTGCGATCCGTATCAGCCGATCGACGCGGAATATCGGCTGACCCGCCAGGTCATCGAGACGCTGCATCAGGCGGGCTACCAGGTCCAGGTCCTGACCAAAGGGGGCACCCGGGCCCTCTGCGATCTCGATCTGTTTGGTCCCGGCGATGCCTTCGCCGCGACCATGACGTTGCTGTCGCCTGAGCACAGCGAGAAATGGGAGCCCGGCGCGGCGCTGCCGGAGGATCGGATCGAAGCGCTGCGACAGTTCCATCATGCGGGTATCCCGACCTGGGTCAGCCTGGAGCCCGTGCTCAATCCGGCATCCGCGCTGGAGATCATCCGCCGGACGCACCCATTCGTCGATCTGTTCAAGGTTGGTACCCTCAACCATCATCCCCTCGCCCAGCGCATTGATTGGCGCCAGTTTGCCGTCGACGTCGTCCATCTTCTCGAATCCCTCGGAAAGGAGTTCTACATCAAGCGAGATCTGGCCGCATTCCTGTCTGGCTGATTCGCTCCAATGCCACAGCCAGGGTGGCAGGGTCGATCTCCATTCCGAAAAGAATTTTGGCCTGCTCCTCGCAGGCCAGCAATGAAGCCCCCGATCCCAGGAACGGATCGGCCCACTTCTCCCATCGAAAGCCGATCAGCATCTCCTGGAATAGTGCGACCGACTTGCCATAGGGCATGATGTGATCCACGTACTCCTCGGCTAGCTCGATCACGTCCCCAAAGTCTTTCCGCGGTCTCTTCCATCCCAATTTTTCATCCTGACGGCTCAACATCACAATATGATGATGATAGTGAATCGCAATGTAGGGCGACGGAGTAGAGCGCGGAGTACGATGACGCCAGATGAGATCCTTACAGAATTCCCAGTCATCGCCGCACAATTGGAAAGCCTGTGAACAGTCCGTCAATACGACTGCCCGTTTTGCAAATTTGGTCAGGCAGGTCCTGACAACAGAGCCTGCCATATCGTAGGGCGGATCGGTGATCACCGCATCTACTGTGGTCCCGGCCAGTAAATCGGCAATGGCCCCGTCGTCCGTATTGTCGGCGCACAAGATCCGGTGAGAGACCCCCGGCCGTAGCAGGCTGGGAACTTGCCACAATTGCCCGGCGGTCACTCCCCACTTTTCCCGCAGCCAGGCCGCCGGTGCATCATCGTGCGGTTTCGAGTCGTAGCGTTTTATCTCCAATCTTCTCTGCGCCTCTGCTGCCATCAGATCCAGCCGATCCCGCAGCCCCTCATCAAGCTGGTCTCCCACCTTGGCGGCTAGCGCCCGCAGCCGATCCACCGCCGTCCCTGCCATCATCGTCAGCGGATCCAGGCTCGCCAGCAACACGTCCGCCTCGCCATCATCCAGGTCGGTCACCAATACGGGCCATTCGCCCGAGTAGCTCTCCTTGCGCAGATGCCCATCGATCAGCGTCAGCGCGCCGCCGTTCCGCTCGCTGTAGTACGCGATCAATGCATCCGCGATCCCGACCTGCTCGATCAGCGACACCAACGCCTTATGCTGGGCCTGTGGGTGTATCCGCCAGTTCCCGGCATTGTCCAAAAGATCTGCCGTGTTCACTCGCCTCAGCTCCACAATCCGGTCCCGTATTCCCACTTCATACTCCCATCCTGGTCACACAACAAACGTTGTATGGCCCGTAGGGGCGCACCCGCGTGTGCGCCCTCCTATCCCCGCCTCGCTCTTAGCCAGGCCCAATATCGGAATGCATCCGGCCCGTGGTCGTCCGCCTTGACCGGCTGCTCGTCCGGATCCCGCCCCGCCTTGCCCTCCGGGTACTGGTAGCCCTCGGTCATCTCCGAGATGAATCGCTTGCATCGCGGGTGCACCCGCAGGTAGATCTCGCCCTCGGCGGTGCGAAACAGTCCCCGTACCACGTTGATCCCCTCGACCACCCCGCACTTGGCCCCCCTGGCCACCACGTCCCCCTGCCGCCAGGCCGCCGCCAGTGTTGCCGCCGAAGGGTCGCCGACCGCGATCTCGATCTGGTCCAATGGCTCGCGCGTATCGCCGGCGCGCCGCCGGTGGTTGGCCACCAGCGCCTTGGCCTCGCCCACGCACGTCGCCGGCTGGTGCCGCGGGTGGTACAGCTCGTCGAACACGTCGATCGTCCGGTCCTTGCGCTGGATGAACAGGAATGCCCGCGGGTTCGTGAACCCATCGTCGTACGCCACCTCGACCAGCCGCGTCTCCGGATCGTACTCGGCCTCCAGCGTGATATTCTCCGGCCCGAAGGTCTCGTACACCAGCCCCTCGGTGAACTGCACGATCTGCCCCTCGAGCTCCTGCAGCCGCAGCTTGCCCGTGTACGTGGCCAGCATCGAGGCGTAGAACAGCGGGTCCAGGTTCGGGCGGTTGTCGTGGATGGAGGCAAAAAAGTGCGCGTACATCTCGCCTTCGTACCCCGCCTCGGCCAGCGCCTGGGCCACA
>Ga0307380_10002345_pt1 | contig 26989 bp, 37 predicted proteins | sample UN3MG_FD_202239 | JGI IMG/M metagenome (GOLD analysis project Ga0307380, IMG submission 202239) | Soil microbial communities from Risofladan, Vaasa, Finland - UN-3 | ecosystem: Environmental > Terrestrial > Soil > Coastal area > Acid sulfate soil | place: Finland: Risofladan, Vaasa | collected... | reverse complement strand
TTTTCATTCAACACTTCTCTTACAACTCCACGAATAACTTCTTTTATTTCGTTTCGTTTCCAAAATACTCTCCATGCATCATGCCAATTTTTGTATTTAGTTTTATTTTGTGATGCAAATTTTACAAAATCGTTTTGTATTTTTTGTATTTCATCGTGTTTTTGTTTTCCAGTTAAACTTGCCATTGTACCAGATGATAATGCACGAGCATCAGACACAATACTACCCATAAATTGTCCTTCATCCATCGAGATTTCATCGTGACGAAAATCAATATACGCTTCTATACTTAGCTCGTCGTCTATTTCACCAGATTTGATATATGTTAATAAATCTTTCGCCAAATCTTTTAATTTTTTAGCATCATATTTATACTTTTTCTTACCATACCTGAGCCCATCTTTTGCCATATCTTGATCGGATTTTATTTCATTCATTATGGATTCTCCAATTTCCTTTTTAGTGCTTGGAGCAATATGATAATTTTTATGTTTTTTAGGATCATATTTTTCTAAATTTTTAATGTATACCATACCATCAGCATCAGTTCTTAATTCTCCTCGATCTTCCTCAGATCTAACTATACCTATCCACTTTGTTCTTTTATTTGCAACTACATCACCAATCTTAAACTTTGATTCGTTCATTTTATTTTCTTTCACAAGTAAATCACTATTATGATAATAAGATTTATCACTACCCACTTTTACTATTGAATACCCGTCAGCTGGAGCATCATCAACAACTTTTCCAATTTTACCTTCGTGTTTCCCATATACCACTTTTACGGTTGTTCCATCAGGTATATTGTTTCTATCATATTTTTTGTCGCCTCCAGATACCCAGGCCTCAGCTATCCTACTCGTCTTTAATGCTTGTGTCAAAATGGCGACTGATTTGTCTTTTCCAAGTTTTCTATAATTATTGAATACATTTAGTATTTGATCATATTCTTTATCATTAGCAGAAATGTGACTCAACCCAAATTGAGCAACCACATCCCACGCTCTTTTTCCATTTGCGATTCTTGAATAAATGTCGTGAGCCATATCTCCGGCTTTCTCTTTCGCTTCAGTTATACTTTCAAACATTTCGCCAACTTGTTGTGTCGGCGAATAAATGAACTGAAACTTTGAACCAGGATTTCTTTCTCTGTCAGTCCGCATTCTCGTTAAACAAATATTCTTTGACGCTATACATTGGACAACTCCATCTCTCGTGTAGCCATACTCAACATCATCAGGTAAATCCGTTAGTGTATTTTCATCGACAATGTAATTTTCCGGTACTTTTTCAGGAAGTCCTTTATGCTTTGTTTTAGCGAAATCCGTTACATCTTTCTTTTTCATTGTTTTCGCCACTTTTTGGGCTTTCGCGGATACATCATCTGGTTTTATATCACCTTTTTGTACCGCATGAACCAAGCCTATAAATTTTTGCTGCGATTTACTTTTAGCTGGCATCTTTTATCTCCTTAGCGAACTTTACGAATCATTTCATATACTTTTTTTAATGTTTTTTCGGCGTATTTAGCATCTTGAAATACTCCATAATCCTCACCAACATCTTGTAATTCTTCCAAACCTTCTTTCACTTGATCCAAAATTTTTTTATAATGTTGATCAGCTCTAGGACCTGTATATTTTTCATCAACTTTTTCCTCTTTTATCGGATCGCCGAATTCATCAAGAGTTTTTACACCATTCTTGTCAAATTGACCAGGTAATCCTTTGAATACAAAGTTGTCCTTTCTTTTCGGTGGCATACCAATAAGTTGACCAACCGGTAATAATGAAGAAATCATTACTAATCCTTCTTCTAATTTTTCTTTCTTTTTTGTCGCCATTTTATTTTCTCCTTGTTTTTCTTTTTTCTTTATACGAAATGTGACAACTTTTTTACCATTTATCGTTGGCATCCCATAATCGTCAATTCCAATCTCCTTTACAACGGTTACTTTATTCTTAAACTTTCCGGTTAAAATCGTGTCGCCTATTTCTACAGGTATATTTATCATTTTATTTCAATAAATTATACATTTCTTGAATTCTATCCATTGACAATAATACTTGGCTTTTATGACCAAATTCACTTAAAATATCTTTCAACAAACCAACTACTTCTTTTACATTTTTTGAACTGACTTCGTTTACTTTACCTTCATATCTAAAATCTCCAGCGTCCATTGATTTTTTAGATTTGATGGCTAATAATCCTTGCTTTGATTTAGGGATTTTCAATAGGGCAATGGCTTTTTTCTTAGCATCCCATAAATCCGTTCCCTTAATAGGCGTTTTCTTACCAGCATAAAATGCTATGAAATCAGTTTCCTCTTTTAACGGATCACCATATTCATCAAGAGTTTTATTTCCATCTTTATCAAATTGACCAGGAAGACCCTTAAATACGAAATTATCTTTCCGTTTTGGAGGCATACCAATCAAACCACCAACAGGAAGTAAAGAAGAAATCATTACCATTCCTTCATCAAGTTTTTGTTTCTTTTTTGTCGCCATTTTATTACTCCTACTTATATTTCTTTAGTATTTTCGCTATTTCACGAAGCGCATCATAAGATATATCTAACCATTTTGTGTTTGAACCAGGCCCATGAATTACAATTTTTGGAATATTAAATTTATCGTCGCCGCCCCCGTGTTTAGTCCAATAGTCTTCATTATCTTTAATGAATTTCATAATTGAATCAAATGTATATGTACTTTCATTTATTTTTTCTTCAGTCAAATCTTGAAGGCGAAAATCTCTCCATTTAAAACTTATGCCAGTAAACATTTCTGCTTTCTTTTTATCTTTCATTATACAACTCCCTGAATAAAAATCATTTATCCTTTATATTTTCTCTTTAACATATAAGCAACAAAAACAAGCCACGCAGGCACAAAAAAAGCAAATCCCCAACCAAAAAATGCTGACAATAAACCACCACCCGCAACCAACGCACATATTACCCAAATTGTTCCCCAACGTTTTGCTGAAAATTCTTGCGCATCAACAATCCACTCTTTCAATCTTAACATAATTTTATCTAAAAAAATCATAATTATTCTCCCATATCTATTAAAATTTCAGTTACCAACTCTTGAATCCTACAAAATTTATTTACACAAACTTGACCATATTTATCCACAGATTCATGAATAGGTTTCATAAACGCACCGTGCGTTGAAGGATTACTTACCATATCAAACGCAATCAATTCAAAATCATCTTGGACAATCGCACTACCTTCAGCTTCTTGTACAGAACCAAGACCACGAGAAGATATACCAACAAGAATACCGCCTTTCAATAACTCTTGTAAAATCTTTCCGGTTGGAGTATTCAATACCTCAATCGTTCCAATCAAATCTTTACCTTCCCAATGCATCTCAACTATATTATGACTAACATTTGATAAGTTTACAACAGAAGAATCTGGATGATCTAATTCACCTAACGCTCTTTTTTCACTTATTAATGTTTCGTATTTTTTCGCCTCTCGGGCGAGAATCTGATGCGGATATACACGACCATTTTGATTCTGTACTTCTGCACGTTGTAATATGCCCTTGATTAAAATTCGACCATCATGCTGTTTCATCGATTCACGAATTACTCCACCACCTATTTGTAAAGGCATATACTCCGCTAATATTTGTTTAGCAAATTTCTGCCCACTTTCTAATTGCCCATCGTTAATAATAATTGTTGCTTTATTCATCTATATTCTCCGATTATTTGGTTCTTTCCATACCTTTTAAAAAATTAACTGTTTCTTTAAACTTTTCTTCGGCTTCTCTTTTTTCATTTATATCAAAAACAAATACTCCGCCTGGCATTTCAACACGAAACCATTCTTTACCATCATGACGAATAGCATGTTGAAGTTTTACATCTCCACTTTTTTTAAGTGTTGTAAATTTTGCTTGCTCGTTTAATGTATTTTCACGAAATAATTTTTTCCACTCTTTGTTATTCATTTAGATTCTCCATTTATACTATTATCATTGTTTGCGCCTTTTTGAAGTCGTGTGTATTCAAAAATTTTAAAGTCTTGCCAACTCGCGTAGCATTTATCTTTTTTTTCGCCAAAGCAGATAATGCTTTTTTGGTTTCAGCATCATTAACAAAAGTTATAGTTTCTTTTTCCTTATTTAATTTTGGTCTATACGCTTCAATATCATATTCCCATCCAGATTCCATAAATTTAGTTATTTCTTCTTTAATTATTTCTTTTAATTCAGAACGTTTCATATCATTTCCCCTTAAATCCACATCGCGCGTTTTTTGAATAAATCAAAAAAGACCGCAGCAATTTCAGCTCTTATTATATCTTTTATCTCCGCATAATCCTTACTCGTTAATGCTTCATCTAATCTATTTTGTTGTACTTGTCGCTCCTCAAAAATCACTAACATATGTTTGTCCAGTTCTGCTACGATCTTGTCTTTGTTATACCATGTAGCACCATGTAAGTTTGGTTCTTCAGAAGTAAATTTTATATCCATTTTCTTGAGAAACTTTAACGCTCCCTTTTTATCATTTACTCTAATAAACATTTTACCCTGTGATGGAAGTCCCTGAAATTCTCTTATCATTTCTTCTCGTATTATTTCTTTTATTCTCAACTTTGAGATTTTCATTATCGTATCCCTTTTACTTTACTCAATATTTTATCAGAACCCAATACTTGTTGTAATAAATGATAAGTATCAAGTGGGTTAGCATATCCAAGTTTCTTATGTTCACTACTCAAAAAATTCATTACATCACCGTGTACTTTATTCAACATATCAGCGTTAAAACTAAGTTCATTAACTCTTATTCCACCCATATTATCTTTATCGGCATCTTTATTCAAATCAATCAAATCCCAACTCATAGGCCAGTTATATTTTATGTTCTTTATTTCATTTCCAGTTAATGTTGATGCTTTATTTTTATTCATTGTCGTTGTTGGTGTATGTATATTTCCACCAGCATAATATTGGCCAGTCGTCTTTCTTCTCAATAAATAGTTACCATCGGTGTGTATATCCATTTTTCTATCAAGTGGAGTTACAATTTCATCAATAATTTTCTTCAATTTTATCGGCATTAAATCGCTCCATTTTTCTTGGCGAAATTAAATATTTTTTTTAACTCATCCTTAGTCAAAGTTATGTAATCTTTGTCTGGATTTCCTATTAAAACATTCTTTGACTTTCCAAATAAAAATATCTTACCGCCATCCAAATCAAGTTTATATTTTGCAGTATCTTCTAATGCTTCATTTATCTTATAATATAATGAACGATTATAAGCGTCCTCTTTACCTAACATTTTATACCAAAGTTTTTTATCCATTTATTTTCTCTTTTATTTTAAAAGGTTTTCAGCTTCTTGTTTTGTCCAACCAGTCTTACTCATAACCATTATTAATGCTTTGGTTAGTTTTTCTACTTTATTCGCTAAAACATCTTCATTTAAACTTTGAATTTCTTCACGAATAATTTCTTTTAATCTTGTCGTATTCATCTAGAATCTCCGTATCTTATTAATAATTTGCGTCATTCTTTCGTTGATTTTATTTAGAGCGCGATGCGTATTTTTCCAGTATTGTTGAATATTGATTCCTGTTTCTTGTTTTAAACGAAGATTCAGGTCAATCGTTTTTTCTATTTCAGTCAGTTGATCTCTTACATTTCTAAGTGATTCGCCGATCTTTTGGCGAGGCGTCTTATCACCATCGTCACGATATTCGTGATACGCTCCACGGCGACCTTCAGTTAATTCATCTTTCGATTCGCGAACCGCATCAATAGCACTTAAATTAACAACGCGCTGTCCTGATTTAGTTTTTATAAGCAATTTCGTCGAATCTATCCAATGTACAACCTTTCCCCGATCTTTACCTTTTTTTAAATAAACTAAATCGCCGGATTTTAAATTCGTTATATCTTTTTTATCTTCTATTATACTTTCAATTTTAGATAATTGTCTAAAAAAATCCGTATATTTTTTACCATTTATCTTTCCCACACCTTTAAGCCATTTTACAAGATCATTGTAATATAGTTCATCTCTATGTTGTCCAATATGATATGTCACTCCACCAGTTTTTATTCCTTTAGCTGAATTCGCCATGTGAAAATGTGTCGTGTCACCCATTTTTCTTAACCAATAAGGATTCTCACCAATATAGATTTTCGCGATTCCGTGCGTTCCTTCATTTACATGCTGTGATGCTAAACTATAAATAAATGATTCTAACTCATGTGGTGAAATACCATGCTTGTCAGCAATCGCATGCACTTTATCATCAGGTACTTCCTTTCCACCATAGCTTTTCAGTAAAGCGGTTACATCGTCTTTCACTTGTTGACTGACTTCTTCTTTGATTACACTTTCTTCCACATATCCCTTACTCGTCAAATCTTTCATTGCTGTTTGATATTTTTTCTTATCTCTAAAAATTCTTATATCATAAAAAGGGCTACCATCTTTATGTGTTGCTTTTCCATCATAAGCATTAATGGTATAATTTCCACGTTTTCCTACATTATCCATAGTATAAAAACTTTTTCTTCCCTTTTTTGGATTGGCTGCTTCATTTAATCCTGAACGAGTTTTCATTTCAGCGAACTTTCGGCGATAAACTAATGCCTCTTTCCTCGCATTTATTATATCATCCCAATCTCTTTCTTCAAGATTTTGATTCACTAACTTGTATCCAAGTTGCTCAGCATTCTGTTTCTGCTTCGCTTTATCTCGTCCAGCAAAAGCATAAGGTGTTTGATATCCATCTTGACCACCTTGAGCAGCTACCGAACTCGTTTCATCTAATTCTTCTTCTTTTTTATATTTGTCGCAACTTTCGTTTTTATCACATTCTACACATTCAATTTCACATTCCCCGATATCACATTTATCTTGTTCCTCGTCCTCAATGTCAAACTGATCTAACTCTTGCTCAATCATTGCGCGTATCGCTTGACGCAAACCATTTTCAGTGAGTTTTGATTCTTTTAATTTTTTATATTCACCCGATTCAACTTCATATTGATAACCATCACTTGCGGTAAAAATGTAGGTATTTCCTTTTTTCTCAACTTTATATGACGTTTTCGGTAAATAATTTTGAGCTGTTTTGCTGCCCTTTACTGGACGACCTTTAATGTTAGTTCCCACATGAACTTTTGCTTCACTGAGTTTTGATTCCTCTAACTTCTTGATTTGATTGTCGCTATATCCAATAGATTTGAGAAACTTTCTCGCTTCATCCTTTGTCATTCCACCCATTATAAATGCACCTTGATCACTATATTTCAATGTCTTTATCGCTATAGCTTTTTGGTGTTTTTGGAATACATCTAACTCATTTATTTTTACATAGTCGCCATTTTTAGCCATCTTTTATCTCCTAAATCTTTATTCTAATTACTTTATATCCTAAGCCTTCAAGATATTGTTGTCTTTGAATGTCTTTTTCTTTTAATGTCCCATTTTTATAATGTCGTGATTCATCGATTTCTATTATAGTTTTTCGTTTTTCATCTAATCCATCCGGCCAATATCCATCAATACAAACTTCGCCACCATTTTCTGCATGGTGAAAATTGAAACCGTGTTTTTTATTATATTCATCTATAATTTTACATGCAACAGGATTATATCCTGGAGTCATTTGACCACCGTTAAATTTATTTTTTTCAATTCTTTTTATCGCGGACAATCGTTGTTTTCGTTTTGTTTCTTTTGAACGTTTTTGTCCTATTCTGACTTCACTTATTTTTTTTACAATATCATTCGTTTCTTTAGTTAGACCTTTATTCCAAGGCACGCTTCCTTTTTTAGATTCACTTATATTTTTTCTATGTTTATCAGTAAAAGATTCTCGTTTTTTTCCTTTAAGAGATTTTCTGATTTTTTTCTTCGCATCTTCAGATTGTTTTATTCCTAACATTCCTTTATGATTTTTACTCATATTTTTTTTATGTTTATCAGAAAAAACTCTTCCTGTCATCGCACACGATAAGCAATTTGTATTTCGCTTTTCTGCCCTAATTTTAACATATTTTGTTGAATATAATATTTCTTCTCCGCATTTAGGACAAAATCGTTTATTAGCCATTGACTTTCTCCGTTATCCTTTTATTAGCAACAGCTTTTTGTAGAACGCCTTTTTTAGGACATTCAACAACTTTCTTGACTTCCTTTAAAAGTTCAAAATATCTCATAAGTTGAATAAGTTGATTTTCATTGACCACTTTACCACGTTTTAATTTATCTATGTTAGGAATGACACCTTCAACTTTTATCCGTGTCGTTTTATCTTCTATTTTAGGAATAAATGTCATTACGTCACTTTTTACTCTATCAACTTCTTTATCAACATAATCTCTAAAGGAATTTGTATTCGAAACATTATAGATAAATTCACGAAGTAGATTTTTTTGAGCATCATCCAAACCTTCATATTTAGTATTAAATTTATCTAACATTGTTTTGTAAGTAAGCAATCTAAGGTCTTCAGTCATTTTCTTATATTCTTCAAGAACCTTGTCATTTTCTCTAACTTCTATTGGTTTGATGGGTTTAAGTTGTTTTCCAGTTACGTGTTCTATAAGAGTCGATGTACATTGAACTTTATCGGCAGGTAATAATTCGCCTTCCTCATTTGTTGCAGATTCAAACAATTGATAAATTGAAGCGAAATTCTTATAACTCGGTAATTTACTTCTAAAAAATTCGTCGATATTATAGTTATCCTGAATCTCTTTGATGAGATTATATTTCTCTTTTTTCAAAGATAAATTACTAATCTTTTTCCGTGAATTAATAGATTCTTCAATTAACTCTTTTGCTCTATTTTCCGATGTAAATTTTGTATCCATTAATCCCTTATATAAAGATAATTCCCTGGCTAATGGTTTCCCGTTGCCAAAGTATTTCTTTATCACTTTTATCGCAAAAGATTCGTTTTTACTTTCGTTTAAAACATCGGCTGTAGTTTGTCTAACTAATAGCTCAAATAATAAACCCGTGTTTTTGTACTTTGAGTGTTTAATTCTTTTCATCAATACTCCCCTTATTAGATTTTTTACCTAATAAATTCCATATATAAATATAATACATTTTTATTTATTCTTTATTTTCTTCATTTTCAATACCAGAACCACCAGTTTCCGTGGTTTCTTTTGCTCCATCAACAAAATAATTTTCTATTTTTTTCAAATCTATTTCAGTAATAACTTTTTTTGATTTCAATAAAGTTTTACCTAAAACAGATTCTGCTTTTCTTATATTTCTTGATAGATGTTTTTTCTTATTCGCGTCATATCCAACTTCATTGTCCAACTTCAAAATTTTATCATAATCCTTTTTACCTATTGGATCGTCGCCGAATGGATCGTCTTTATCTCTTGTCCTGGCTGTTTTTCCTCGGCGACCATCTTCAGACGGTTTCACTGGCACATATTCTTTTTCTTCATCGTAATGAAGATTAAAGTTTTTGTTTTCGCCAAATGTGTTGTCCTTTTCTCCACTAAAACCTTGATCTGATATAGCAGGATCGTTCCCTTGTTCCTCTATCTGTTGAATTCTATATGTTCGTTTCGTATCATCAACAACATTTTTCTTTTCAGTCGCTATTTCATCTTCCGTAAAGTTGAAAATGTTTTCGTAAATCCAATCCATGCTTAACATTCTCGTATCCTTAGCGTCCCTGGCTAAACCTATCTTGGAATTCCACAACTCAATTTTTTCTTGTTCGTAAATAATTGAAGGCGTTGTAAGTTCAATTTCAAAATCAACTAAATCATTCCCCTCAAACCCTTGAATGTATAAATGAACAAGAGCCACTTTCGTTAACTCAGATATAAGAATCTTTTGAATTCTTTCAATCGTTCTGGCAAAACGAACATCCTCAGCTGCTAATGTTGCCTTGCTTCCAATTTGTTCTTCATATCCCAAGAACGCTTTAGGTATTTTTAGGGCAGCCATTAACTTGTTTCTCAAATATTCAATGTCGTCTATTTGACCCTCAGAACTCATTCCAGGAAGTGATTCAATACTCGTTCCACTATCACCACCGCGAACAGGAAGATAAAAATCTTCTGTCATGTTTTGTAAGTTGAATTTTAGGTTGTATTCACCCGTTTGTGGATCAATGTAAGGCACTTTCTTTACTTGAGTAATGATTTTTCTCATATAAGAATCAACATCACTTGGAGCAATATTACCAACATCAATCTTGAATATTCTTCTTTCAGGAGCACGCATGATTCTATGAATCAACATAGCATCTTCCATAAGAATAAGTTGTTTCCATACTCTACGAGCAGGCTCAATCATTGACTTTCCATACGGCAAAAAGTTAGAATCCGTCATCATTCTAAAGTGAGCGACCTCAAAAAATTCCAACTCGGCTTTCCCGCTCGGCCCTTCAATCACAAATTGAACAGCCGTTGGTTTGTTTGGATCAACACCCTCTACTCGTTTTACATCATAAACAGGTAAAGGTAATACATTCGTTACTCCAAACTCTTTCGCCAATTCTAACTGTAAATAATAATCACCATATTTACACATTCCCCTTACCCAAGTCGGTAAGGTGAAATCTACATTCATTATATCATAAAATAAGTTTTCCAAAACCGTTCTTACATTCGCACTTCCAGCCTTTATTCTAATCGTGTCGCCCATCTCATTCTTCATTGTCGTTTCTTCAGAATAAATGTCGAGCGCCGAAGCGATAATCGAATCAGTATCCATAACTTCATAGTCACGAAATAACTGCAGACGTTGCGCTTCCATTCCATATAAAGCCTGTTGTTGACGCAAAGCATAATTTACAGTGGAATACATTCTCGTAAACTTGTCATTACGATTCGTAAGTCCAAATCTTTGTATTTGTCCTACATCAACAACTTTTATTCGTTTTCCACCAATGTTTCTTACAACTACTGGTGACGAAAACAACTTTTTAAGTTTTGAAAATAGTGTGTTATCGTTGTCTGCCATTTTTTATCCTTTATGTAATATCTAACTTCTATAAATATAAATATTTATTCTTTATTTCTTTTTAAATGTAGCCCAAAAAGTACTGTCTTTTACATCTTTTCCAACATGCTCTTTTGCAATTGCAACTTCCATACCAGTGGTATCTGGAAATTCGTTTTTAATTTTCTTTCCTGATAATCCAGCATCGTGTTTAAATCTCATGCCGGATTGTATAGTTGGTGAACCAAAATAATGATATTGATTTTCTCTATAAATTTGTATAGTATCACCTTTTCTAATTTCTGCACTTCGAGCATCTGTATTTACTGTAGTAACTCGGCCCCCGTTAATACAAACCAATTTAAATTTTATTTTTTTATCTTCAATCAACTTTCGGACTTCTTCCCGAATCATTTCTTTTAATTCTAACTTTTTCATGGCTATTTCTCCAGCTTGATCTTTTAAAATAATAGCATATTTCGGCCATTCAGGTGGTAAAATCATACTCTTATCTTTTGGTTTTTGTTTTATTATTTTCATTCCATCTGGCGTAAACAATATAAGTTTTTTTGACTTAGGAAGTCGCCCAATAATACCCTTTCCACTAAGAAAATTTTTTGTTAACTCTTTCTTTTGATCTTGTGAAATAGGTAATTTCTCTATACTAAAATCAATCGCTTCAATTCCTTTTTCGCCATAGTCAGCATGTGGAAGTTCACATATCAATTTTTCCACTATTTTTCTACCCCCAAAATATTTTTCACATCAATTAAAGGAATATTAAGAATCTTTGTAAGAACTTCAATATTAAGTTCCTTATCCTTATACATTTCCAATTCTGATTTAACTTTTTTCTCGACATCAATTATTATCGATTTTTCAACCATTTTAATTCCCCTATTATAAAAACTGGTTTAAGTCTATTACTTCTTTTCCAATATCCATTTTATTAGGATCATATGTCATTTGTCCAGGTTTATACAATCCTAAATCAAATTCAGATTTTCCGATCCTATCCAATACCATTTTGGTAAGCTCAATACCCTCGCTTCTCAATCTCATAGCAGTATCTCTCGTCCATAATAATATACCTAATGCCATAACTAAATCGTCATTCTTACCGCTTTGTGCTTCTGCTTTACCGTGATTCCAAATAAAAACTTTCAACTCATTTATTAATCTCTGAGAATATATCTTGAAGGCATTATCTTCATTACCATTTTCTTCAAAATATCTTTCTATCTTAGCTATTACTAATGCTCTATTTCTATGAGTTGTGGCGAAACCTGGTTTCATTCTCTTTTCTTCTCGTCTTATCTTATTGTTGATATATCTTGACGAATCAACATATTGTAAATCATTTGACGAATAAAATAAGTTTTGATAATTTATATCAATTAGTTCTTGTATTGTATCCCAACCAACATTTTCGCGTTCAACCACGATTAAAGCACTATTATACTCAATACCTACAGCAGCAAGGAGTCTGCCATATTCACGAGTATTTATTTGTCCTTTGTATTCTGCTACTTGTGTTAAGCTCTCCGCATCAAACACGTGAAAAGCAGAATAATCATTTCCGTCGCCACGACCAACATCAGCAGAAATAATATAAGACCTATTATAATCCGGATATTCCCAAATCCATAAACCTTTATCAACTGAACGTTTTTCTGCAGGTTCTCTAACAAAGGTTTCTTCAAAAAACTTGAGTGTTATAAGACTAACAACATTATTACCAGAGGCAAGAAAGTCGGCATCACATTCTTGAGCAGCAAGTCGAAGACCAAGTTTAACATCTTGTTCATCTCTCCATCGTTGATCTCTTTCAGGATGAACATCCCATTTCAATGAAATAGTATGAAAACCATTAACACCTTCTTCCGCAGCACTCCACATATCATAAAACCAGTTACCCATACCATTAGGTGTTGAAAGAATAATACAATCACCACCAGTAGCAAGAGTTTGTTGAGCAGCACCCCAAATTAATTTAATGTCATAAATAAATGCGGCTTCATCAAGAATCAATAATGACAAGGCTTCAGAACGACCAGCCGTTGGCGAACTTGAAATGGCTTTTATTTGTGATCCATTTTTAAATACTAATGACATTTTGTTGTCTTCAGTTGTAGGACTTTTTAACCACGAAGGTAAATGATCATGCATTATTCTTACTTTTGTTATTACGTTTTTCGCTACATCTTTCTTTGTGGCGATTACCAATATATTCTGGTCTGCTTTAAATAACATCATCCATAACGAATAAGCACCCGATAAAGTGGATAATCCTAACTGACGCGACTTCAAAATAATCGTATAACCATGTTCAACCAATTGATCAGTACAATCTTCTTGAAATGGATACAAAATAAATGGTATTTTTCCGCGTTTCGGATGTTGAATAACACAATACTTTTTCATAAAGTATTTTGGCATAATTGCACATCTTTTATATTCTTCCGCAATTATCTCTTTTAGTGATTTCTTCACTACCGGTATTTGTGCCATTTTACTCCCTTATTTCAGTAATAATACAGCAGCGACCACTACAAGTAATCCACCGCCCCGTGTTATCCATAACTCAAGTTTTTGTTTTTGTATTTTACGATTTAATAAATCGATTTGATGTTTTCTTATTTCTAATTGTGAGTCTTTCGCCACTAAAATAGTATCACATAAAAAATTCGCTTGTCGTAATTCTCCAACTTCCATTTGAAATATGCTCATTCGTTTTTCATACATCACATTTAATGTATCACAATCATCAAGTGCTTTCTCAAGTTCTTGTGTTGTCTCTTGTATAAATTTCCAATCATCCACTGAAACTGTCAATGAATCTTGGGCATTTCCCATTTCTAAAAATAACAATAGGAATGTTAATATAACAAATGTTTTCATAAATTACTCCTATTATCTTGGTTTCGTTACTGATCTACCATTTGGACTTCTTGTTGGCGGCTTTTCTTTCCCACTTGCATCGGTTTGCCAACCACCCGGATTAGAAAAGTTATTTAAATATCTTTCTACATCCTTTTCAGAATTAAATGGGCCATAAGTCCACGAATCATCATATTCACCATATTCTCTATCTGCAATATCCAAATACCATTGTTTTTTATCCATTGATTATCTCCTATCCAGTATAATTCATAGCCCATTCATCAAAAAGTAAAATAGCATTTTCAATTTGTTTCATTTCATCTGAAGAATCAGAACGATCAATATATTTATCGCTCAATTTACGAATTTCTTTTTGACCAAAATTTTCGTAAGCACCTTTTGATTTCCATTTTGCTTCAAGTTGTTTTTTATATTTGTTGATTTCAGACTTGACTTGAGATAATACACCTTCATTTATCATATCCTTTACGGAATTGATTTCTTTTTTCTCTTTTCCAAGTAGTTTATACCATTGTTTTTTATCCATTGATTATCTCCCCTTTAGTATCGTATTCAATTCTTTTTTTATTTCTTTCGCCTTTTCGCCTTTCCAAGTCGATGCATTAGATAAAAAATAAGCGACAATAGAACGACCACTATCTAAACCATATTTATCGTTGATAGAATCTAATGAATACATCGCTTGAAGATACGGTTTAGCAGCAAAATTTACGTTCTTCCAATCTCTACTGATTTCCCCCGCAATTTGAGAAATAGAACGACCCTCATTAATCATATCTTTTACAGAATTGATTTCTTTCAAGTTCTTTCCAAGAATTTTATACCATTGTTTCTTATCCATTTGTCTTGCTCCCATATTTGTCGAAAATGTTTTTCATTTTTTTTCGTTTTTCAGTGAGATTAACTTTTTCAGCTTTTTTCTTTTCAATTTCTTTATCAAGTTTCTCGCCTTCTTCAGAAAGATTTCCTGCCGAATCCAAATGTTTTTTCCTTTCCTTTTCCCACTTTTTTATTTCTTTTTCCTTTTCTTTAATCTTATCCTCAAGTTCGGCAACTTTTCGGTCGGTGTCGTCTTTCGATAAAAGAATATATAAAATAATTGCTCCAATAACAGCTAGAGCGCCGAGTATCCACTTCCAAACGGTTTTTACCCATCCCATAACTTTCTCCTTTCTCGTTGTTATTACAACGATTTGTCAGTCGAACCTGTTTGTGAGATTCTTTTCTTAGCAACTTTACGTGACGTTCCGCCAGGAACTTCATTAAACATGACGAACCTCAATTCTTCACGAATGATTTTACGAACATAATTTTCGACCTTTTCTTGAGCAAGAATTTGATCGCGCTTTTTCGCTTTAACTCGTTTTAATGGATTCCCAGCCGCCGGTGATACAGGTTCTAATGTTTCATTCGTTTCTTTTGTCCAATTCTTTTCGATGTAATCAAAGAATTCCTTTTTCTTTGCATCATCCATTTCACCAGGTGAACTAACACCAAATTTGTCAAGAGCGCCCTTAAAGAATGTTTGATACTCAGTTTCTTCCTTAACAACGGTCTTAATCATTTCTACCAATTCTCTCTTTGTAATCTTCATTTTACTTTCTCCTTGTTGTTTATTTTCTTTATACACTTTAATAACTTGTCCTCCTGAATTTTCAACAGATATTGTAGCACCAGGATTGTCTTTCTTCATTACACTAACAACATCTTTTATTTCATTTTCGCCAACCGTATGCATTTGGTCTACAACTTTATTGTTTTTTATGGCGACCACTGAAAAATATTTTGCTTCATTTATTTTACTTTCAGCAAGACCTAATACACTGCTATGACCAATCGTTATATTATTTATTACATATTGTGGTTTTCCTGTAAAATCTTTTGTAACTTTTGAAACATATCCAACCTTTTCTTTACTTTTATCAGCCTTTGATTTAGCTAACATAGGGCTCGCACCATATTCAATAGTATATTTTACCTTGTCGCCCTTTTTGTATACATCTTTTGTCTTTAATGCCATCATTTTTCTCCTATCTCACCAACTCATGAGTTTTACAATAATCTATAATTTTTTGTTTGTCTTCATTACTAAAATCTTTCCCATATACATTTCCTGCTCGACCTTTACTCAAAAACTTCACAAACCCTTTATCCATACGACCCTCAGCCGCCTGAATAGCAAGAGCAACAAATCTTCTCTCATCGTCGCCTATAAGTTTTCCGTCACTCAACGCAAGATTCCTCAACTCCGGATACGCCTCTTCGTAAAATTGACCTTGATCTTTGAAACTAATATTTGGTTTTACTTCAGGTTCTGCTTGACCTTGACCACCATCTTGAGGCGCCCCACCTTGCTGGCGATCTTCTTTTTCTTTCTCCAGGTCTGCTTGACCTTTTTCTCTATCTTTATCTTGTGTATAATCAAACTTTTGTTTATTAAAATCTAATTTTTGTTTATTAAAATCAGTTTTTTGTTGGTCAACTTTTTCTTTCTCTTTGTTTACCTTTTCTTTCTCTTTATTGTCGCCTTCTGCTTCGACTAAAAGATTTTTTAATTCTTCTAAAATAATTTGTCTTATTCTTTCTATTTTCATTAATCTACCTCAAATTGAGATTTTATTATCATAGCAATTACAACTCCTAAAAGCCCCGCAAGTAATCCCCACGCCCCAGACTTTACTTGAAGTTTTGATATTTGGTTTTCTAAATAATTTAATTTAGTTACAATATCTTCATCTATCCTTTCCCGTATATTATCAACTTCTATACGGAGACGCCGTACAGTTTCAATGACATAAATTTTATATCTATCCCACGAATCATTATTTGTTATTTCAAGTTCGCCGAATTTTTCATCCATTTTCAACCTTTTTATTTTACGCTTTTGTTAAAAATTGAATCCGCAGCAAATCCCACCGTAAATGAAGCAATCCAACCCAAACCACTGGTAGCAACTAATGAACCAAATGTTACAATAGCCGCAATAACAGTTACTATCGTTTCTTTAAAGTGTGTCTTAAAATATTCTTTTATGTCCGCAACAGTTTCACCGCGAATCTTTTTTTTCGCAAAGTGAGCAACCACTCCTAAAAACATAATAATAAAATTTAATAATACATACCAAATTGTGTATTCTCCAAACATTATTCCTCTCCTAATTTTTGTAATTCTTTCTCTACTTCCTCAAGTTCTTTTTCCCAAAATTCTATAAGTGTATTTACGTCTACATCCATCTTTTTTATTTGACCATCAGCAGTCACATACTCCAAACATCCTTTTTCTTTCATTTGTGTTATGTAACTCTCTATCTCAAGTTTAAAGTCTGTATAAAATCCTTTTTTCTTACTCTCTATATATTTCTTTTCATATTCGTTAAACGTTCCGTTTCTTTTCATTTCAGCGTCCCTGTCAAGCAAACACTTTAAACAGAACCCAAACTTGTAATATACCTCAACATCTTTTGACCTTTTACCCATTACACTATTACACTTTGGGCAAAACAATGGTACTCTTACATCAGTGAACTTTGGAATACTTCTTACTATTCCATCTTTCATTTCCCAGCCTTTACCCCACTCGTCAACCCATTTTTCGCCTTCCTGGCGACGGATCTTCTTTTTCTCGTATCCAACTTGTATTGTTTTTCCCTCTCCATGTAATACCTCTTGTATCCTCTTTGGATATATTGTACCCATAGGTCTTTTACTATCAGCCATACTGCCTCCTATTGTTTATTGTATACTTTTACAAACCTTATCACTTTATCCAAATCAGATTTATTGAGTATTGGATATGTATTTCCAACTTTTTTATAATCAGAATCCTTTTCCCTAGTAAACACATTTATTGTAATAAATCCTTCATCATAATCACCATCTATTACCATAAAATTTACTGTTGGAAATTTGTCTTTCCAATACATTTTCTTATTAATCCACGACCCTTTTTTTCTCAAAAATGGTTTGTCCGACCAATCAGCTTCAATTGTAGGTTTTCCTAATTTTTGTTTTACATAAGAAACAACAGAGTCCATTTTCTTTTTCATATCTTTATATGATTTCATATTTTCATATTCACCATCGACCTCAAGTAATTTTCTTACTTCCTCTTTTATTATATTTCGTAGTTTTGATTCCATTATACCAAACTCCTTAATGTTTTTGTCATTTTGGGTATCCTTTCGGATCTACTTTCCAGTTCGCTTTTCCAAACTCCCTTTCATAATCCATTTTATTAGAATTCAACCCAACTTTAAGTGCATTCCACAATTGTTTTATCATTATGCTATATCCATTCGGCCCTAATTTACTGGCAAGAATCGGACTTGCATTGATAACTTTATATGCTTCCTCTAACTTTCTTATTTCCTTGAATAACCAACTCTTATCTCCATTTTCTAAAAGATGTGTCACTTCCCCTTTTATCATTCGCCTTAAATGATTTATCTGAACTGCTTCAGACATTCCTAAATCTTTCGCTAATTTTAACGCTTCTTTTTCATCCACAATACCACTCTTTATCAACTCAGTATAATACTTTGGATTTTCAGTTAAATGATCTAATGCGATTTCTTTAGCAACTTCAGCATCACTGGTATGCTCCATTTCTACGGCTATACCAACTTTTAATTCGTTTTGATCTACATCTTTTGGATTTGTTTTGTCGCCTTTACCACCAGATATTTTATCACCTTCCATCTCTTTGACTAAATGTTTTGGAAATGGAAACATCGGTTTTCCACCAGCAGCCTTATTTTTCGGAGCATATTTGTTCCATAAATCTACGGCGACCTTTTTACCTACTTGTTTCATTAAGTTGTATATCTTTTCTTGAATTTCATTTCCTTGTCGCCATTGAGAACCAATAGCAGTATGTTCATAATACCAATTGTGTTTTTTCATCAAGTTTTCTAACTCTTGAACAGTTCCCATATTTTTTCTCCTACATTTCTTGTTCTTTCGCCAATTTTAATACTTTTTCAGCATTTTTTACTAATATATTATTATCCATTTGTGCCATTTGTAAAAATATTTCAAATGGAATGTTTAATTTTTTGAAATCATTAGCACTAAAATTGCCTTTTTTATCAACAATAACTTGTGCTAATTTCTTAAACTGTTCGGGTGCTGGTTTTACTTCTTCATCCAACACTTCAGCAATAATACCGCGAACGGTTTGACGAAGTACACCCTCTTGTATTTTCTTTTTCGCTTCCGGCCACTCTTTCTTTATCTTTTTGAAAAATTCACCTTTCTTGTCGCCAAGAGCACCTGGTGACTTTACACCATATTCACCTAACATCGCATTGAAAAATTCACGATACGCTACTTGTAATTTACTCTGTGTCGCCATTTTTATTCTCCTAACCCATTAATATATTTTTTGACTGTTTTTATTTTCTCAGCTTATTTTACTTTCTTTTAATTGAAAGTATACACCTTGTTTAGCCTTTCCCCCTTTTTTTAATACTTGTATATTTCCTTCTTTATCATCTATAATTTGATATTGGTCATGACCTACTTCATCCTTAATTTTTGCTGGAACTAATTTACTTTTATTGTTTATGTACATAACTTTAGTTCCATTTGATAAACCCAAATTTTCTTTAAGACTTTCATTTAATTTTTGATATTCTTCCATAATGATCTCACGAATCCTTAATTTCGTTATTTTCGTTTTACTCTCCCCTATTAAACTTATAGCTCCACCAGTTATAACAAACGCTTTTCTCGCTTTTACTAATCGTTGCGCTTGTTTCTTTGGTAGATTTGTTTTTATAAGATTTTCTCCACTCCAAACTTGCACACTTGGAAAATCAATCTTACGGAAATCGTATTGCCAGTCTGCTGGAAATTTTTCATTTATCTCACTTTCCTTTTTGAGTCGCGATTTTTCTCGGCGACCCTTGTTCGCTGATTCGTCCTCAAATCCCTTTATCTCGCCGTCCTTGTGTGTCGCATCCTTGCCGTCGCCGTTTCCATACGTCCCCTTATCACGATTATATTTGTTCAGTTCTGCTCTATATTTTTTACTCTTATCTGACGATTGAAATTTCTTGTATTCATCCTTGTAATCCCGTTCTGCTTCCTCTTTCATTTCTTTTTGTTCCATTTTTTTAACTTTTTCCTTTTCTGCCCCAAACGAATATCCTATATCAATAAATTTATAATTTCCATCTTTATCAATCATCAAATTACCAAGATGAGTGTCTTTAAATTCTATACCTATATCTTTTAATTGATCTATTCCATTTACATAATCAGTTAAAAATTTACTATTAGTTTTTTTATATTGCTCAAACTTTTTCCATTCTTGATTTAAATATTTTTTAATCGATTTATTGGTTTCAATTTTATCTTCTTGACTCATATCTTTATATATATAAACACCTTCGTCATCAAAAATATATTCATTAGTTATTATTTTTTCAAAATCATCTTTTGTTATATTTCCTATATTCCTTCCATTTTCTTGATAAGTTATTTCCGCAAGATGTTCCGTCATATATCTAAGCATATTGTCATCCATCATAGAATCGGGCATTGGATAAAGTTTTTCCATTTCTATATAATAAAAATTTTTACTATCTTTTAATACTTTTAAAGGTTTAACTATGTTTTTTAAGTTGTGTTTTTTAATTTTTGCCATAGCTTTAGCTTCTGCTCTATCATTTGTGACCTTTAATATGTTTCCATTTTTCGTTACGTATGCATACCCATGCCCACCTTCACCTATAATCTTTATAGGTTCTATATCATGTTTTTTCAATATCCTTTTAATTTTTTCAGGAATTTTTGAAGGCGGCATATCATCATTTTCCTTTCTTGAATTAACCTTTTTTGTTTTTTTATCCTTATCTAAACCAACTAATGCACCATCTTCACTTTTTGCAACAACTTTTCCAGATTTATCTGCATACCGCCCAAACCCTTTATGTGTTAAGCCTTTCTTTTTCGCTTCTTCACTTGCACTTGATTCTTTTATCAAACCCCGATTTACAAACCACTGACGGTAAAAAATTGGCACATCTTTATACTCAGTTATTGGAAATTCTTTCAGTGTTGTCCAATATGCCTCCATTTGCAAAGATTGTCTCTCGTTGTTTTGAGATGAAATAGGCGTAATCTTATACTTGTCGCCGACCTTCTCGGCAATCATCCAACTGGCAAATGAATTGTTTGTTTTAATTGCCATTTTATTTTCGCCATAAGATTGGGCTCCATATTTTTTCAACATCGCTTCATACAGCTCCGGGTCTGCTAAAAGTTGAAAGTTTTTAAAGGATGCTTTCATTATTTTTTCTTCAATTCAGAATCTAACCAATCTCTGCCAAACATTGCAACCGTAAATTGTTTTTTTTGTGGTTTTCCACCAACAACTTTAACAAAATACGGAACACCCAGATCATTAGTTTCTACAAATTCCCATTCCTGTTTATCTGGTGTTTTTACTCTCGTCCCAACAAGTTTTTTGTATTTTGTATTCATTTTCTTAGTGGCATCCGCAACTTTTTTCACCAAATCTTCTTCTTTCAATTTTTGGATTTCTTCTATAATCATTTTTTTCAAATCTGATCGTTTCATTTGAAATCTCCTTATACACTCAATTCATTCAATCTTTTACCACTACGATTTGCTGATTCATAGACGATTTGTTGCTTCTTGGTCTCGGTATTGACTACTCGTATCCATTCCCAACCCTTTTGATTAGCCCAACGATTAATCGTTTCAACCGCTTCATTCATAGAAACAACATTATTTTGTCCACTCGCCCAAGTTAATCTGTAAATTTTTGGATTTTGGTCTTTTCTGCTATTCGTTTTGCTAATAATGTTTTTTACAACATCTTCATAATTGCTCATTTTACATTCTCCTAATAAGTGTTTTATACACATATAAATATACTATTTATTTTATTTACCCTCTGTTTTTCTTTCTTTTCTTCGTTTCCAAGCTTCTTTTAATGCTTGTTTGTGCTCTTCAGATTTTGGCTTCCCTTTTAATGCTTCCGATACTTTTTTATTTCTTTTTTCAACCATTTCTTCAGGTTGTTTTTTCCCTTTCCAATACGCGCATTTCTCTCTCACTTCAGGATTATCCATTCCTTTTTTTGTCGCCTCAGAAATCCTCTTACTCATTTCGGGCGACTTCATAATTTCAGCATGATCAGAATTTTTTACTCCTTCTTTTATTCTTCGTTTTGTTTCTTCACTTCGTTTTTTACCAGTATGTAATTTTCTCGCATTATCAGCAAAAAGTTGTTTATTTTCTTCGGTGTGTGTTTTTCCATAAAAAGGATTATTTTCTCCACTCATTTTTTCACTTAATTCCATTTTTCTTTCTGGATGGTTTTTCCAATAATCATACATCATTCGGCTACTAACACCACAACCACCATCAGCTAAATTATAAAATTTTTCAGAATCTACAGCAGAAAAATAATTTATCCAATATATTTCTCTTTCGTCTAAATGTTGTTCGTTTTTACATTCTTCAATTATTTCTTTTACAAAATTTTCTTTGCCATATTTCTTTATCGCGTTTTGTAATATCACTCCAGAACCTAAATAATTAGAATTATTTTTACTATCTTTCCCAATATAAATTTTTCCATTTATTTTATTTGTTGTTTTATAGATAATCATTTTCTAACTCCCCTGTTAATTTATATCTATAAATATACAAAAATAAAATTTTTATCTACTAAACTTCAACATACCTAATATCTGGTTGCTAGCCGCAAACGTACCCGTTAATTTATAAAGTTTTCCATTATACATAAACGTAATTCCTTCAGTCGGCACTATTGTGTCCATTCCACCAATAGCATTTAATCTATCCAGTTGTGTTTTTAACTTTCCCATTTTTGTTACATCGTTTGTCGCCTCAAGTTCCTTAATAGTCGCTTCCAAATCTTTCTTCATTTGTTGTACAGCTTTTTCAGGATTAGCAGTTAATAGTTGATTCATGTTTTTCAATACTTGAGCACCCAACTCTAAAAATAATAACTCAAAAGGCGAAATGTTTTTCTTTAATTGATCATCATGACTTGTCTTGTCAAAATCTAACGCCCAACTCAAAAACTTCTCGTTGTCAATCTCCTTTTTCATGTCCGTTATCTTATATGACTTGTCACTGTACGCCCACCGTTTTACAAGATTTGTCATTACACGATTTGGTATTCCATATTTAAACTTTTTCGCTTGTTTTGAAATAAAATCTTCCCACCAAGATTGATGATATAACATTACTAAATCAGAATCTTTTAATTTAAATTGATTTTTTAATGTATTTAATTTACTATTAAATTTAGCTTTTTGTTTTGAGAAATCTTGCACTTTAGGAAGTTTCAATACAGGTACATCTCCAATCGTATAGTTTTTTTGTACCTCTTGATTAATTTGTTTTATCATTCCTGCAAGCATTTTAGCATCCTCTTTACTTCCACCTATTACATTACCCTCTTTGTCATACTCCATAGTTCCATGAAATAATAACATTGACATTCCATAAGGTATTACATTTTGTGTCGCTGGATACATTACCTCAAAACTCATAAACTTCTTTCCATTTTGAAAAATTTTGTCTTTTTGTTTTTGTGATAATTTACCTATCGCTTTTTCCAAATCATTCATGGCAAATGTAAAAGCATTTTGAATTTCTCCGCGACCCGCAAACATATCACTTACTCCATTTTTGTTGAGAGCATTCTCGCCAAAGTTTTTTAGGTGACTCTTGTTTCGTGCGGCGACCAACTTTCCATTTTTCCACGAAATCATTAAATTCTGCCCATCCGTTTTTTCCTGTGCCATTTCTAACTTGCCCTCAAGAGCAGTATCAATCATCGTCTTTAAATCACCAAATGTCAAATCCATATCGTCAAATGGATGATTTAAATGGCCATATGCTCCACCTTCTATTAATAAAAATTTTGAATCGTCTAAATTTTCGCTGGTTCTTTGACGAGCATTATATTGAGCCATAGTTTCGCCAGGTTTTATATCTTTTGGTATTTTTTTTGAGCCCCAACCCGCAGAAACTTTTGTTTTTCCTTTAATTAAAGGCGAATCCGCATGTTTTGTTCGTTTTACTTCACCAGAACCAATATATGATTTTAATGGTATTAAAGTTCCCATCACGGCTTTAGACTTTTCAACATCTAATTGCCATTTTGGATCATTCCATATATTAAGTTTAGTTATTTTTTCAAGATCCTGAATTACTTTTTTAAATTTACTAACCGATGGATACTCCCAAAATGATATAACTTTATTTTTTTTCCAAATTCTCCCTGAATACTTCAAAAATAATCCCATACTGTAATGTGTATCTCCAAATTTAGAAATTAGCATTTTTTCTTTCTTATACCCAAATGCCCTTGCATCTCTGTCAGTATATTCAAGATTTTTTCCTTTTATTTCAACATTATCAGGACTTTCAGTCATAACATTTTTAGTCCACCATTCTTTTGAAAAAAGTTGTTCCCCTAATGGTCTATTTCCACTTGTATTTTGTACTAACGGCTCGTGTGTCGCCATTTCGCTCTTAGGATCATCGATAATGTTTCTCTTGTTGTCCTTACTCAATAACCAACTAACCAAAGAATACCCTACATTAGTAGCTATTTTCTCCATACGATTTTTATACTTTTGTAGTGGATCTGGATAAGTTGTATCTCTTACTCCAAGATCACCAAATGAAACATCACCTACATGATCTGTTTTATATTTATGTCGAAGTGTCATTATATCTTCGTTGTCGCCGGCTAACCAGTCTACAATCTGCCAACCAAGTTGTTTAATAACATCACTCACCGATTTTTGTTTGTTTACAAGTTGACCCAATACAAATGCGTCAGGTCTTTTGTAAAATGTAGCTGGCCCATCGTCAACTTCAGACTCAACAGCTTGACTTACCTCAAGTAAAAGTTGTTTTATATTGACTTCAGTTACAAAATCTTCTATTACCGTACTTCCTAAAATAACACTTTCATTTAGTTTATTTACTATCAAATCAAATATACCTTGATCAAACTTTCCGTAAAGTTTTTTGAATAGATTCTGTTTCGCTTTATCAGAACCTTTTTTAAACACTTCTCGTGTTTGTGTTCCGCTAATCGTTTTGCCACCAACTTTCATTTGTAGTTGTGGAACAATATAAGTATAAATGTGTTCATTAAAAGGTTTCAAGTTGTTTTCATTTCCCTTATACGGCTTATACCACTTGCCACCTAAACGTTGAGCGTCCTTTTCTCCAAGTCCAATAACTAAAACATCTTTAGTTGAATCGCCTATTTTTTCGTAACTATTAGCATTATAAGGACTTTTCACTGGAATAATTCTATTCGTTGAAATACCAAACATCTTTTTCATTATTTGTTTCTTTTCAGAAAAATTAAAAGGCGATTTTCCTGGCTCAACTTTGTCCGATGTCGCTACATAAACGTCACCAAATTTCTTCTTTAACGCTTGATATGAATAATAATGCCCAGAATGAAAAGGCTGAAAACGACCAGGAAAAACAACAATAGTCCTTTGATTAATTGTTTCTTCATTCACTTCTGAAGCACTATCATCAAAGGTTTGTAACGCTTGCTCTAATGGTAAATCAACTTTGGTCACTGGAATAGAATAATCGTCGCCATAGATTTCCTTGTACGCGAGCCACCGATGATGTCCGTCAAGTATCTTCCCCTCTTTTGAAATGAATAAAGGATGTGTAACCCAATCAGTTTCCTGGATTTGTTTCTTTATACTTTCAACTTTTTCAGGAATAAAATCTTCTTGTGTCGCTGATAAATCACTACACTTAGCTTGACCTTGTTCATAAGCAATACCACTTTCATCAAAGATTTTCAATACCTCATCTACATTCTTACCTTTGACTTGTGGCATCGACTTTCTCTCGATTTCTTGAATCATTTCAAGAAGTATTTGTTCACTAAATTTTTCTATATTATTCATATTATTTTCCAACTTTTTGATAAAGTTTTTCCCGTATCTTTGAGTTTATTTGTATACCCTTTTCCTCTAAATAGTCTAATGCTTGTTTATACTTATATTGTTGTTTTGGACTTGGGCTGTCACTCAAATTATCCTCTAAATCTAACAACTTTATATCAAATGCCGTCGGCGACAGTTTTGCCAGTTTATAAAGATATGTAGAATAATCCACATTTTTATCATGCGACATTATCAATATTAAGTTAGCAATCGTACTTCCAAACAACTCTTTTATTTTCGCCAGAGTTCTTTGCGGATTGTTAGAATCTTCAACCGTATCATGTAGTATGGCTAAAACTTGATGTTTCTTTGAGAGACCTCTCTTTTTTGCGCGGTGATATACCCGCATTGGATGTACCATATATGGCAATGGCGATTTGTTTCTCCATTGGCCGGAATGAATATCACGAGCAAAATCTACTGCTTGTGATATCTGATCTATTTCTACCAACGCAATATTAAAACGTAATTCGTCAAGTTCTTCGCTTATTAATTGCCGTATTGATTCTCGTAGCAAGATTATTCTCCACTATTGTTTATAAAAAAGTTATTCCTTATAAATAAATATATAAAAACAAAAAAAGGACTATTTAATAGTCCTTCTTAATAAAAATTTAACTTTTTACTTGTTTTCTAATTTAGTAATAAATTCGGTTAATATTTTTATATTATCTGCCATTTGATTTATTTACCTTTTAATGATTTTAATCGTCTTTTCAGCGAAAATCTATCATCCTTCGTCAATGTCCAAGTTCCTTTCACTGGTGAGTTCCCAGCCGGTTTCCAAACAAAATGCATCAACCTATCAACTACTCCATTTTCCTTAGTACCTTCTGCTTTGTAATCATTATACGCATTATCCATTGATTTAGAATAATTCACAATAACCGGAATGCCTACGCCTCTGCCAGAATGATCCTTTCTCCAAACATCTCGCTGTAACGCCAAATCTACATTGATTTCTAAATAAATGATTGTGTTGGTATAGTTGTGTTCTCTTGTCTTTTGTAATCTTTCAAATATTTTCGCCGACTTTGAACCAACCGTATCAATAATCAATATGTTCCCAGCAGTAACTACTTTCGTTTGAAATAGTTGTTT
>Ga0307380_10002341_pt1 | contig 27002 bp, 42 predicted proteins | sample UN3MG_FD_202239 | JGI IMG/M metagenome (GOLD analysis project Ga0307380, IMG submission 202239) | Soil microbial communities from Risofladan, Vaasa, Finland - UN-3 | ecosystem: Environmental > Terrestrial > Soil > Coastal area > Acid sulfate soil | place: Finland: Risofladan, Vaasa | collected... | reverse complement strand
CTCTCTCAGCATTTTCTCAAGGCCAGCGATTACCTCCGCGTCCGGTATCTCTACCATCTAACACCTCCTATTCTATTTTACCGCAAGGGGCAAGAACATCTGCTCGCCCATGGTTTCCTTGCGGTGTGCCTCGGCCTCTTCCTTGGCCAGCCGCTTCTCGGTGCGACGCCGCTCGTCCCTCACTTTAGTCCTCCGGTCGTATATCCAGGCCTTCAACTCGTTGAGCATCCGTGTCTGCTGGCCGGTCAGGGACTCCCCGGCGATGTCTTCGGGTATCTCTGTCTTTTGGTGCCGGCGTACCACCTGCGTTGCGAGGTACATGTAGATCTCTGTCCAGTCGTGGTCGAGTGGGGCTTCCAGGGTTCTCGGGTACATGTAGGCCATCGCCTCGGCGTCGGTAGCCGTCGGCTGACCGTCCTTGCTGGATTTCGCGCACTCAAGCAGCCTCTCCATGGTGATAGCGGGCTTGATCCAGTCGGGCAGGGTGTCTTGCCAGCCGCTCGGATACACGATGATGGGGTCCGTGAAGACACCGACGAGCTCCGATATCCACTTATCGCTTTTCGCACTATTCAATTGTCTCTATTCACCTCCTTCCTTCGTTTTCCAGTGTTGGCAACGGAAACTTTCCTCTGCGAGGGCTTCGAGTCGCCAGAGCTGATTGTAGCCCATCTCCTTCCACACTCCCCAACTGCCCAATTCCCTGGCAAGGGTTTCATTGCCACAGTTGACCCCGTCCTCCGGACCTGACGGACTACCGGCGTAATCGAAACCAACAGCCCATCCACAGGTCCCGCATTGGCCCTCTATCTCTTTGTACTCGGGCAATGTTCTCCTCCTTTCTCTCGATTAAACGAGAAGTAGTGGCTGCTCATCGCCACTCTTAGCTCTCATGGCGTTCAAGTTTTGGACCCTTGTTTCCTTCTCCTCCCAGACTACCTCGATTCTGGTCATGCCATTTTCCTTGAGGTAGCCCATGTCCATTATTGACCAAGTGGATAGCTTGTCCAGGAAGAGCCTCTCTGCGTCTTTGGCCTCCGCTTCGCTGTGGACAGTGCCGCTCCCCCAGGAGCCCCCGAACGACAGCGGGTTAGGGTAGGGAATTATCTCTATGGCATCGCGCAAGTGATAGACAACGCTCCCGTCTTCCAGTTCCACCGGTGTTATGGTCAGCGTGGCACTACTCAGGTCGCTGTCCATCTTCCAACTGCGCTTCTTCTCTTCCTTCTCTTCAGCTTCCCACTCGGCAAGCATATTCTCCTGTCTTTGCCGAGTCATCGCTCGCACCTCCTTTGTTTTCCTCCTTTACTCGATCGCTTCTACCCCGACGAGGCTGTAGATGTCCTTCCAGCGTTCGCCACAATCGAGGCAGTCGACCAGCTCCGAGCTGGCTTCCGGCTCAAAGCCTTCACCACTGATATTGTCGCTTTCGCAGTAGGGGCATAGCACCCCGCCAGTAGCCAAGTGCACCTCTATCTGTTTTTGAGTCAAAGGTGCCATCTGCTTTTTCCTCCTTTCGCTATTCGTTCCAGCCTGCCAGTAACCGGGGTGAAGAGTTACTGGCAAGCGGGAGCGGGTCTAGTTGGGGGTAAAGTCGCTGGCTAACACCACCAAGCTGCAGCCCTCGTCTACCATGTAGACAATTGCATCACCGTTCTTGTAGTGAGCCTTGATACCCAGCAGGCCATAGGGTGCCAGTTCGTGAGAGCAGGCGACATAATCTACCTTTGGCAGACGTAGTTCTATGATGGCGGTCTTGATAGCCTCGCCGGACATGGCCCCCATAGTGCAGGGTATGGACCGCCACTGGAGCCGGTCGAACATACCGGACAGTTCTTCCTCTCGACCCTCCGAATGGCCCTTGCCCACCTCTGTGAAAGTCCTTTTCATTTTCTTACCTCTGTTCTCCTCCTTTCGCTATTCGTTCCAACCCGGGTCCCGTAGGACCCCGGCGGGAGCGGGCCTAGCGCTCACTTTAGTCTTTCAGGGCCTGACTGATAGCTTCCTTGATGACTTCCGTCCATCCTTCCCAGGCCCCTTCGAGTCCCTTCTTGACTTTGTAGAGGATGTCATCATTTATCACCTCTTCAGGGATACCCATTTCCCTGGCACAAGACAGGACATCCTCTTTAGTCAGTAGATAGACTACATCGTGTGCCCTAATCACTTTGTCAGCTCCTCCTTTCTCTTGGATTATTGGCGTGGGCTAATACTCGTCGGGAAACAGGATAGTGGTCGCCGACCTATCCGCCTCAGTGATTATCCAGATTTTGGGTAAACCCTCGACTTCATAGGCGGAGAGAAGCCTGTATCCCTCTTTGAGGCTTAGCTCGTTCTCGTTCTTGTCCTCGATGCTGAGGTCTCCCCAGTCCCCTTGCCCATGGCGGGCAAGGCTATCCACGGTAAATTTGGCGAAATCCGGCCTCTCGGCAACCAGGTTGTTGACTCCCCGGGTCGTCACCAATAGACCCAGGGCGAACCCTGTAACCATATTTTCTCCCTCCTTTCCCCCTATACCAGGGCTAGAGTCTGTTGCTCCGACTGTTGCCTGGCGGCGGCCACGATCGCACGGATCCCCTGGCCAACACTCTGGCAGTACGGCTCTCCGTACCACTTGATGAAGGATGGGTCGTGTTCGTACTTAGTGGCCCAATTCAGGTTGTAGTCGAGGTGCTCGGAGTACTCCGATGTCTGGAGCATCTTCGCGAATAGCTCGATGTCTCTGTAGGCAGACTGGAAGCCGTGAATGTCGTAGTGGGCGATGAAATGCATCTGCAAGGTGATGAACTTATAGGTCACCCCGTTGAGCTTGCGGATGTCGCCGGTTTTGAAGACAAGGGCGGCGTTCGCTTCCAACAACTTGACGTTGTGAGGCTTCCAGTTGCCACTCTCCTGTTGTGGCACTTTGTCAGCTCCTTTCCTTTCTTAGTCTTCCCATGTCCAGACGGCATTGTTCATAGTCGGCTTTTCCTCTCTGGCTTCCAGAATAACGCACCGCCTGGCCAGCTCGAGAGCTTGGTCCTTCGCCTTGTCAGAATAGGCCCATGACAGGGTGTAGTGCTCGACTACGGTGCCTTTCCACTTCACGTAGCCGGAGTTTTCGATGGTCAGGTGCTCGATACCGTGGAACCACGGCTTCTTATAACCATCCAACACGTCTTTATAGAGCTTTTCAAATGCAGCCTCGCCCTGCTCATTCAGGAAACCGTTGACGGCGTTCTCCAGGAGCTTCAGGTGGCGCGGGTCCAGGTCGTCGCCATCGTTTGTCGCCTGCAAAATTGCACAAGCGCGGTCTGTTACTTCGGTGCTGATAATGCACCTCCTTTCTGAGTGTTCCTATGCTCCCCCGCTAGAAGAGAGTTTTCATAGTGCCATGCTTCGCGGGGTTCTTGTTGTAGAGTTCCTGGGCCAGCCCCCGGGCTAGTTCCTTCACTTCTTCAAGCGAAGGATGGGAGTCGTACTCAAAGGGGAATTCGGACCGGTATCCCGTCTCCGAGATGTTCCCCCGGAACTCCAGGTGGTTGATAAAGTCCGGGTAATAGGCGACATCGACCTTATCACCATTGGCCAGGGTGACCACGAAGTCTATTCTGTTGTCCGTTGGGCGCAAGAGATTTCACCTCCTTTCCGGGCACTGATGCCCTTAGTCCTTGAAAATGGTGATATGCAAGCAGGTATAATGGCTATGCCATTCATCGATTCTCGATTCATAGAAGCCGTTGCGGAAGTCCAAGAGATAGTGCCAGTAGCCTTGATAGTCCTGTTCACGAACCGCCACCAGGTACTCGGTAAATATTCTCACTGAAGCATCGCGGCTTCCCCACAGGGCTATGACGATGGGGACATAATTGGGGTCAGCTATTCTACGGAGAGGTTGATATTCCAGCTTGAGCCTAGGGAGCTTGAGGTTATTTAGATTGAAGTGGCGCCCCTCTCCATATAAGCCTACCCAGATGTCCTTACCTTCCAACTCGGTGAGGATTTCCATGAGTCTACTGCAGGCCTCCCGCCTTTGCTTGCGGAGAGGTATCTTTGCGGAATGGTGCCCCAATCTAACCTCAGTTACAGGCTCTGGCGCTACTGGCTCTTCCACCTTGCCCTCACTAAAGAAGTCAAGTTGGTTCAGCATTTGTAATCGCTTCCTTTCTGCCACTCTAGGCACACTTTATGTCTAAGTGGCATATTTTCGGTCATATTTTCCGGGTCAGTCGTCCATGAGTGACGGCTGGTTACCGTGTGCGGTCCTCGCCTTATCTTTGGCGAGTTCATGCTCTGGCAGGTCTTTGCGAGTCGCGGCGATAGTATCCCTCATTTTTTCGACAGCTCCCCCTGCAGCCCACTTAACTTGGTTTAGCCGGCTCTCCATATACTGGGGCAGGTTGGGGATGTCTAGCGACTCTTTTGCAAGGCGGTGGGCTTCCTGGATGAAGGACTCAGCCAGTTTGACCTGGGCCTCTACCTTGTCCATCGCCTCACTCACTGCCAGAGGACTCCACTTGATAGCCATAGTGTTGCCCCCTTTCCTGATATTGTGTGCCTACTTCCGGCGGTCGTTGTCCGTACCCTGCAACTGTCACGCTGGACTTCCAAGAGTACGCAACCGCTGGTAGTGTCCCTGCCGTCGTGCGTCCTGCACTGCCATCGGGCGTCGGCACTCTGTTTTTGGGTAAAAAAGGGGTGCGGGAACACTGGGGAACCCGCCCCCGTTCCTTGAGCCTGTGCCCAAAGTTCTGGAAAAAAGAAAAAAAGAGGCTCTCGGTTAAGAGAACCTCTTTTTCTCGTTCCTGTTGGGTAAGCGTTCTATTCGGCTATACGGCAACCGGCTGTTTTGCTCGGCGTCGCTGTCTCTTTGGCTTCTCAGCCGGTGTCTCGGTCTCTCCGGTCTCTCCGGTCTCAGCCGGTGTCTCGGTCTCTCCGGTCTTGGCCTCTGCCTCTGCCTTCTCAGCCGTTAGGTCTGCCTCTGCCTCTGCCGGTGTCTCGGCCTCTGCCTCTGCCTTACTGGCTGCCGTCATCATCGGCATGACCACCAGCCGGTAACCGTTGCTGGCAAAGAGAACCGGTGAGCTGGCATTGGTGAGCATGAGGTCTACCATGCCCCCGCAGGCTTTGAGTGCCTGCGCCAAGTACCCGCCGTCAAGCCTGACCTGACCCTCACTGTTAGCATCGGCAATCAGTTCCGCCCGTCCCTTGTCATCAGGACAGGCCATGACTATCTTACCGTTACCTATGGTGAGGTCAACCGGACAGTCATCACCACTACCGGTCAAGGCTTTGAGGGCGTTGACCGCCTTGAGTGCCTCAACGGTGTCGAAGTGGACAACGGTGTTATGCTCGGTGGGTATCAGCTTGTCGTAGTCGGGATAACTGCCTTGACTGCCCATCCACTTATAGCGGATGAGTTCGGTGTCTATCACCAGACTTTCACCGTCAAGGCTCTCTCCGGACTTCTCAAAACTGACCCTTGCCCGCTTCGCTCTCCGTAAGGCACTAACCATGCCTTTCAGGTCGTCAAGGGTTATCAAGGCTTGTCCCTCACCGTCATCGTAGTCAAGGCTCTCAATTGCCAGCCGGTAACCATCGGCTCCGACTAGCGTGAGCTTGCCGTCCTTTGCCACAAAGTTGACACATTGGAGTGTCGGGCGTGTGTCCTCAGTAGCAACGAACGGCAGGACTCTGGCCAGTACATCGGCCAGTTCGGTTGCCCCGACATTGGGCTTGACGGAGTTGGACGGACAGACCTTGACCTGACAGACTGTCATGGGCGTATTTTCGCCAATCCACTCACTGTCTGACAGGTGGCCGGTGGTATCACCACAGACAACCTTTAGGCATTTCTCGGCAGTCTGCGTTTCGCTAGCACTACCGTTGGGCGTAACCTTGACCACGTTACCGCTCAATGCCTTAAGGTATCCGAGCAACCCTTTACGTCCGACTGTGAAGTCCAGCAGGATAACCCTGTCGGACACCGCCCTTGATAGGGCGTCAGTCAGCATGGCCTTATGAGCCACAAAGCCGTCACCTGAACGCTTGCCCCCGATATTCAGTTGTTCTATTTTAGTCACCTCTTTAGTGTCCCTCAGAAAGTGGGCAACTCTCCGAGCTTCACCCAGTAGTCAGCTTCCGTTTAGCTGCGATACGCTAGCCTGAACGGTGCTGCCACTGTATATAACTCTAAAAGTGGCCGTTTTGTGTCACTCAAAACAAGGGCTTTTGCTCTTTTTTGCGTAACCGGCTTAAGTAGCTTCTATCTGCCTGTGATAGCTTCTGACCGGCCAGTATCTTATAGGCAACCTCAGCGGTTCGTACCGGACAGCCTGCTAGCCACGTATGAGCGTCAAGCCATGCGTCAAGGTCAATAGCGGTGTCATCAGCTATCATGTCGGCCAGTGTGATGGTATTGCCGGTGCTGTCGGTGTACTCTTTGTCCAGACTGATAACGTCCCTGATTTTAGGGCACTCGGCATATAGGTTATGACTGGCACAATACTGCCGTTTGGTGGTCGGGCAGTTTCGGCAATCAAGGCTCCGGTGTAGCTTGCTCTCGGTGTAGTAGTAGTCTGCTACCGCATAGCTTGCTACTCGGTTAGCTTGCCGAACGTCCAGCACCTTGCCGGTACGGTTCCGCATGGTGGCAAGCCTCAATAGTAAGGTATGGCGGAAGTCATGCCGGTCTTGCTTTGGTATCTTGCGCTCATACCGTCTTGATACTGCCAGCCAGTCCCGCCAGTCGCCGTCAAGTCCGTCATAGGTGGCTTCAATTCTGTCTCTGGCCTCACGGTCTGGCCGTTTCCGTCTGGCCGGTCTGGTGGTGACCTGGTGAGCTTTGCCACCGGCCAGCATGGCAGCCGGTAAGGTCTGTTTTAGTCTCTCAACTCTCCGCTTGAGTACGGTAGTCTGTATCTGACTGATAGTGAGTACCATCTTACCCCCTTATATATGACTGAAGGTAAGCGTTCAATTCATTGTATAGGTCTATTCTGATGTTAAAGTTCTGAGGCTAATTATACAGTAGTCAGTACAGTCAATTCAGTAAAACTAGCCTTATCTACAATACTTTACAGGATTGCTGGCAAGTTGTCAAATTGAGGCTAAAATGATGGTGGTCATGGTGATGGTCGTGGTGATGGTCGTGGTGATGGTCGTGGTGATGGTCATGGTGATGGTCGTGGTGATGTCATGGTCTGGAGCCGGTCTGGAACTGCCGGTCTGTAGTTGCCGGTCTGGAGCTGCCACCGGCGACAACGGTTAGACAATGGCCAGTCCAAGGCAGTCCAAGACGGCGGCAACGGCTCAGTTTTCTAGAGTTCTGTGGAGTTTCGGATTGGCTACAGGCAGCAACTCTCAGGCACGATAACGCCGTTATCCCCCGTTATCGTGCCTCTGCTACCGTTTCAGCCGGTAGTACCGGCGCACCGGTTTGACCGGCCAGTTGTTGAACTGAGGGAGGTCCGACTCTTCTTCCCGTCCGGTGAACTCCACCAAGCCCTCCCTGGCCAGAATGTTCACCTTCACCTCGAAGCTGTGGTAGCGGGGCTTATGGTAGCGTCTACGCCGGCCTTTCTCCAGGGCGACTCGGTCGAGGGCGTCCTTGAAGGCTCGGTGCATGGACGCAATGTAGTCTTCGCCGACGCTCTCCAGGTGCTCCAGGATGAATAACCTCACCGATAACGGGTGATGGTTACCCCCTCGTTGCCTGGTTATCTTTACTTCATCAGTCATCTAATGCTCCCCCTTTCGGTGGCTACCGGTGACTTACCAGTCGTCCTGCCCGCACCGACCGCTCCTTCAATGATTCTCTCTTTCGTCTCACGGCGATGATAAAAGTGTCATTACCCTGTCGCGGGAATAGGGTACAAGGTGGCAGCCGTAGCCCCTCAATCAGATAGACCCTAGATCCGACGACAATGACGTCTCCAGGTCTACTTCCATCAAGAACCGGTTGAAGGTCGGCCTGTTGTGATACTTCGATCCGTGCCATGCTCACCTCTACAGTATCTCTGCTACTGTTCAAACGCCGACGCATCGGCTGCCGGCACCTCTTCCCAGGGGACCCCGTACAAGTCGTCTACAGGGTCGCCCCTGAGATAGGCAGCGGTTATCTCAAGTGTGTTGGTGACAAAGAGGGCCTTAAGCTGAGGGACCTCACTGGGACTCTTCATCCTTGTGCTCTTCCTTCCAGAGCCCGTCGTACCAGTCTCGCTGCTCCTTGTCGCCGAATTGGACGTAGCTGGCGGTTGTCGATAGGTTGGCATGCCCGAGCTGCTCCTGGAGCTTGATCAAGTCGGCGCGGTTGCCTCCGGTCACCCGGACAGAGTGGACGGCGAGGCTATGGCGGAGGTGGTGCGGGTGAGGATGCCGTCTCTGGGACACCAGGGGATCGCCGACCTCAGTTATGCCGATTCCCTCGGCTGCCTGTCTCACCACCAGGTACGCCATCTGTCTGGTTATGGGTATCACGAACTCTGACCGGTCTGGCCGCCTCTCCAGGTATTCGCGGACCATGGCCAGGGTCCTCGGGTCGATAGCTATTCGGCGGACAGGATGAGCCCCCAGTTGTACTAAGGGGGTCACTACCTCCTCCCTGCAGGTGGGGCAGAACTTGAAGTCTCTCCTTAGCCGTGTACCGCAATGTGGACAGGAGAGTTTTGACCCGCTCCTCTTGGAATGCCTGATGATGAGAGTGTTTTCCTCCCACAGGATATCCGTCACTCGTAAGCCAAGGTCGGGGCTCACGCCCTTCCCGGGTCGGCACAGCTCCGATATCCTCATGCCGGTCACGAACAACACCAGGATCAACACCTTGTCCCGGAGGTTGTCGCAGAAGTCGACCATCTTCCAGACCTGGTCGACGGTCATAAACCCCCGCAGGTCCTTCATTGCCCTAGCGTCAACTGGCATTTGCTACCTCCAGATCGATGCTTTTAATTCCTTCCTCCTTTATTTTGGCCCGCACTTCCTTTAACTCTCCAAATCTTTCCGTCACTCTTAAGGCTCTATCAAGTCCGGGTATCCACCCGGGGTTATTCTCTTCTATCGACACCTCTAACTCAGCGAGTTCTTTGAGATTCGCATCGCTGGCAAGGGCTATCCGGAGTCTTGCTTGAGCCTTTGGTCTCCGGCTCTCTTTACTTCGCCAGTCATATTTCATAGTATCTCTCAAAAGCATAGCCATGTGTGTCTCAGCGAAGTTCCGGGCCGCAAGGATACGCATTTCCCATATTAACTCTTGCTTTGGTGTCCAGTATTCGTTTACTCCCCCCTTTTCCATTGGTTTATTACCCTCCTTCTATATAAGTCTCACTATATCTAACTCCGAAAAGGGATGATTTGTTACCCTCCAGCATACTTGACAAAGTATACTGTAATCCCTAAGCTATAATAGCATTCAGGATAGGGCTTGTCAAGTGCAGCCCACGTTGCATGCTTATGCTATAATTTGAACCGTGAAACCCCGGACCGATGGGGTGGGGGAGCGAGGGGTAATATGGCAGGCACGATCAGGTTGAACAAAGTCCAACTCAACGAGCTCATAGAAAACGCGAAGGCCAACGGCGGGAATTCCGAGGAGCTGGAGGGGTTGCTGGCTGAGGTCGAGGCTGAGGAGAGACAAACCAGGCCAGGGCCACCCCAGGCCAGGAGGAGGCCTCAAGCGGATCTCGACGAAGAGGAAGAAACGACGGAGGAATACCTGAATAACAAAGTGGGTTATTTATTTCCTGGAGGCATCCATGGCGAGTTACTGGAAAGGATTATTGACATAGACCGGTCCTACCTGACCCCTGAGATTAAGCTGATGTGTCGAGAAAATGGACTGAGTACCAGTAAGGATAAAAAGGTGCTGGTGGCTAAACTACTCGCCCACAATGTGAACCTAGAAGCGAGGGCCCCTGAAGCAATCTTGCCGCAGACTACCACACCGCGGGGAACATGTTACGAGGATGCGTGGAGATTCCTAATCAAGGAAGGGGAAGGCAAGCTGATACACGGTACGGTTCAGAGTATCGACCAAAGAATAAACCACGCCTGGGTGGAAACGGAGACTGGATATATCTGGGAGCCCGAGACCGGGGAGTTTATGAAGAGAGCTTATTTCGATGAGATAGCGAAGCCGGAGGCAGAGGCCGAATACACTACTGTGGAAGCCGCCATTATGGGGGCTCGCACCAGGAATCTCGGGCCTTGGACAAAGGAAGAACGGCGCCTCTTTCTCAAGGAGGAGAGATGACGGAAGGCCTTGTAGACCTCAATGAACAGCACCAGTGGGAAGCGGCTCCCGATGAGGAACTGAAGATCCCGGAAGTTTTTATCACCCAGCTCAAGCATGAGATCGTAGTATTCACTGAGAAGAAGCTCTTCACCTTCCGGTGCTCACGGTACAAAAAGAGACTCCGCGGTGAGTGGCTCTTTGAGAACGTCATCATTGACAGCTCGAAGCGGGAGCCCCAGGGTGAAGTAGAACTCAAGCGCCTTACCTATCACCCGAAGCTCTCCCTGGTCAATGTCCCGTTCATGGTTCTGCCGGCAGTGGAAGAAGAAGAGCCCACTACTCCTTGAGCCTCTCTGACGTCCATCTGTTCATCGCGCGGACCTTGTCTGCGCCCCGCAGCTTGGAGTCCTTGAATTCCTCTTTACATTCCCCGGCTACCTGGGCAAACTTTTCCCTTTGGGCCGACTGCTTTGGCGTCGGCGGCACGTCCACGGGTGTCTCTCGTAGGATGAGTTTAAGTTGCTTCGACACTGAATTCTTTCCTTAGGACCCTGCCATTCGGTTTATTGAGGTGATGAATTTCGTCTATCAGCTTCTGGCGTTCTATCCATTCCTCTCTCGGCATTGGGCTATCATTTGTTTTACCCTTTCTGTGGTCCTTCATTGAGGCGATCCTGTCTCTTAGAGCTAAGAAGATTTCAGCCTGGCGCCGCTTTATTTTCAAGTAGGGAAATATCTGCTCGATTACCTCACAGGCTGGCGCGTTTGACACTCGCCAGCCCCACAGGTCTTGATAGCGTTTTTCCCGCCTCTTTCGCTGGAATAGATACCCTTGCCCCGTTACTTCTTTTAGCCATCTGATTGGCTCTTCTTCAACAACTAGGATTTGAATGAAATATAGTATCGAGGTGTACTCATATATTCTCGTTTTATTCTTACATCGTCTCTTAGTGATAAACGCCGTGAAACACCCTTCCCCATCCAAGAAACCAGCCATGTAAGCCTTTTCTACTTCTGTTAGTGGCTTGCATTGGAATCTCTCAGCTCGCCTTTTCCAATAGGCTTCCAGATCATCGGTGTCAACGAACCAAATGCCAGATTTACGGTGGTGGATATCCGGCATGTTGACAGAGGGAACACGTTCCTCGCGGCACATCTTCCGTATCGTAGCTGGATTTACTCCAAATCTTTTTGCGGCGTCCGTAACTGTTACTTGCACAAGTGCATTGTAACGTAGCCAGCCCTGTTTGTCAAAATGAAGAGGGGCGGTACCATCACCGCCCCTCTTGCCTTCCTTTTTGGCGTGCTCCCTACTTGCTACTTTCTCAATGCGGTGCTAACGCAAGAATTCATAGCATGTACACGAGCGGCACCGGACTTGTCAGCGGTCTCCCTCGCGCAGGTCGCGGGGACTCCACCTTTCTTGAACAGGAACGGGGCCAGGTGGCGGGGGACTGAGCCCTTGGGGAAGCTGCGGGTCTTGAGGGAGAAGAGCCGCTTGCTCCAGGGTACCGAGGGGTAGACGATTGCATCGCCTGCTGCGGAGAGTGAAATACCAGCCATTATGCCTTCCTCCTTTAAGAGTTTACCCGTCTTTTAAGACGGCACCCCGATTGTTGCATGCAAGGTATTCTTTGTCAAGTATTCAACGGGGGGATTGTTTTTCTAAACCCTCCAGCATTGTCGTGGCCACCTTGCGTATGCTGGCCAGGTTGGCTTTCAGCACCTTCTCATCCTGCGCCCACAAAGCCACGTAGGGGAACGTCCTCACGCCGGTATCGAAACCGTAGTGGGCGCCGACGACATAGGCTGCGCTCTCGGCGATGGTCTCGGCATCGCTCCTGGGGAGGCGGAACACGCTTTCGGAGAAATAGTGCCCCAGTTCGTGCAGCAGGGTCTTCAACTGCTGCGTCCTGGCTTCCTCCGGCCGGACCCAGATGGTAGTACCCGTAAAAAACCCCTTGATAGCCGGGTCCAGGCCGGGCTTTGCCTCGAAGCCAACCGTCAGCCCCTGGTCCATGGCCAGTGTCAATACGTGGGAGAATAGCTCCTCGTTTACCTCGCCGGTGAGCACCGGCACATCGAACTCCGGCAGCGGCTCCCCTCTGGTCTGGCTGATGTCGAAGACGGGAACTGCCCTGAAATAGACCGGGCCCCCGCCTGCCTCATCGATCGTAACCTTGTACCCGCATTCCGGGCAAAACCTCGACCCCTTGGGTATCTTGGTGCCGCAGCCAGGACAGGCTGCCCTGGGGGGCATTATTGGGGCCAGGATGAATATGCCCTTCTCTCCCTTCATCACTTGCCGCCCCAGGTCCCTCCAGGTGTTATAGCCCGCGACCTTGGTGGCCTCCGGAAACTGCATCATTATGAGAATCTGATTGCCGATGCTGTAGTCGTGGAACTTGGCCATGGTGGCGAGAAACAGGCGAAAATTCGCGCTCTGCTGAATGGTATCCACGCCGCTCTTGAGCTCCCGCAGCACGGCGTCGACCTTGCGCTCCCCCTCCTCCACTTCTATTACCATCAGGCTGAAGTCCGGCAGCGGCTCGCTGATATAGTCGACCAGGTCATGGTACTCAGGCGGGATTGCCGTGCCCTCGGTCTGGCCCCTGGGGCGGTGGGGATAAAGGGGCTCTCGTTTTCTCGGAACGTGTGGATATTGAGTCAAGATGTCACCTCCTTGTTGTCGAGAGATTGTAGTGGTACTCGTATCGCTCAATCATTGCCTCCGCCACATTGGCCAGGTGGGTATCAACGTCTGCCAGGGCCCCTGCCTCGGGCTTTATCCATTCGGTGATAGCCTCGAACAGGGGGAGGTCACGCAGGTCCCGTCGTACCTGATCCTTGATATTGGGGACACCCTCCCGGTGTGGTAGCATTGTGATTATGAAGTTTATCTCATCCTGCGAAGCCTTTTGACGCAGGTCATTCTCCAGCAGATGCTCGGCTCTCTCTCTGAGGGTCATTCGTTGCTTCTCGCGTCTCTTGGTCTCCTCTTCCGGACTGACCAAGCCGTACTCTTTGAGGACTTCCCAGCCAGGATGAGCCCTCAGATCCCGCATGACGCGCTGCAGTACGTGCGGATAGGTATAGCCCTGCTGCCTGACAAGGTCGTTGATATTGCGATACAGGTTAGTGTAATTGTAGTAGTGTTCCGTCCCCACCGCGTTCCACGGTTCCACCCGCCCCGAAATATCCCAGCCAGCCAGGGTAGTGTCGATGACCCTGGCCCTGACAGAGCCGCCTAATCGCTCCTCGGGGTCTTTCCACTCTATCCCCCCAAAGGCGCCCACGGTAATCTGCTCCTCGATCTTCACTGGCCACGGGAGGACTTGCACGATGTATAAAGACCGCAAGCCGAAGTCCGTGTAGATGGCATAGTCCCAGGGTTGCCAGCTGCCCATGTAGTAATAGTCGCCCGTGTCCAGCTTTGCATAGAATTCTCTCACCTTCCCCTGTACTGCGTCGGGCAGCCTGCGGAAAGAAACACCGTGGTAGGTCTGCGATTCCCCTATTGCAAGCAATACATGGTGCTTTTCAACAAAGAGGGAGTTGTCCCACCAGAAGGATACGTCGTCCTGGACTGTCTGAGGCATGACCTGGCCCTTGGGGCGGTGGGGGTATAGCGGCTCTCGTTTTCTCGGAACGTGCGGATATTGGACCACGATCACACCTCACTAATAGGCGTCGGGAGGCAGGGGTTCATCGACCATGTCAAGCAAGTGGCGGTACTCGGGTTTTACCGTCTGCGCCATATACTCGCCGCGTCCGGCAATTAACCCCACGCTCTCGGCATAATCGAGGACACTCTCTAAGAACGCCCTGGATGGCTTGTCAATGTCGCGCTGGGGGACACCCGGCTTGAACCAGCCCTGCTCGAACATCTCTCTGGCATCCTCATCCCACCATTCAGCGATGGTCTTGTCAGTCCGTTTATCGATTATCCATATCCCCAGGCGGTCCCGCTCCTGCCAGGAGCCTATTTCAACTGCGTCCCTGGTCGGTAAGGGGCCGGGCTCGGTCTTAGCCAGAATGGTCATCGGTGACATTACCCCCCACATGCCGGGGTGCTTTTTATCATAATGCCTCCGGAGCCAGGATATTCTGTCAAAGAACCGGCCCTCCTCAAGCAGATCCGCCGGTGCGCACTCCCCGCACTGGCTACAGCAGTACTTGCTTATGGGGTCGCCCTCGGTCTTGGCCAGGAAGTCCTTCAGGCTGCCCTTGACCCGATGCTGCGGATATGTCCATGTTTCAAACCCATCCGGAAACCTGACGAAAGCCGTCCAGCGGTGGAAGTGGTCGGACCACTGCCAGCCATATATCTTGGTCGGTCTCTCCCAGCCCTTCTTGCCCTGGAAGGGCTGATCTGGATCCGGGATTGGCCCGCAGGCTTCGCGCAAGACCTTATCAGCCCCCATGGGGTACCCGTCCGGTCCTCTCTGGTATAGCTTCAATCTTCTCGGCGGCCCGGAGCCTGAGGTTTGGGGTAGAGACTCCAAGCCGAATTCCCTTGACCCCCCTTTGTAAAGGATTTTAGCTGAAGCGTCCGTATCTTCTCCTGCTTCGTTGACCACGATTGCGTAACTGGGTTTCAACCTGTCGTCGTCGCCTATTGATACCCAGTCGATCCTGTCACCTTTCTGCATCCAGCCGTCGAGTCCTTCCTTCACAAGCCTGACAGCCTCATCTCTATCTTTTGCTATCTTGGTTGTGCCATCCCAGAATCTTACTTCGATTTGGTCCGTCGTTTGCCCCGCAGGCGTATGAGGGAATAGTGGTTCCTTCTTCTTCGGTACATGGGGATATAAAGGTTCTTTAGCCATACTGTCACCTCCTGTTGTTACCAGGTAACGCTTTCCATCAGCTCGTCGAAGTCGCCCGCATGGGTATGGGAACAGTCTCAAGGTCATACTCATTAAGTAATTTCTTCTCTCTGAGGAATTTCTTAACATCCTCGAGATGGCCTCGAATGTCAGATGGTCTACGGGCAAGGATAGCTTCCATGACTCTTTTCAGGTCTTGATGAAACACGGTTGGTGCTGGCAAGCCACAAAGCAGTTCTATGTTCTTGTTTATTAAATCTTGGTCTCTCGTTGAGATAGGACGAGACCACTCCCGGACACGGCTTTCCCTGTCGATGCGTCGAACCTTTTCGGTAATGTAACCAGGATCAGGGTACTCGCTGTGATAATTCCGAAGGATATCACCAGCAGCCTCTAACACCCACGATACCTCAGCTCCCCCCATGGTCTCGCCAACCTGCACTCGAAGGGGATTATTCTCTAGTAACCGGTTCCAGTAATCGTCTGGAGCCTCTTCCTCCTCAGGGGGGTGGGTAGTGTGCGGAAATAGTGGTTCCTTCCTCTTCGGTACATGGGGATACAGAGGTTTGTTAGCCATACTGTCACCCCCTTAAATTTCCCTTTTCGGCACTGATGAATGCCGTTTCGGCAGCATCAAACTCTGCCTGTGCCCTGTCGTGGTCAGCTTTGCCTTTCAGGAATTCGACGCCCTCAATCCGATTGTTGCGGTAATCATCCTGTATAGCTCGAAACTTCCGTGTTGCTTCTCTGGCTGTTTCTATTGCTGCATCGTAAATCTGCCGGAAATCAGGGTTTCCCGGGTTGCCTCTGACATGCGGGGAGAAGGGGGTGGTAGTGTCATCCTCGTACCACTCCATAAGGTCCCAAGCCTGCTTGTTAGTCAGTCCAGTTAGTTGCTCTGCAATATTATCAGCTTCTTCCTCAAGCTCGGGATACTCCAGAAGTAGTTTCCGCATATACGCTTCAATACCATAGCGGTTGAGTGATACGGCATGACCGAATTCATGAGCTACAGCATACTTGAGAGCAGGGAGAACCTCCCTATGTTTCTTTACCAACTCGATTAAAGGGATGTCAATTACGACCGAGTAGCCAATGTGGTCGAAAGAAATCAGGTCGCCTTCTGTTGCTATCCGTAATCCGGGGCAAGTTTTCTTGAATTTAGTAGCCCATTCATTCAACCAGGATTCAGCAAGTCTAATGACGTCACTCTCAGAGAGATGGACAGTGTGAGGGTAAAGTGGCTGCCGGCTTTTCGGCTTATGCGGGTATAGTAGCTCTTTAGCCATACTGTCACCTCCTCTCGTTACCAGGTAACGCTTTCCATCAGCTCGTCGAAGTCGCCCTTATGGGTCTGGTCTACCACATAGCTGGCCAGCCTGGTCATGTGGACGCTATGGGGCTCAGTTAAATCCTCAGCCCCCGAGGTGTGATGGGCCATCTCGTGGATGACCGTGTCGACGGTGTTGTGGCCCGAATTAAGCTGGTTCAAGTCGATGTAGATTTCCTGGGTATTTCGGCTATACATGCCGGCGGTCCTTACCCGGTCGCTGGCTGGGGGAATGAGGGAGGCATGAACGCCCCGCACCGGTGCCCCGCCGTGTGCCCTTTTCGCAATCGCCCTGGCCAGCTCCAGGTGAGCAAGCTGCGTCGGTGACAGCTTGTCATCAGGAATGATCTCGGCATCCCTGAGCCTTTCAAGGCTGGCATCAATGAGTTCCTTGTCTGTGGTGATGGCCTGGCCCAGGGCGTCCGCCACAAGCGCATTGACGCCGTGTGGCGTGTAGCCCAGGTGCTTCACCATGTTATCCCAGCGGTCACTGGTCCGTATTACGGCATCCTTGCCGAACTCCCGCTCCCAGGCTATTTTCCATGCCGCTGCGGCTTCTCCGATATAGTCAAAGTAGCCTTTGCCCGTCACGCCATCCGCGCCCAGCCTCCATCGGGTCATGTTTATCATTTGACCCTCTTGCGACTCTACGATGGGCGGGAAGTGTACCATGCCCAGGAAAGTCCTCATCAAGGTGATATTGGTGACGCAGCACCAGAGCCGGCCCATGTCATCCCACATATCCCCTTCAGACTTCGGGCCGTGGCGATCGGGAGCCATATCGAACCCCCAGAGGTTATACGAATAAGGGCTACGAATGTCCTGCATGTAGATATCGCGGGCGTAGATCTTGGGCCCATCGGTGAAGGCGGGCTCGAGGAGCTGGTTAAACCGTTGTACCGGCACGCCGAGCGGGCTGGGGCCTGATGCCAGGAGTGCCGACTTGGGCAGGTTGATGGTGAAGTTTTTCTCAAAGACAGAGCCATGATAGCCGATGATATGGAACCTGGTGCCTACCCGGACCCCGTCCGGCCGCCACAGGGCAGCCAGGGTTTCAACACGGCCGTTGACCTTTTGCTCCAGGAAGATGATCCACAGCTCCCTCCCCACCGTTTCGACATGGATATTGTACCCCATGCGCACCAGGGCCAGGGCGGCTATCTTCATGCCCTCGCCGAACTTACCCCGGGCATAATCCGGCTTCAGCTTGGCCGGACCGAGGAGGAAGTCGGCAACGGCCACGCCCTTGCCTCTGTCGGAAATCCACAACCCCTCTTTGTCAAAGCCGTACTGGTAGGCATCCGTTTCATCCAGGGCATTCTGCACGATATCCCGTATTGCCTCCCACTCCCCCCACTCCTGCCGCCAGGTGGCGGTTGGTCCGATAGTAATGAGCTCCCAGCCGGCAGGCTGCCAGTCCCGGCGGTATGTCTCCATGGTTAGTGTCTGGGGGGGCGCTGATGTTGCTGCCATTATCTCCTCCCTTTCACTCTCTTTATCGCTGCCCGGAAGGCGCTGTCTATCTTGTCCCGGTAGCCTGTATTCGCAATCGTCTGCGCCAGGACCTCCGCGCTATCGGGCAGGAACTCCAGCTCATCCCCTCCACGCGGCCGCCTCGGCTCAGTGGGAATTACCCTCGCCTGCCGGCTCTTCGGTATGTGCGGGTATAACGGCTCTTTAGACATTTTACTTACCTCCTAATCATAGTGGTTATTTCCGTTACAATAAGGTCTTTTGCATCTCGCTATTCTGAAAGGTATAGCCCATATTAGACCAGAAGGCTCTGGCTACTTGTTGAGAGGGATGAGATGACCCGCCAACCTTTATGACGCCATATTGGCGCATCCTTTCCTCTGCGAGTGCGACTAGGTTCCGGCCCAAACCTATTCGTCTTACTGTGGTCATTATATCCAGAATCCGGCCCTCCCTTTCTTCAGGAGAAATATCATAGTAGATGAAGCCATCGGATAGCATTATTGGCCAGTCCTCCTCGGCTTCCTGTATAAAATTGCTATACGGTCTTATTTCACCACGAACTATTTTCTTTCCACTCGAAGTATATTTAGCTCTTTCCCAGACCTGGTACAGGACACCAGCCACTTCCAGCGATTCTTGAAAAAGGAGTTTACCCTCAGCCCAATCGACTTTACCTTTGGATACGTGAGGAAAGGCTGGCACCTTACTCCTCGGTACATGTGGGTATAGCGGTTGTCTACTCACCGCTAATACTCCTCTGGAAATAGTATTGTTGTTATGCTTCTATCCGCTTCGGTGATTATCCAGATTTTTGGTAAGGAGGGTCTCTCATAAGCCGAGAGGAGACGGAGCTGTCGGTTAAGAGAATAATCATTCTCCATTTTATCTTCCTCGCATAAATCTCCCCAGTCTCCCCTGGCGTGGCGCTGTAGACTGGTGAAAACAAACAAGGCGAATTCCTTGTTCTCAGCCACCAAGCTATTCACACCCCCGGTTATCATTAGTCGACCGAGGGAGAAGCTTTTATTCGGAGTTGTCATTGCCAGTCGTGATATGGAAGAATTAGCTTCTGGGTGATTCCGTGCCAAGTGCTTGTTCAGTTCCTCCATTGAGTGGAATCGTCTCCCGCACTGCCCGCAAATAAAGGGCCCGAGCTTAGACTTCGGTACGTGCGGGTATAGCGGTTGTCTTGGCATCTTAACCCTCCTTGTCCAGCTCCTTGAGGAAGGGGCTGTCTCTTCGCTCGAGGTAATCGGTAAGCTCGGTAACGGCAGCCGTCATTTTCTCTTTGGCTTCTCCCTGGGCGTTCTCGGCGGTTTCAACCATCGTCTTTATCCAGTCGGCTGGTTCGGTGTTTTCGTCCGATACCTTTTCGGCTATCAGCCGGCAGCTGTCACCGGCCTCATCCGGGTTTTCAGCACAAACCTGCGAGAATACGACAGCGGCTTCAGCAATGTGGCACTCTTCACAATTTTCGTAGAGCTCATCGTCGGACAAGTTGGACATCTCGGCGGGTTCGCTCTCGGGGATTTCCGCCGACGCCTCCGATAGGAGATCCTCCACTCCCTCGAGGCTGGTATCATCCTCCGGCACCGTGATCGTCTCCTGGACCTTATCTCTCGCTTCTGTCATGGCTTTCCTACAGACCTCCTCATCGCCTTTATTCTGGAGGCAGGTACGGGCTGCTGCCTCAACGATCTGATGATGTCTCTCCAGCCCCCGCCTATCTGTGAGCATCAGGGCATTCTTCATCTGGCCCTTCTCCAGGGCCTTCACTGTATCTTCGATTCGTTTGGTTACGCCGCCCTTCATTGGTACAGCCTCGCTATCGACCTCACCAGTTCCTGCAGGTCGCTCAAGTTAAACTCGGGCATCGTCCTGGCTTCCCCCTTTATCCTTTCCGAAATAGCCCTCTGGATTACGCGATAGCGGCGGTAGAACTCCTCCGGAGCGGTGCGGCGCAGCTCTTCGAGTCTTTCCTTGACCTCTCTCAGTGGTAACCGGTAGAGAGGCTCGGTCTGGGGGAGTCGGTCAAGAACCTCTTTGATATAGATTCCTGCCCTCCAATGCTGGTATGGGGTAGAGTACCAAATACGAGACACCCTCTTGTCTCTGAACTCTGGCTCTAACCTCCCCATATAGTCTGATACCCAGAGTTCCGCCTCATCTCGCGTGGCAAAACTCCTTTCAGTTACTCTTGACCCATATCTATAAGCCGGCGTAGTCTGGGGGATCTGCTCGACCTCTTTGAGGAACGGCTCCATGATCTCCAGGACTTCAGGGACATCGGCCTCGTAAAGCCTGGCGCAGAGCTCTTTCTTATGCCCCTGGGGGGATACACCCGCATCCAGACACATATCCTTCAGCTCACGGCCCAGAAAAGCCGCGTCGCAGGCGATCAATGCCTCTTCCCACTCCGGCGACTCCGATATGGCCAACTCCCACTGAATGCCGGACATGATCTTGCCAATCTCGGCGTTCAAGTAGGCGCTGAGACCGTAGAGCTGCAGGTCGATGAGTAACGCCTTCAGCCTCTCATAATCCTCTTCACTGAGCTGCTCCCTGCCGGCAGTCAGTAGCTGCTGCATTTTTTCGGGAGCGATGTGTTTAGGCCCTCGTATCACCATCAGGTAGGCTCCTTGAGGCGTAGACTCACTGGACTCTTTAGCTAACCATTGCTTCAAGCCCCGCACTATCCCAGGGAACTGTTGATGTGATTGATAGTGTTCTGCCAGATCCATAGCGAGGTGTTTATAATGGGTCTCAGCGCCCCATTCTTCAGCAATGGCTGCTCCACGGCGCCAAGCGTCTACTTCTCCGAGTCCCTTTTCAATTTGGCTTGTGCCTGGTTGGAGGTGACCATACTCATGGGCTAAAATTGCCACGGCATCCTCTCTGGTAGCATCCTCCCAGAGATTTATGGTGACCTTCTTCTTCTTGTCATCTATCTGCCCTACCGAAGCCTGGAATCTTGACAGGGGCAAACAAAACACTTCGACTTTCCACCCCGGTACCAGTTTTGCAAGCTCTTTTCCCAGGGTGAAAGCATCTAACTCGAAGGGCTCTTTGCTACCTGGGTTAGCCATTATCCGCTTCCTCAGGAAGCAACCTCAAAGAAAAGAGGGAGGAAGCCCTCAAATCACTCTGAGGTTGCTTCCCCCCTCTATGATGCCACAATATTGTATACTGGTTCTTAAAGCTTTTGGCCGGTTACTACCTCCGAGACATTCTCTGCCGTCACATCGGCTTTGCTAGCGCGGCGTGCAAGCCTCTTCTGGAACCACTCCCGGTTAAGCCTCTTGTAGAAGGTGGCGGCCCTGGCGGCAGCCGTCTCAAGTTGCTTCATATCCGTAAAGTCCTCGAGCAGGTGCCGGAGCTGGCGGCTCTCTTCCAAGGCCTCCTCCGCAAGCTCTCGTTCCCACTCCGGCGAGTTCTGTAGCTTCATCGGGGTGAGGTCGTAACGCTCGAGGGTATTCTGCTCCTTGAGGACGTCGGCAATCCTATCGAGGATCTCGTTTGAGGTTATGCCCTCGTGCTTGAACCTCTTCGCCTCTTCCAGGGCGCCGGCGCTGCGTCTAAAATGCCCCAGTGCGCAGGGGACGCATGCAGTCGCTATGTTCTCGGCCTGTGAAGTCTTCTCTGATGGGGCGGCATGGGCAGGGGGCGCCACACCCAGGGACGGCTGGCGCTCCTTTTCTTGAGAAACGGACTGCCCGCTGCCGGCACGACCGAGCTCATCGGCGACCGAGCGGATATCGCTGGCCGCTTTGCCTATTTGCCGCTGCCCCTGCACCAGGGCATCCTTGAATAGTCCGAGCGGATTGAATCTGGGTAGCCTGCCTGCCATTTTGCCCACCCCCTGGGCTAATTCTATTCCAGGTGCTCGGGGGTGTCAATCTACTACGAAAGGAACAGGCGCTTCCCCACCTCTAAGAGCTCTTCGTCAGTTTCGATTGACTTCTTGTAGCGCTCTTTCCTTGCAGCCCGGGCATCGGGGCTCTTTTTGGCTGGCAGGTCGATGCTCCCGAGCGCCGACCTGATATCGCCCCTTACGCTCGGCAATTCTGACTTCAGGAGGCCTATCCCCTCTTTAGTCAATTCAAGGAGAATGTCGAGTTCGCTCTTGCCTTGGGCGGGAGCATTCTTAATGCCGTCCATTTTGTCGCCCAGGTCCTTAACCTGCTGGCTCAAAGCTGTGACCTGTCTCTTCTGTTCCTCGACTTCATTTTTGTGTAACTGCTCCTGCATGCTCTGGATGGTAGCCCTCAACTCAGTAACCGCTTCCGACTCACCGGAGAGACCCTTCATCATTTTGAGAAACTCGGCCGGATCCTCCAACCAGGATGGCATATTAGAAGCGGTTTTCTCACCGCTGCCGAAGATATCCTTGTACTTCTGGATTTCCTCACTAGCCTGGGCCATCGCATCAAGCGGGTTCGGCGACTCGCCCCTCGCCTCAGCTTTTTTTATCGAATCATAAGCCAGGAGCTCTACTGCCCCGAGTTTTGCCTGGGGGTTGGGCTGGAGTCTGCCCTCCGCCCCCACGATGAAGGGCGGTTCCTGGTTGTCGGCTGGGGGGGGGTTGGCCAGTTCCAACAGACGCTCTGCCTGGGCCAGGGTTCCACCGGGCTCACCCTTCTTCGTCATACGGACCTGGTGGGAATCGGTGTCATAGACGTACCTGACAGGCGCTTCCTCTTCAGCCTGATCGGTGGCCTTATCCTCTAATTCGGTGGTGGTCATACCGGCGCGACTAAGTATGTCAGGTTTGAGCAGTATGCCTTTCTCGGCAAACCACTGCTCGAGGATGAGTTTCCTCTTGGCAGGGGCAATCTCCGTACTCCAGGACGCCAACCGTCGAGCCAGGGTCTCAGGCTCTTCGAAGACGTTTTCTCCACCGGTGTGGGAGATGTTCTCGGCGATATTGTTGGCCGCAACCTCGTTGATCTTGAACTTCGTTAGCAAAATCGCAAAGTCCTCTTCCACGATGGGGGTCTTTCTAGTGTTGTTCTCTTCTGACTTTTCTGTCATGATATTCCAACCTCCGATGTGCTTCTACTGTCAGGCAAAAAGCCTTGGAATCGACGGTCACCCTCTCCACGAGGTCTTGTTGTTCCAGGCGATGGAGCCTGCTTCGTGCAGACTCAGGAGCATAGTTGAACCTCTCGACCAGGTCGAATGCCTCGACTATATCCTTCTTCCGGATGAACAACATGACCTGTATTTTGGTGGCCTTGGTGGGGTTCTTTCCCATGGCATTTGCCCCTTGCTATACTATCCGTTGCACTTTCTGTTGCACTTAAGTGCAACATGCGGGGCCTAGCGGGGTTAGTGGTACCCTACTCGCTCCAGCCATTGTTTTTTCAGGACAACCAAACCCCATCCGATGAAGAGACTCATCAGCTGTGCCAGGGTCGGCTTGGTAATCAGTCCTAACCGGAAGGCTACGGTAGCGGCGTCCTTGAGCTTCACATCTATATTTTCGCCCTGGAGTTCGATGTGAAAGTCATACGGCTGCGATGGTTCGGCCTCTGTGGCTATAGCCTCGGGGTCCTCTGTTATCTCTTCCGGTGGGGGCACTGTTTCATCATTTGCACCTGTCTTAGCCATCGTTCCTCCTCGTTGCAAAAGATGCAACATAAAGTGCAACATAAAGTGCAACAACTATAAACCCCATTATCCATGATTGCAAGCCCCATGCCTGAACGTCTGTACACGTTATGCCTGAGGGGGTTGACCAAGTATGGATATTTGTGCTAATGTGGTTGCCGAGAGGGGGGAAGCATCCTCGAAGCGATTCGAGGGCTTCCCTCTTCTTTTTTTTATTTCGATGAAAAGAATCAGTGTTGTCGCACTCAAGGGTGGCGTGGGCAAGTCCTCAGTTGTTGCCGGACTAGGCCTCGCCCTGCAAAAAAAAGACTATAGAGTCGGTTTTATCGACATCGACATCACCGGCTCCAATCTTTACTCGGCCCTGGGCCTGAATCACTCTCCCAAGTGGCAGCTCGATACCGTCAATGAGAAGGTGGTTGTGCCGGCAGTTAACGGCTACTGGCTGCTCTCGATATCCTCTTACACCGGTGAGGAATACGCCGTCCTGTGGGAGCGCTCCCATCATGCCGAGCTGGTTCACGCACGCGACAGGCTGGGAGAGATCTTGAAGAATCTCTCCGGGATCACCGGTGAAGACCTCGAGGCCGTAAGGCGGGAGATCGACGACATCCTGGCCTCGAGCAAATGGCGCTTCGTGTCGGAGCTTATCTCGGATAAGGTCGTCACCTGGCCGGAGCCCCTGGATTACCAGATTGCCGACTTGCCCCCCAGCACCAGCAACGAGATGTTCAGCTACCTGGAGCAGGTCGAGGACCTGTTCGGGGTGTTCATTGTTTCCCAGCCCTCGGCGATCGCTTCAACAGGCTTGGTCCGGACAATAGACCTGCTCCGTATCCGGCAGATACCCATTATCGGCCTGGTGGCGAACCAGGACGGCTTTCTCAATAAGCATGGCGAAGTAGAATACCAGTTTCTCTCTCCGCGGGTGGACCTCAAGCAGGTGGCCAGGAAGGCGGGCATCCCTTTCCTGCTCTCGATTCCACAATCGGGAAACCCTGAGAAGGTTAGACCGTACTTTGCCAAACTGGCCGACCGGATTGATGAAGCGAAACCGGTGGTCCTCAAGGACGTGACGTTAACCAGGAGGCTCAAGAGGAAGGTAGTCAAGGGAATAGCAAGGAGGTTGTAACGTGAGCCTGGTAGCAGACATGTTCAAGCGGGCCGAGGCAAGGCAGGCAATATTTTTTGACAAGCTCTCGGACGGCGCCAAGGAAAAGCTCGACGAGGTGGAGATCAAGTTTGCTGAGCTGCGGGTAACCGGGCCGGAAGGCGGGGTGTTCTACTTCCGGTTCAAGGCACAGCACCTTGAGATGCTGGATAACGCTCCGGACATGCCCTGGGAGGATCTGGATAGGTTCCTGCTGGACGGCGACGGCTTTAACTACGAGGGCGGCGATGAGGTCCTCTTCGATGTCATCGATAAAGAGCTGTCGCCGAGAGCCGTGATCAGCAGAAGATACTTCCATACCAACACGGACAAGATAATCTACGATACCGAGGAGTTCGCCCAGGCGTTTGAGCGCTTCCTGGACGACCTGCAGGTGATACTCGGTGGCAAACGAGGGGCCGTCCGTGGTAGCTGAGATTCCCTTTGTGCTCCTGGTTGGCGGTGCCAGCATCCTGGGCCTTTATCTGGCCAATGTTTTCTATGATTACGGGGTGCCGCAGTATATCAGCCGCAAGATCGGACACCTGGGTGGCGCGGTAGCATTTCTGCTGTCCCCCCTGCTCTTTAGTAGCTTTTGGTGGCCGCTGATTCTGACCGCGGGCTTCACGGGCCTTCTCCTCTATGCCAGGATGTCGCGGCCGGCCCTATTTCGTGGCGTGGGCGGTTCAGGTCGCCCGGATGCACTCGCAGAGATCCACTTCCCCGCGACCGGCATTCTCTTGATTGGCGTTGTATGGGGCATTCTCGATATGCCCTGGGTGGCAATAGTACCACTGGTCTTCATGGGTGCCGGCGACGCTGTGACCGGGCTCATCCGGAGCGCCGTCTACAAAAGAGAGGTCAAGGGTAACTGGGGAAGCGTGGGGATGCTGGTCACATGTGCTCTGGTGGCGGTGTGCTTTATAGAGCCAGTATGGGTTGGCCTTGTGGGTGCGGTGGTAGCTACGCTGGCAGAGAAGTTCACCGTCACCAGGCGCTTCATCGATGACAACCTGACTATTCCGCTGGCCAGTGGGCTGGTGATGACACTCTTTGCACACATTGCTTAGGTAGGGAGGGAATCATGACAACAGGATCAAAGCTCAAGGCGCACCTGTGGACTCTGGGAAGATTCTTCGCATTGCCTTTCTTTGGGGTGACCTTGCTCTGCGGCGCGGTTATTGCTGGCGGCAGCCTCGGCGACATCAATGTTTGGCTGGCCTTCATCGCCGTGACGTTTGTGATGGCGGGTGGCCACAGTTTCAATACACTGCTTGACACAGAATGGACCAAGCTGGACAAAGGTGAGGATACCAGCGTCTCCAAGGGATACGCCGCCGGCACCAACGTCATCAACAGCGGCATACTCACGGCGAGAGAGGTGCTGGGCAACGCTCTTACCTGGTACGCTATCGGTACTATATTCCTGGCGATACTGGCGGCACGAACAACTCCGATGGTATTCATACCCGGTGTAATTGGCATGCTGGTCACGTTCTGGTACAGCAAGAGCAAGTTCACCACATGGAGCCACGAGCTGGCCCTGGCGTCAGGCCCGCTGCTTGCTGCCGTCTTGGGAGCGCTAAGCACCGGCTCCGGTGAGTGGGTCAACTCCTTCCTGATCGCGCTCCCGATAGTCCTCGTATTCTCCTACGCCGGCCTGGCCCTCGATGAACACCCTGACGCTGAAGCGAATCTGAAGAAGGGCGTCAAGAGCCTGCCATACAAGGTCTGGGAGTTCGGCTTCGACCTCTCGTCCTACTTGCTCTTTTGGTTCTTCCTTGCCTACCTGGTGCAGGTGTTCTTCATCGCTGTCGATATCCTTGCTCCCCTGACAGGATTAACGTTTGTCCTTCTACCTCTGCTCATCGGGCTATGTGTCTACCTCAAAGGCACCTACACGAAGCCTGACACGTTCAAGAAGTTTGCACTGGCAATCGTTGTGACGGCCGCCTGCTACCCGATCCTGTTGCTCGTGGGGCAGACTCTGGGAGGTTGATATGGCAGTACTGGTAACCGGCGCTTCGGGCTACATCGGTAAGACTCTGGTCGACAAGCTCCTGTCCCAGGGCCATACGGTCTACGGTCTGTCACGGCATCCGCCGGCAGCCAGGCCAGGTCTTATCCCCCTCGAGGGGGACATCACCTTGCCGAACCTGGGCCTGGCCGAGACCGGGGACCTCAAGGATATCACCATCGTCTACCACCTGGCCGGGGTCCACACCCTCCGTCTCGAGGACAAGGACGGAGAGATCTACAAGGCCAATGTCCTCGGCACCAGGCACGTGCTCGACTTCTGCCTCGCGCATGATGTCCCCAGGCTCGCGTACACGTCAACCGCCTACGCCTGGCCGGTCAACCCCTACGGCAGGAGCAAAGACCAGACCGAGCGGGACATCG
>Ga0307380_10002340_pt1 | contig 27008 bp, 38 predicted proteins | sample UN3MG_FD_202239 | JGI IMG/M metagenome (GOLD analysis project Ga0307380, IMG submission 202239) | Soil microbial communities from Risofladan, Vaasa, Finland - UN-3 | ecosystem: Environmental > Terrestrial > Soil > Coastal area > Acid sulfate soil | place: Finland: Risofladan, Vaasa | collected... | reverse complement strand
TTCTAAGAACCCAGTCTTAGAATGTCATCCAGTGCTCTTCAATTGCCATGAAGGCGTCGGGCTGCTTCAGGAAGTCGTGGGTATCCTGAATTATCTCGAAGTGCTTTATCTCTTCATCCGAGAGAAATCGGTAAAGCTTTCGGGCAGTATCATCAGTGGCCTGCTCGGCGGCCGCCAGGTAGAAGTCATGTCCCCAGCGCTCCATATCCATGGCGATTGCATAGACCTCGAGGCGAGGACGCCCCTTGGCGGCCGTTTCTGCAAACTCAGGTTGAAACCGCGCGAATATGCCCTTTATCTCCTGCTTCGCCTGATTCATGGTGATGGGGCGGCTGAGAATCGCCGGATCAAAGGCCCCGGACAGCGCAAGAGATCCAGCAAAAGCCTTTATTGCCTCCATGTGCTTCACCTCCTGGCCGGCCAGGAAATCAAAGGTCGCCTTCGTTAAAGGGTCTTCTGCCTTGTCTTTGGCATCGCACAGAATCCTGTAAGCCTCTTCCTCAAAGCGAAGAGCCGCCTCTACTACTCCCTTAGGATCGTCTGGGATTGCCACCATGCTTCACTCCTCCTCGTTTCCAGCGATGTTTTGTCTACCCCTGCGCCGATGCCAAGCCGCGGTCAGGTGGCAGAGCAGACCAAGCCCCTAGGTCCGTCGCGTCCGATGTGCAAGCCATCTATTCGCCGCATCTTGACAACTTCCTCTAACTTGCTTAATATGAGGCTATTCTGATATCTGCTGAAGCGGATGGAGAGCAATGGTTGACGGCCCGGCAACTGCCAGCGGCCAGAGAGCACCACCATCTGGCCACTTCGGCACTCCTGTACTCCTCGGAGCCTTCGGGCTGTTCGACCTGTTTGTTTCACTACAATCTCGGCTGTGCCCGAGCGGTCATTCGTCATCAGGTATCACGTTGTTAGCAGGTAGATCGGCGGTCTTGGATCCGGCTGCCGGAAGGATGTTACGAGAGCAGACGTCGAAGGCACGATGGGAACCATCATAGACAACCACACTGACAATTCGGTGTTGTCGGCAGTGGCTCGGCTGATCCGTCGCCCCGCACTTGCGGTGGAGAATGGAGTCGAAACCGTCGCTGCCGCGCCCAGGTACCGAGGTCACGTGAACTAGCCGGCCGGTAGTTGACCGGCATTCAGCCATTCCGTACGGTCCAGTTAGGCCCGGGAGTCTACGTTCCTCAGTCTGCAGTGGAGGCTGAGGTTATCTCAGGTCTCCGTGACCTCATTGGCGTGTGCGGTGACCCGAAAGGGTTCACACGGCAGGTCGATGAGGAACTCCGCAGGATATGGGAAACCTCGAATGGTCATGATCCTCATGCGGAGCATCGTCTGGCAGAGGTGGAGAGAAGGATAGAGAGCATACGGCGTTCTATCGAGGACGGTGTCCCCGACACCCGCTGGGCATATCAGCGCATGAGTGAGCTTCTCGCTGAACAGGAACGGCTTCAGGGACAAAGCCGGGTTGTGGGTGAAGCTCCTCAGATAGATGCAGAAACGGCGCTGACATACCGAAGGGAAACCGAGAAGGTCTTGTCGTCGGGTGACAACTCGGAGAGGAAGCAGATACTGAGGTCTTGGGTAGACCACATAAGACTAACTCCGGAGACCCTGGAAGTCGAAATCAACTACCGGGTTCCGGAGTTCGTCGTGAATAGAGTGGGAGCGGGGGCGTGTTTTGTCAGATTGCACCAATGGTACTCGCGGCGTGGATGGTCAGGCGGTATAGGCTGGCGAAGAATGGGAGGCACAGGTAGGCCGGTTGGAAGGCTGTCGTGATTATCTCACGGGTCGAGGTGTTCCGAACATGGGGTTGTCGCAGGTTCAGGACTTTGAGAACCGCCGGGATAAGATCGGGACGCGTGTTCGGGCGGACGGCACGGAGTAGTCATGGAGGAGGCAGGTCCATGCGAGTCAGGCCACAGCGGTCAGTCTAGCGTGTCTCGTGGTTCTCATCCCAGGGCCGAGCGGATCATTGGGTTGACGATGGGGTACACGACGGAGCAGACCCGGCCCAGAGCGCGCGCGCCAGGTCCAGCGCCGGAGGTTTGGCGGCGATGGCACGAGGATCTCCTGCAACGCCCACATGAACGCTAAGCCGATTCGGAAGTTCTGCGCACCAAAGGATGACGTGAAGGACCTCCTACAGACGGTGATGAACCGGCTCGGCCTCTCCGCCCGCGCGTATGACCGGATACTCAAATTCGCCAGAACAATCGCGGATCTAGAGGAGGTGGGGATGTCACACTGGCCCATGTGGCAGAGGCGGTGCAGTATAGGTCGTTGGATAGGAAGTTGTGGGGGTAGGGGGAATGCGAGCATTGCCGGCAGGGCAAGCACCAACTAGAAATGCATGAGTAGGAGCAGGGCGTCTTTCGATATCGTGCACCAGCCTATAAGACTATTTTCAGCATTCCGCCCGCAGCTAAGGCGACCAATATCATCAATCCGGCAGCCGCCTTCAGAATCGTCGTCCCTGCCAGAACGGACACACTGCGCCATTGCGGCTGAAATGTCACTCTATGTTGGCTCTCCGACATCTGTATCTTCCCCTTCCGATGAGTCGCCCAAGGGGCATGCGTTAGAGACTTTCAGGACGAGAACAGCTTGCCAACAATCGGCAACATTGGCGAAAGCCTCACAAATCGCCGTCAACGTCTCCTGCATCTCTCCAGTGACACATGTACTCATAGTGCCTGACTTCACACGCAATGACCCGCCCTCTAGATCGCGTATGAAACTCTCGATTGCCTCTTTGATGGTGTCGGTCTTTAATGGGTATAGGCTCACTTCTGCCTGGACAAGCATCTCTGCACCTCCGCAACTATAAACGCACCTTGTAGATTTCCTCTTGCATTTGAAAGACTTTCGCCGGTGTTTTGTGGCGACATGTCCTGCTCCTCGCTGCCTCGCAGGGACGATGCAACCATACGCACTCTTCCCCAAGGTGACAGAAGAGCCCGCAGCTCGGTGGGAGTGAATAGACGCCCTGAAACATAGGGCTGTTCGCCCCCGGCCAAACGGCGCTGGTTGAGGGGAGATAGTCTATTAAGTGTGCCGAGTAGTAGGGTTCCGTCGAGCTTCACGCAGCGAACCATTTCCGTCACTGCGGTGGCAGCATCGGGGAGGAACTCCAGCGTGGCCATAGCCGCCACTACGTCAAAAGATGCGTCTTCAAACGGTAGCTGATAGACATCCGCGACCTCAAATATGCATATACCGGCGGCAGCCGAACGCGCCACTGCGATCATCTCGGGGGATATGTCCACACCGTAGACCTCATATCCCACTGACGCGAAGAACCGACTCCAGTGTCCCGTGCCGCATCCGACATCCAGCAGCCTGTCCCCGAGTCGCGGCCGGCGCAGAACCCTGAGAACGTCGGCTTTCTGGACGCGGTCATGAACCTGGCCAGCCTGCGTTTCGTACCACTGATCATACTCCTGAGCAAGCGGCCCGAAATCGTATAAACTGTGGGAAGGATGATTCAACTCTTCGGCCATACTTCTCGACCATTTGAATGAACGCCTGAGGTCCCACATCCGCTCACTTCGTGTTCCTTCTGACAACGCTTCTCTCTTCGGGCGTCGAGCAGAAAGTCTCGAGAGCTAGCGCCCGTTTCCAACGATGTAGACCGGGGATCCCGTCACACCGATTCGGATACATCGCACAATAGATCATATAGCCGCCGCTCAAGTTTAGCGCTCGGTATCCATGCTGCCTAAGCAAGCGGCAGACGAAGTAGCTCCTAATTCCGGTCAGGCAATATACCACCAGGGTTTTGTTCACTGGCAGTTCGGTGAGGCGTGAGCGTATCTCATCAATGGGGATATTGACAGCCCCATCGAGATGCCCGCGATGGAATTCGCCTACTGTACGTACATCAAGCAAGAACGCACCTTTAGCGAGCCAACATTCGACTTCTTCGGCGTGCGCGATCTCTAAATCACCCTCAAGAACATTGCTGGCGACATATCCCGCGATGTTAATGGCATCTTTTGCGGTACCGAATGGTGGGGCATAAGCCAATTCGAGACGGGCCAGATCCGAGACAGTCGCGCCCATCTGGATCGCTGTTGCCAACACATCAATCCGTTTGTCAACACCATCGATGCCGACGATTTGGCCACCGAAAATACGACCGGTGTCGGGAGCAAACAGCAGCTTCATGACCATTGGCACCGCACCGGGATAGTAACCGGCGTGTGAGGCCGGGTGAGTGTATGACTTTCGATAAGGGACGCCTTCTGCTGCCAGGTGCTTCTCATTTACCCCGGTCGAGGCCACGGTCAGATCGAACACGCGTATCACACTTGTTCCGTATGCGTTAGCATAAGAGATCTCCTTGCCACATATATGGTCTGCGGCAAGACGCCCCTGCCTATTGGCCAGATTTGCCAGAGGTATCCGCCGGGGGACACCCAGGATGCCGTCTTGTACCTCAATCGCGTCTCCGATTGCATAGATATCCGGATCATTCGTTTGCAGATGCTCATTGACTCTAATGCCTCCCAGCGGGCCGAGCCGCAAGCCAGCTTGGCGCGCCAGTTCCGCCTCGGGCTTTACCCCCATCGCCAGAATAGCCAGATCGCAGTTAACCCTGTTGCCGTAACTCGTCGAAACAAGCAAGGAGCCATCGCCGCTCACTGCGAATTGCTCGACGCCCTGTCCGAGCATCAGCTCGATGCCATTCATGCGAAGGTGTTGATGGATCCATTCAGCCATTTCCAGGTCCAGGGATGTCATAACCTGGTCGGTTAATTCGATCAACGTCACATGGAGCCCAAGGTGGGCAAGGCTCTCAGTCATCTCCAGTCCGATGAATCCACCGCCCACGACCACAGCTGTATGAGGGTCGTTGCTTTCGATATAGGCGCGAATGCGTTCGGCATCGTCTATGGTTCGCAAGGTGAATATGCGCTCATCGCCGGCTCCAGGCAGGCCGGGCCGCAGCGGCGCCGCTCCAGGCGAAAGAACCAATTTGTCATAGCTCAGGGCGTATGTCTGCCCTGACTGGTGGTCCACCACCTGAACGGACTTTCTCTGCCTGTCGATAGTGATCGCTTCGTGACGGATACGGACGTCAATACCGAAGCGTCGCGTAAAGCGCTCCGGTGTTGTGACCATAAGTTTATGCCCTTCTTCGATTTCTCCGCTGATGAAGTACGGGAGGCCGCAGCTGGCAAAGGCTACGTGCTCCCCCCGCTCCAGCACCACGATACGAGCTGATTCGTCCAGACGGCGTAGCCGGGCTGCGCATGAGGCGCCACCTGCAACACCGCCGACTACCACAATCGTTCGACCCATAGATTTATCTCTCCTTGAGCAAGGCAGAGCTTTAAGTATCGTACCGACGGGACAGCGAGCAGCTTGCTGACCCAGCGGAGGTTTACGGAGACCTCTTGGGGTATCCGCTCACTGTCACGGCGCACAGCTTCTTGCGGACAAGCCTTATGAAAGCGCCCGCAACGGGTACACTCCGCACCCTCTGCATAAATCCTGTTCGACCCAAGGCATAAAGACGTTCCTCCCGTTGTTACACTGTTGGCGCTGGCGATTGATAACCGCGCGCCCAGATCACCTGCCCATGTTCAATGAGACGAACCCTGACGTCCTCGAATCCCGCGTCCTGCAATAGCCTCTTGACCTCGTCCGGCTGGCGGTAGTCCTCGTTCCAAAGCCTCTGGGCAAGCGAGTCCCTAGGAAAATCTACAACGAGGATTTCCCCGCCTGGGCGCAGTACGCGACGTGCTTCCTCGAGGATGGCTCGTGGCTTGGCCATCTCATGCAGCGCCCAGACGGTGACCACAGCATCTACCGACTGATCGGCTGCGAAGTCCAAACGGGTCGCGTCTCGTTGGAGACAACGGAACCGAACGCGCTGTGGCGTGCGTTTCTTCGCGGGAAAACTCCCGGCGGAAATGTCCACGCCGGTAACCTCCTGGCAGTACGCACTCGCCAAATACGTGACCAAGTCACATGAACCGCAGCCTAGGTCCAGCACCCGTCTAGCCAGCCGGAGTTCCCGCCCGATACGCTTGTGTAAGCGTAGCTTGATCTGGTTATAGAAGTTGTCTGGTAGCTTTTCGCTCTGACGCATGTTGTTTGCGGCTCACGAAAGCGAGCATGTTCCAGTCGGACAAGTCGAGCTACTCGAAGGCGAACTGCTCGACCTAGACGCGAATGTGGAGAATATCCTCTTGGTGTCTTGCGAGCTGCACTTCTCGCATATGTGCGGCTGCTGACTGTTCGATTTCTCCAGAAACGACGTCACGTAGCCGCACTTCTTCCATCGATACTCGAAGATAGGCATTGTTCCTCCTCGTACGCTGATTCGTGTTCAATCGTCGGCGTTCTTGGCTCTCCGTGAGCGACAGTAGTGTCTAATACCGGCCACGCTTCTCCACCATCTACGCAGATCAAGATCATGCCTTGCGTCACTATTAAGCAAGCGTCTTTACTAATGGCCTCGTTACTCGGTCCGTGGGCAGCAGACTCCAGGGGTTCGTCAGCCGATGAATACCTAAGGCCCCACGTGCGCGCGCGCGCCTATTTCCCCATCATGCGTGCCTGCCACATGCCCTTTGCGTGATCTCTAATGACTCAGGGCTAGCCCTATGCCTCCTACAGCGAGCGCAATGAACAAGTTGATACCTTTCACTACTATGAAAGCACGTCTGGAATAAGCTAACAATGGCAGCGCGCCGTGCCCGTCCTGCACGATAGAGTTCGCTAGGAGAACGCTGATGGGTATCAGCTTCTGCGCGTACAGCGTAACAAATATCAAATGAGGGCCGGACTCCGGGATAATGCCCGTAACTGATGCCATGATCAGCACTAGCCATTTGTTCTCATGCATTAGACCGCTCATGTCCAGATGTTGAGACAGTAGCCGAATTAGCACCAGAGCACCAAGTGTCCACAGGAAGATTCTCGGAATATGATGTAGAGCAACGTGCTCCCACAGATGTTCTTCCAAGAAGTGATCGGACACCGTCCCTACGATGAGTAACGCAATCGCGGTCCCTAGGATTACAGTCAGTCGTATCCAGTTCCATTGCTCCGGCCCGATGCCTCCAGCTAGAGACCCAACAAGAAGCAGAGCCAACGCTATCAAGAGTACACCTCTGCCGATGGAGCAGTGTCTAAGTTGCCGCAGGATCTCAGACCCGGACAAGTTGACTTGATCTGCGTGGGTCTCGTGTATGGCGAAGCCGGGACAAGGCGTGAACCCCAAAGCAAACCGATGTCCGACCAGAACATCCGTCAGCACCCCGAATCCTATACCCAGTCCGAGCAGCAGGAGATGAATTAACAACGCCTGTCTCGGAAACATTGCGAACATGACAAAGGATTCATCGCCGGCGGTTGCCAACATCGCCGCTACAAGCGCTCCTAGGGATATACTGCGGTGGCTATAGAGCGCTACTACCGCGAAAGCGCCCAGACACCCCGGCGTGGCGCCAAGAATCGCAGCGAGGATATACTGGCCCCATGGCTTAGTGACCAGCGATCGCTGCCAGGCACCCATCGTGCGCACGTTCAAGTACTCGATAAGCAGCATGATGACCGCCACGAACCCGGTGATCTGAATCGAGTGCTTCAATACTTCGAGAAGGCCAGCCATACGCACACTCTGTCCGTGACCGACGGTTCCATCGCCGACGATCCCAGGCTGTTAACCTCGTGCCATTGCGGTACCGCACTTCGGACATTTCACCTGTGTGCAGGGCACGCCCGCCTGATGCGGAACCCTGTGGGCACAGTTAGGACAAACACAGGTGCCTCCTGGTCCTGCGGCGTACGGGCCGCCCATACGGCCCCTTCCACCTCGTCCACCGGACGGAGGGCCCAATCCATCTCCTCTAGGCATCGTCGGTTCACCTCCTTTCGGAACGCCTGTTGTACTGAACAGGAAAAGCATTTTGCACGCGCCTCCATTCTGTATGGTAGGCTTTATATAGGAAGATCCGGCGCTCTCAGAGAATGAGATTTAGCAGACCCCCGGCGATGAGTGCCACCAGGACCATTACCCCTGCGGCCTTGAGCATATCTTTCGGACCAAACTCGCGTAGGAGAACGGCGAAGGTTGCCACACATGGGAAATACGAAGCGAGTACTACAGAGGCAACCACGAGTTGCGCCTTGTCTAGACCCATCGGCGCGAGCATGCCGACAGCTACATCTTTGCGCAGAAAACCGACAAGCAGGGCGCTGATGGCCTCTTCCGGCAGCCCAAGAATGGTCGTCAGTATCGGAGATGCCAGGTGACCGAAAACCTGAATGACACGCAGGGAGTGCAATAAGTTGACAATGAGCACTCCGAGCAAAACATAAGGTACCGCCTCAACTATGAACTGCCTGGTTCGCAGCCAGAGCTTTTGAGCCACGGCCCGAACGGACGGGATGCGATACGGGGGAATTTCCAGGAATATCTCCGGCGACTCCTCGACAGCCGTCACCCTGAAGATCACGGCCAGGATGAGCCAGAGTATCGCGAGTGTGCCGAAGACCAGCATCAGACCCGTCGCGCCGAACTTTCCAAGCAGGCCGATCACCATTGCGGTCTGAGCCATGCATGGCACACAGATTGCCATCAGCGTAGCGGTGACGAAGCGTTGTCGGCGGGTCTCGAAAACGCGCGTTGACAACGCCCCGGGTACGTTGCAGCCCAATCCAAGCAGCATGGGAATGACTGCAAGCCCGTGCAGCCCGAGGCGATGCATAATAGTATCCATCAGCACTCCGAGCCGCGGCAGGTAGCCGACGTCTTCCAGAATGCTGAGGACAAGGTAGAAGGCGACTACATAGGGCAACACCATTGCGAGGGGGACGTACAATCCAGTCGTCAGCAGGCCCATGGACTGTCCGAAATCTATCCGCCCGTGTACCGGATTGCCTATCAGCAGGTCGTGAATATGCGTACCTCCCCCGATCAGGCTGGAGAGCTTCATTACGAGCGGCCTCCAATAGCTCTCGAAAAGCGGATCGAGAAGATAGCCGATCAGACCTTCACCGATGAGCCTGATTGTTTCAAAGCAGGCCAAAGCTACAAGAATCGAAAGCGGAATGCCGGTCCAAGGCCTCAGCGAGAGGTCCGCAAGAGCCTCCAATGGGGTGTGGTGGTGGTGACCCATCCTTTGAACCTGCTGGACGATCTCTCCTACGAGACACCACCGAGTGCTATTGTCATGCTGTAGCGAGTTCGCCTTAGCCTCTTGCAGGCGGGACATTAGTTCTTTGATTCCTTCCCCGCTAAGGGCGCATGTGGGTACCACCGGAACACCGAGCAGATCCTCCAACTTGCCCACGTCTATCTGTATGCCTTTATGCCCGGTCTCATCGAACATGTTGAGAGCTATGACTACCGGCTTTCCGCACTTGAGAAGCTGCAGGGTAAGATACAGGTTGCGCTCAAGGTTGGTGGCATCTATCACATTGATTACCACATCGCCGTCTGCGAGCATTCCGACCGCCACTTCCTCAGCTCTGCTTGTGGGTTCGAGACTGTATGTGCCGGGAGCGTCTACCACCTCACCCCAGCTATCATCGAGCTTCATCCTGCCCTTGGCGAACTCCACTGTTGAGCCGGGATAATTGGAGGCGATAACCCGTGCGCCCGTGAGACGGGAGAAGACCACACTCTTTCCGACGTTGGGATTTCCGACCAGGAGAACGCGCTTCACCCTCCGACCTCCACAATGATTCTCCGGGCGATGCCGAATCCAAGCGCCAGTTCGGTGCCGCCGACTTGGATGGTAACCGGCCCGCGCAGAGGTTGGGTGCTCTTTTTCGTTATGGCTACCCCGGGCCGTATCCCCCGGGTTTCCAGACGATGCGACAAACCGTGTCCTGCATCTATCCTCACGATAAAGCCCGTCTGATTCGGTTTCATGTCAGCAACTGTCACGATTGGATACCACTCCTCCTTACAGCACGACTAAGCGCTTCCGGAATTGAGACTCGCCTGGCAATCCAATCAGGCGGTCCGTTCTTCCCAGAACGCCAAGCCATTGTCCAAAGCTATGATTTCCTCAACCTGGTCATCGGAACTGCCAGGCATACCAGCAGAAACGAGAGCGCCACGATCGTTGCGGCGGACGGCAGGTCGAGCACGAAGGACATGTACAGCCCGAGAACTACTGGTATCACCGCTGCAATCACGGCGAGCACGAATGCCGTTTTCAGCGCCCTGGCAAGCATGAGTCCGAACACGCCCGGCACTACGAGAAACGCAAACACCAGCAGCATGCCGGCCATTCTGATCGCCAGCGCTATAGTGACCCCCAGGGTCATGTAGAAAATGAGCTCCCAGATTCTCGCTCTCATGCCCAACGTCTCTGCCATCTCCGGATCGAACGAGCTAAATACAAACTCCTTGTGAAAGAGACAATGGATCAGTCCCACCCCGATGAACGTGCCAGCCATCAAGTGAATGTCCCCTGGGGTTACGGCAAGAATGTTGCCGAAGAGGAGGTTAAGCATGTGGGATTCTCCCTGAGCGCTTCTTGCGACTAGTAGAATCCCGAGAGCCGCCGCTGTGGCATACGCTATGCCTATAATGCTCTCCCTGGGGACCTTCTTCTCGGATGAGCGAATGGAGAAGACGGCTACGCCGAGCAGCATGAACAACAGCGAGAGCAGCGTCGGACTTAAACCCAGCAGGAGCGCCATAGCTACACCTGCGGAAGACATCTGAGCGAGCGCAACTCCTACGAATACAATTCGCTTGAGCACAACAAATACCGCAAGGAACGCGCAAAGCACGCTGATAAGCAGACCCGCGAAAAGCGCGTGCTGCATAAACGGTATGCGAAAGACTTCGAGCATAACGTGCTCCTTTCTACACTACAACCACTTGCCCGGCAACCTCCGCAACCTCGACCGGGATAGAGTACAGTTTGCTAAGGTTCTCCGCCGTCACAGCCTGCTTGACATCCTGGATCTGGAACGCCGAGTCGTCCAGGAAAGCTATTTTGTTCGCATAGTTTACAACCACACCAAGCGTATGGCTGACTAGTATTACGGTCAGCGAGTGCTCATCGTGCAGATGCCGGATCAGCTGCATGATCGCCTTTTCCGCCCCCAGGTCCAGGTCGGTGGTGGGCTCATCCAGTACAAGGACCACGGGGTCTGCTACAAGCGCCCTTGCGAGCAACACTCGTTGCTTTTGCCCCCCGGAGAGATCGCGGTACGGGGCTGAGGAGAGATGATCCAGTCCCACATGAGCAAGGCACTCCCTTGATCGCTCAATGTCCGATCTCCTCGGTCTCCGAAACGGCCCCAGAAGCCCATATCTGCCCATCAGGACTACGTCGAACGCGGTAAGGGGGTAGGCCTCGTCAACCATCTGGCGCTGTGGCACGTAGCCGAAGCGGAGGACTGCATGTCTCTTCGCATGATAGACTATGTTGCCAGCAAGCGGCTTCAAGGTCCCCAGGATAGCCCTGAGGAGCGTTGTCTTCCCTGCGCCGTTCGGACCGACGATTCCCAGGAAGTCCCCTCGCTCGAGTGAGAAGTTGAGATACTGTAGGACGGCTCTCCTGCCGTAGCCAAGTGTTACGTTCTTAAATTCGATCAGCTTTTCCATTTCGGGCCTCCGCTTCACCTCGTACATTACTTCAGGGCATCTGCAACTTGATTGGCCAGATGGTCAAATAGCTCGAAGTAGCTGTCTGCTCCCTTCATCGCCCCGACGGACGTGGGCACTATCAACAACTTTGCTCCGGTTTCTCTGGCAATCATCTGCGGGAACTTCCTGGGATAGAATGGCTCCATCAGAATGACCTTCACACGCGCGCCTTTCATCCGTTTGATGAGCGAGTTGACGTGTGAAGGTGATGGAGGTATCCCCGGCTTCGGCTCCACATTGCCAAACTCGACCAGCCCGAAGCGGTTGTTGAAGTAAGCCCAGCTCTTGTGGTAAGTTACCACCTTTGCTCCGTCAAAGGGAGCAAGCCTTTTCTTCCAGGCGGATATTGCCTTGTCGAGCTTGTTCGCAAAACTCTCGTAATTTCCCCTGAAGTAAGCTTCGTCGCCCGGCGATACTCGGATCAGACCTGCCAGAATGCTTCTTGCGATCACCTTGCCGTTTGCCGGATCAAGCCAGTAGTGAGGGTTGCCGTAGATGTGGATATGGCCCATGGAAGGGTCCAGCTTGACGGTGGGAATCTCGAGCTTTCTAATACCTGTCGAGGCGTCAACATATCCCTGCGCGCCGTAGACAATCTTCTTGTTGCGGGCTGCATCCACCAGCCCTTGTGCCCATATGTCCAGATCCATCCCGACCCTCACGAAGAGGTCGGCTTTTCTGAGATAGTTCACCATGCTCGGACGAGGTTCCACGAAATGCATGTCCTGGTCACCACGTGCGAGCGAGATCGCACTGACTTTGCTGCCGCCGATACTCCTCGCAATATCGGCGAGATCAGGCGTTGTAGTCACGACATTGATCTTTGCATAAGCTGCCGATGACAATGCTCCCAGCAGCGCCACCGTGGCAGTAAGTAACATCAGCCTTGTTTTCATATCAATACCTCCAGTCTCTGACTATTCGAGGGGGTGGCTGTGGGGACCGATGCCCCAGATCACCTGCAAGAGTCCCTCGTTCACCGTGCCGACTCCGGCCCGGGAACCATGGGTGAGCTGCAACCTTAGGGTCGTAGTCTCCGTCAACTGATTGCTCACGATCGCAGATATCCCGGAGTCGTGACCCTCGGAAGGGAACGGCCGCTCGCTCCGGTCGTACCTGAGACCTGCGTTCCAGTACTTATCCCACTTGTAGTTGCCGAAGAGATAGTATCCGAGCCTCGTGTGTCCGGCACGGCGGTGCGTGAGGATTTCGCCCTGAAGCAGAAGCCTCTTGTGCGCGGCCGGCCAGAGTTTATAGGTGAAGTCCAGACCTGCCAGCGTGATGCTGTCCCGAACATCGAGTTCCTCATTATGCTCTTCGCAAAGGCCTGTGCCATGAGCGCCGCTCAGCCCTATCTCGATTTCAGATGTATCGGATACCGGCCGCGAGGTCCAGAGGCGTGCTGAGTACAGTTTGTCATCGAATCCCGGCCCAAGATGGGAGTGCTCGTGTTCGTCTTCGTGCTCGTGAGCCCTGACCTTCCACGCACCAATGTCCAGGTTGGCAAACAGCTTTCCTGGGGTAGGGAGGAGATATCCGAGGGACAATCCCTCCGTGATCAGGCCTTCCTCCCCCAGGAAGTTGGTGATCACTCTGGGAGCGTCCACATATAGCCAGTGGTGCGGGTGAAGCTTGTTCACCTTCCCGAAATCCAGCCTGGTTTTGCCCACCTTGGCGCTGAGGTCGGTGTTGCCGATCTGCTGGAAAGATATGTACGCTTCTTCCAGCACAGCCTGGTGCTCGTGAGCATCGCCCAGGCAGATGATGGTATCTCCTCTTATCTGCGGGTAAAGGTATCCTTGAAGCGCAACCTCCGCTCCGCGGACAATGAAGGCATTCCGGTCTTCGTCCGACTTATCCGAGGTCGCTTTGCCAACGGTGTCGCCTACTATGCTGATATCCGGAAGCAGCGTCTGCGGAACACCTGTAGCGACAGAACCCCCGAGGACTTCGGGCTGAGCAGGTATCGCTGTTTCTTCCTCGGGGACTTCTTCCGGCATTCCTTCAGTATCTTCTGCAGGACTTCGCTCGATAGATTCCTCTGCAGAGGTCTTGGACGAACGCTCGGCTTCCAGCTTTTCAACTTTACTTTCCAGCTCCGCCAGCCTCGCTTTCATTGCCTCAAACTCGGCTATGGGAACCATAATTGTCTGCTGCTTGGTTCGGTTCTTATCCGTGCTTTCGGACCACCCCGCAACCGAACACATACAGATTGGAATGCACAGGAGTGCTGTGATGACACGTTTCATACTCGACTAAACCTCCTCATATATGTTCCAGCCAGACACGATGCCGTAGGCTCATGGGCAAGCGGCTGCATGTCTTAGTTTACAGGCAGGTGGCTGGACATGTATTAGATAGCGGGTTTGAGGGAAGTTTAGCCAAGCGGAGGGCCGCGGGCTTGGATTAGGAGCGTAGGTTCCTGGTAGTGGGGCACGAACTTGCAGATCGCAAATGGGGCAATTGCCTCGGCCGGGGCGTAGGGAGAAATACTCTGTTGGATGGACAGACTGCTTCTCGTCCATGTACATGCTACACACGTACCTCGATTGTTGTCCTGGGTCGGAAGCTGTGAGGTGAAAGTTTCGTGTTGTGGAGCATCGAGCGATACCGGCGCCGTTCGCGCTACCTGCGCCGGTTCATACATCTCAGGATGTCCTCCGCCGCAGGTGTGCAAGAAGGGTGCGCTGATCGCGAGAATCGCGTACGGCAGCAGTAACCACAGGCCCATCTGGAATTTGAGACATCGGTGCTGGTTACTCATAGTCGAGTACGTTCCGCCTGATAGGCTCGGGTAAGCCGAGCTATCTTACCACATTTTCGGTCCTGGCTGAAGAGCTTTATCGGGTCATGTGACCTGATAGCATTGTTTCGGCATCAGAACATGTCTTTGAATCGCGTTATCCACCATTCTGGGTACGGCTGGTCAATTGTCTTATCCTCGCACGATTTCAGGTTTGCGAGCTTGCGAGTGCGCTTGTTTCGGTCACTTGTAAGAATCTCGTATGCTTCTGCGATCACCTTGAACCTATCGCTAAGTGTCCCGTCCGAGGGATTAGTGTCCGGGTGAAGTCGCCGCGCGAGCGAGCGGTACGTTTGCTTGATCTCCTTCATATTCGCTGACGGCCCGACGCCGAGAACCTTTCGCGCAAGGCTTTCTGCACTCTCGATATCCGCAGGCCATACCCAATCATACCAGTACTCGTTCCAAGATTCTCCCGACATCGCATCACCTGTCAGCAAAAGCGTTCCGTCCACTGATCGCCGGCGAGAGGCGCGTCTCATGCCAACACACCGCAGCTCAGGCTACCGGCCAGATCGCCCGCGGCGGCGCAACCTCTTTGGCGAACAACCGCCGGTACCGTACCTGGTAGTCCTTGATTGCCTGCCAACATCGGCAGCTCTGTCTATCAGGAGGGTGATTACCGCCCCGGCTACACGGCCGAGAATAGTGAGCCATTTGCGGGATGAAATAGTTGATGGGACTCCGGCGCCGCCCTGCTTCACAGGTCGAGCCTCCAAGTGGATGATCTCTCCGGTCTCCGGCCGTGCGTCTCCGGGGGCCACAGGTAGTGCTGTAACCACCAGCTCGATCGCATCATTCGCACATGCCTGAACGCAGGCCCCGCATTCTGTGCACTTATTATCATCAACGACGGCAATCTCGTTGACTAACGAGATTGCCTCTGCTGTACATGCGGCCAGGCATGAACCACAGCCATTGCACTTGTCAGGACTTACTCTGGCAGCCATCGTTCCGCTCCTGATTTGAACCGCAGCCGTGGCCGCTGTGGGAACAAGCGCTCTCGCCGCCTGCCAGCGTGCCTGCCAGATAGGCCTGTAAGACGTCACCGATTGTTCCCTGAACGCCCAGGACAAGCTCGATCCCGTGCGACTCGAAGCTCTGCTGTGCCCTGGCGCCCATTCCGCCTGCGATCACACAATCCACACCCATCCGTGCCAGGTATTCGGGCAGCACGCATGGCTCATGCGCGGGCGTGGGAACGGACAGTTTCGAGACAACCCTGCCGTTCTCCACGCTGAACAGCTCATACTCGGCGCAGTGCCCAAAGTGACTGGACACATATCCGCCATCGTTCGCAATCGCGATCTTCAACTCTGTTCCTCCTCCTGTTTAGATTTGCCACGACATTCCCGCCCTGGCGAGAACCACTCTCGATCCGAGCCGGTCTCGCAGGTATTCGTAAGCCGCCTTCCCGGTACAGTGGCAGCAAGCGATTGTCTTGATCCGCACTTTATCGAAGAACTCGGCAACCTCGGACATTCTCTCCTCCGTGGCCCCGCCGAGATGCAAACCACCCAGCACTAGTTCCAGCTCATCCGTATTCGCGACACACATCGCCGTGAGCAAGTTGTTCTCCACGCCCCGATGGGCGCATCCGAGCAGAACCGAAGTCCCGGAATCCCCACGCAGAATAAGGCACTGTTCATCCTCAAACGTATCCAGTTCAACCCCCTCGTCGCCAGCGACGAGGAACTTGCTGGTCAACCGGTGTAGTCCCCCGCGCATAGGAATCTCGCCGCTCAGCATTATGCCCGGCAGTATTTCAACCGGTCGCCGGTTGAAGTGAAAACAGGCGGCATCTCCAGCAGATGCTGCGTCGGCAGGGATGCCAATGTATCTCAAGCCGTTCTCAGACCTGGCATACTTCGCCACAAAGACGGCTGGGTGCGCATAGTATTCCGCCGATGGGAGACACCGCATTGCCGCTCCCAGTCCACCGGCGTGGTCGTAATGGCCGTGGCTCAGAGCAATGGCCTTGATCTCCGAAAGATGCGCCCCCAGGCTACCAAGGTTCTCAAGCCATGCATCCGTCTGCCCGGTATCGAACAAGACCGAGCCACTGCTTGACTCCACCAGAATGCTCAACCCGTGCTCCGACCGGAGACTACCGAGAGCCAGATTGTCAACTACCAGAGTCACTCTCACCGCGGATATCGGCTTTCTTTGCCCAAGCAGCGCTTTCTATCAGATTTGCCATCTCCAGGCGCTTATCGTCAAACGGGTTTTCCGAATAGCTCTCAATCGAGCCCTCGTCGGCCAACCTGGAAATCTCCTGGTCAATCGGTATGTCGAGAAGATAGGGAATGCCCATGCTTGCGGCAAGCTCTGCTCCGTTGGTGTTCCCAAAGGGATAAACCCTCTCTCCGCATGAAGGGCATACAAGATGGGCCATATTTTGTACCAAACCCAAAACCGGCACACGCATCCTGCGGCACATATTGACCGCTTTCCGTACGACCATTGCCGACAGGTTTTGTGGAGATGTGACTATGACCACACAATCGAGCGGTAGGCTCTGCATCACAGTCAAAGGCGCGTCCGCTGTGCCGGGCGGTAAGTCAACCAGTAGGTAATCGAGTTCCCCCCACAAGACCTCCTCCCAGAATTGCTTTATCGTGTTTGAGATCAGGGGGCCGCGCCAGATAATCGCTTCGTCGGGACTTGGCAGGAACAGGTTGATTGAAACCAGCCTGATCCCAGAGCCGGTCTCCGGCGGAATTATGCCTAGTTCGCAGGCGTCGGGTCGGGTGTTCACCCCGAAGATTTTCGGGATACTGGGGCCGGTGATGTCGGCGTCCAAGATTCCCGTCCTGCTGCCGGCTTTCTGGAAAGCGGTGGCGAGGAGCGCTGTCACAAGGGACTTGCCCACTCCTCCCTTGCCGCTCATAATTCCCACAACGTGAGAGATTCTCCTGGATTGCTGTGCAAGGGATGGTTGTTCATTTACTTCCGTGTTGCTCACTTAAGCTCCTTAGTTAGTATCATGGTCTTGTTGTCGGACGACCCCACGCTCATTAGGTTGCTGTCTGTCTAGTCTTACGCCTGTCCTTTGCTTTTTCCGCCGCTGGGACGGCGCTCGCTGTATGCGCTTCTCGCCTTCATGCTCTGCGAGGCAATAGTAAGGGTCTGTGGCGGCGCCAATGGATATTACCAGGCCCTTCGACATAAGTCGTCGCAAATGTTTGACCGCCTCATGTAAGTGCAGGTTAGTCCCTGCCGTGATGTCGAGAAGCTTACATGGCCGTCTGCCAAGGAGATCTAGCAGCGCATCCTCAGCAGATTCGCAGGCATGATCAGCCTTGGTTGTTATTGGGCCCGGCGCTATTACCTCCGAGCAAGGGCCGAGTATCTCGCATGCTTTGGATAACAGGGCATCTGATACGGGAAGAGCCTCGCCTGAACGAGAGGGCCGCTCGACCGTGTTGATCTGAACCTTGTCCGGCTGCATCCGGTCAATGATCCTTCGCATTGCTTCCAGTTCTGCTTCGGAATCATTCAAGTTCTGGACAAGCATGACCTCAAGCCAAAACTCCCCGGCGAACTCCTGCCGCGCACGCTCAAGCCCCTCAATTACCTCGTGAAAACGGATTCCGTCAGCCGGTCGGTTGACCAGGGAGAATACTTCTTCGGTCCCAGCGTCAAGCGACGGCAGAAGCAAGTCAGCGCACGACACCGCGGCCCGCACCGCCGGTTCCGAAAGCAATGATCCATTCGTAATCACTGCAATCGGTATGTCGGTCAGGAGCGACGCTTTTCCGACCATCTCATCAAGCTCTGAGTTCAGCGTAGGCTCTCCGGACCCGCTGAAGGTGATGTAGTCGGCAGTATGACCATCCGCCAGCCATTTTTGCAACTCTCGGATAACATCATCCGTCCTGATCAACACTTGGGGCTTGCTCGTAAGTCTGGTAGTCCTGCCTAGCTGGCAGTAGATACAATCGTAACTGCAGACTTTGTAAGGCACGATATCCACGCCGAGTGAGCGTCCCAGCCTTCGAGACGGCACAGGGCCGTATAGGTGTTTGAATCGCTTAGCTTGCATATACGCCTCTGTTCAAGGGCACAGGTTCGGAGAGCAGTTTGTTCCTGATTATCCAAAGCAGGACTCTGAGCCGATGCTTCTTTATCGCCGGGCTTGCGCTCCCGATCATCCAGCAGTTCTTGCCACAACATGCAACGGACTGCCGCAGCTTGTCCGCACCCGAACCGGTCCAGATATCATCGAATGTGCACTCCTTGATACTGCCCATACTGAGTTCCAGGGCATTGCATGGACGCACTTCCCCAAATGGGTCTACCAGAAAGATACGCGTTTCCATTTTCGGCTCCATTTTTAGTGCTCCAGTGCCTTGTCCAACCTGGCCGCGAGGACGTTCTTGGATTCGACTCCGACGGCACGATCAACCGGCTCGCCACCCTTGAATAGAATCAGCGTCGGTATTCCGTAAATGCTGTACCGCGCCGCAAGCTGTTGGTTCTCATCCGTGTTCACCTTGACTATCTTCACCTTACCGGCGTAGTCTGCCGCGAGCTGGTCGAGTATCGGCGCCACCATCCGGCATGGCGCGCACCACGGCGCCCAGAAATCAACCAAAACGGGCTCTTTGGACTGCAGTACCTCACGGTCAAAGCTTGCTGTCGATACTGCTACTGTACTACTCATCCTTTCTGCTCCTTTCGGTTCGGTATCGCCATCTTCCGGGGCTGCGACTGGTGCGATTTCGTCTGAGACTTTGGGGGTGCAGGCCGGGTTTTCGGATGTTGTCACGTAGTGCAGAACCACGAGAAACCCCGCTACCGTTAGCAAAACCAATATATACTTGGATCTGCCTCTGAGAGAGCTGCGGAGGTAGTTTGCTGTATCTAGCATTCGCGTTTCTCACCCGCTTTCTGTCTTGCCTTATCCCCCAGAAACTTGGCCTCGGCTGATGCTTTCTGCTTGTTATCCTGCATAATCGAGGCTTTGAGTTCATAGAATCGTCCACGCTGCCTGACGAGGCAGGCCGAGACGGTCAGCTTCCTGTTGACCAGAACCGGCTCTGAAAATCTGATGTTCAAGCGAGCGGTCAGAGCCTCTATTCCATCGCTGAAAAGGCAATTCGTCACGGCAGAGTCAAGTAAGGTAGAGACAATCCCTCCCTGGACGATTCCGGGGTAGCCCTGGTATTCCTCGCCCAGAACGCACTCGGTGCTGACTCTGTGCTTTCCTATGGCTCGAAACTTCAGGCCTAAGCCGTGCTGGTTCTGGGTTCCGCAGGCAAAACAGCGTGCGTGTACAAACTCCCCACTTGGATGCATTGCTCTCATACCAGTAGATCTCTGGTTCTTTCCCAGGCCTGTCTCACCGCCGAAGCAGCCGGGCCGTCGGAAAACTCCACAAGTGGCTTGCCGGCTGCTATCGCATGAGTCGCCGTTTCGTCGAAGGGCATTTCCCCCGCCACTGGAATAGAGTGCTTCTCGCAGAAGTCGCGTATCCGCCGGCTGTTATCGGGATTCAAGTCCCACTTGTTTATAATCACCGCCGTCCGAAGCCTGAAATGCTCAGTCAGTTGAACCACTCGCTGCATGTCATGTATCCCTGAGAGGGTTGGTTCTGTCACTATGAGTGCAAGATCAACATCGGTCAGTGCCGCCGTGGCCGTGCAGCCTATCCCCGGCGGGCCATCAACAAGTACGAGGCCTCTGTCATCTCGAAGAGCAATGTCCTCCGCCTGTTGCCGCACAACGGTTACCAGCCGGCCTGAACTCTCTCCTCCCGGCATGAGCTTTGCGTGCGCCATTGGACCGTATGCGGTGTCAGAGAGAAAGTATTCGCCGCTCTTTACGGTTTCCAGCGTCAGGGCATGCGCGGGGCAGACCAAAGTGCATAGGCCGCAGCCCTCGCAAGCAAAGCGGTTCACTTCCTCAACCGTGATTGCGTCGAACCTGCACCTGAGCTCGCAATTTCCGCAGCCTATGCATTTGCTATCATCCCGAACGGCGACTTTAGCCCCGTAAAAGTCGTGCCTCTCCTCGATTCTGGGCTGAAGGAGCAGGTGCAGGTTCGCGGCATCCACGTCGCAATCCGCAAGCACCTTGTCCTTCGCCAGAACTGCGAACGACCCCAGAACGGTCGTCTTGCCAGTCCCGCCTTTCCCGCTCACGACGGTTAGCTGTTTTAGTCCATTCAATTGCAAGTGAGCACTCCGTACCTTGAAGGCATGCCTCTTCCCACCATAGGGGAGGCAGGCGCAGGTATTGGGCGGAACAGATCACCATCTACCTCTGCCGCGGCCACGGCCCATGCCGCGTCCCATTCCGCCGCCCCGGCCTCCAAGAGGCCTTGCACCGGGATAGGCGGAGCCCGTCCACAGATTGCGGAGCCAGCTCACCAGATTGAACGCATTAGGGCCATATGCAGGATTGGTCTGCCCGGGAGTCGGATTCGGCTGAACGCAGAAACCCCTCCCACCGCCGGTCATTGGTCCCTGGCCTGCAGGTCCTGTGCCATCAAACCCTGGCATACTCATCACCTCCAGTCGGCGTGCTGATATTCTGAACAATCGCGTCGTAGGTGTTCAGGAACGGATCTTTCCATTCAGGCATTGCGGCTGTCAGCGTAATGCCTCTGGAATACGCCTCGGCGACTTTCCTGATCTCTGGAATCCTGAGGAGCAGGGGGATATCCTGCTGCCGACAGTACTCCTGGATTCCGGGATCCGTCGGGCCGTCGCGGTTGACGATGATGCCACAAGGCACGCTCAATGCTTTGCATGTATCCACTGCCGCCCTCAGATCGCTGAGCCCGAACGGGGTCGGCTCTGTGACCAGAATGCAGTAGTCCGATGCCTCGATGGTTCCCTGCATGGGGCAGGCGGTTCCGGGTGGAGCATCCAAAATGCTAATCATTCCGGGGTCGATGTACTCTTTCGTGGCCTTGATAACCGGCCCGCTCCTCTGCACTCCGACATTGGCCTTCCCCATGTGGAAACGTATCCCTTCATCCGTGCGGCCGCTGGATGCAACGCCTATCTGACGAGTCTCCTCATCTATAGCCAACCTGGGACATGCGTAGATGCAAGCCCCGCAGCCGCAGCACAGCTCCGGGAAAGTCAATATCGCGTCCCGTATGACAGCGATGGCGCTGAACTGACACACCTGCGCGCAGATGCCGCATCTGTCGCATTTCAACTTGTCTACGCGCGGGATCAGAATCGAGACGCTCTCCGTGCGGTCAATCATAGGTCTGAGCAGCAGGTGCGCGTTCGGCTCCTCGACATCGCAATCGAGGAGCTGGACTTTGCCGGGATACTGATCGTTCAGCGCCAAAGCAAGGCTGGTCGCTATCAGCGTCTTGCCGGTTCCGCCTTTACCTGCCGCTACTGCTATTGTGGGAGTATACGGTTCCCTCATGACAAATCCAGTCTACGGGTAAGACTAACGTCCACCACGCCCGCGGCCCATTCCGCCGCCGCGGCCCATCCCTCGGCCTCCACCCATACCGCCTCCGCCGCCCATACCCGGCCCAAAGCCCTGGGCGGGACCTGCGCCGGGCGTCGGCCCTGCTCCTTGCCCCATACCGTAGTGTGCCTGGACGCTCGGGCCTCCAACAGGCTGGAGTGCGCCGGTCTTCAATGCCTCAATCGCCTGTCGGACGGTCCCGCCGGCCCAGGTGTAGACCTGTATGCCGCCGGCATTCAAGGCCTGAAATGCGTTCGGGCCGAAGTTGCCCGCGATGACCGCCTCCACACCCTTGCTTGCGACGATCTGAGCGGCCATGATGCCTGCTCCCTGCCCCTGTGCTGCCGCCGGGTTCGGCACGGCCTCAAACTCGAGGGTGTCGGTGTCTACTATGAGGAAGTAGGCGCATCGTCCGAAACGAGGATCCCCCATGGAATCGAGGTTGTTTCCTGTTGAGCATACTGCAGCTTTCATATCGCTATCCCTCCTGGTTTGAAAAATGCCCGCCCTGCCGCAGCCGGGGCCGTTTGAGTAGTTTCCGGAAGACTGACGAATCTCAGCCTTCGCCGCAGGGCGGGAACGGACTACTCTTTTTCCAGCTCTTCGATCTCAGCCTTGACCGCATCAATCTGCTGCTGGAGCAGCGCAGCCTGGTTCTTCAGCACGGTGAGCTGATCGAAACCGGCGGGCTGCACGCCCTGCCCTGCCTGCTGCATCTGCGGCGTGGGCCACTGGCCGCTTAGCAGGAACTGAGCACACGGACCCAGTCCGCTGGGGCTTCGGCCAACCCATCCCGGGCTGTAGCCGAACCGCATCCAGCCGGGAAGCCCGGTTGCGTAGTACATGTTCCTGTGTCGCATTCTTGCACCTCCTATCTACGCGCGCATCGATGTGTTTCTCAGCTAAGTGTGAATTACATCTAACACAGCGCAAAAAATTTTACGTGTGTGCGATTACAGATCGGCCAGGTTATAGAACGTAAGATCAACGCTCAGCCTGTGCTGCAGGTGATGAAGGTTCTTGAGTCAATCGAAACTCCCCTAGGAACCTGTCCATTTCCTGCCGGCGCTTCTCAATCAGCTGCGCCCATTCCATCAGGTGCGTCTGGCCTTCCTTTGTAAGCGAGTAACATCTCCTCGCCGGCCCCGGGCCGACTGTATCCCAGGTCGAAGTCACCATTCCCGCGCTTTCGAGTTGCCGCAGAATCCTATAAACCGCGCCAGCCTCGATCTCCGAATCCGTCATCGCCAGCCTTTGGACGTGATGGGCTAGATCGTACCCATGGACGCCCGGATGCTGTTTGATCGCGAGAATAACGACGGGCTCTATCAACCTGGATAGTTTTCCCATGCTGCACGAGCACGGCGGACCACCCATACCGTGCCGGCGACAGTATTGTCTTCGCAGTGTAGGTCACCCCTAAGTGTATGTTCCATCTATACTATACAACCGGTGGATATTTTTGTCAACCGGGGGCAGGAGATTTTTTTGCGGAGATTTCTCTATCCTGACTGACCTCACCTGAGACCCGAGATCGGCCAGCAGGACAAGATGGCACAGCGCGTCTGCACCCGAACTGCTTGCTCCAGTATGCCAGGTATGGTGTGTGGAACGTGCGAGGCAAGAACCAGCGTTGGAAGCCCCCGTCCGGGTGGATTATCGTCGAGAACGCACATCAGGCGTTGATAACGGAGGACGAAGCCAAAAGGGTAATCGAGGTTCGCAAAAGCATTCACCGTAAAGGGTTGCAGGCTGCTTCCAACAGGAGCAGAAGCTCTTCATATTTGCTCAGCGGGGGCTCGTTTGTCTGCGGACGTTGCGGGAGCCACATGATGGGGTATCGGCGGAGTGGAGAGGGCACATACTATATCTGTGGTAGTCAGCCTTATCGAAAAGGTATGGGATGTGGGCCGGGGGTGTATGTACCGCAGCAGGGCTTGGAACAGGAGGTTATCGCTGGTCTCCGCGAGCTGGTCGGTATCTGTGCCGACCCGAACGGCTTTACCCGTCAGGTGAATGAGGAGCTTCGGCGGCTTTGGGAAGAATCGGTGGGCTACAACCCGACCGATGGAGAGCAGTTGGAGCGGATTGAGGCCAAACTCGCCAACATCCGCCGGGCGATTGAGGACGGGCTGGCGGACACGACCTGGGCGAACAGCCGTTTGCGGGAACTCTCAGCCGAACGGGATGGGCTGATTTTGGCTAGTCAGGCGTTGGGCCGGCCTCCTCAGATAGACCGCGACACGGCGATGGCGTACAGGGCGCAGGCGGACAAGATTATGGGAACGGGGACGTATGCGGAGAAGAAGCAGCTGATCAGGTCATGTGTAGACAGAATAACAATAGCTCCGGATACCTTGGAAGTCGAAATCCAATACAAGGTACCCGAAGCCATTGGTGCATTAAGTGGGAGCGGGGGCGTGCTCCGTTGCTATCTACACCGGACTAGCCGCCTGGCTGGTCAGGCGGTATCAGTTGGCGAGGAATGGGAGACATGGAGAACACCATTCGATCTAAGCTACGATGTCAGCCAACGCGTTATCATTTGGTCGAACTGCCTCATGATGTAAGGGGAAAAGAAGCACTCGAATGGCAACTCTAGTGCCACGAGGTCGCCCACGCTTAACTCAGTGAATCCGGCGATAGTCAACGAATCTGGATCATAGCCGGAATCGACCTGCGACATACCACTGACAGCTTCTAGAAAGCTCTTGTCGTATCCTCTATGTTGGTGCTATTATGTTCGTGGAGTGAACATCCAGACCGCTCTCACTCCCTTCAGGCAGCACTGTATCGCCGGTCTTTCAAACAACGACGGTCAAGTATGGTGATTGCATGAGCCAAGAACCGACATACGGAAGGCGTGAAATTCGTGTCTTCATCTCTTCCACATTCCGCGATATGCATGCGGAGCGCGAGGAGCTGGTCAAGCGCGTCTTCCCGCAGCTTCGGAAGCTCTGCGAGCAGCGCGGAGTCGTCTGGGGCGAGGTTGATCTGCGCTGGGGTGTCACCGACGAGCAGAAGGCCGAGGGCAAAGTGTTGCCCATTTGCCTGGCGGAGATCCAGCGCTGCCGGCCGTATTTCATCGGGCTGCTTGGTGAACGCTACGGCTGGGTGCCGGAGGAGATCGATCCTGACCTCGAAGAGCGGGAAAAGTGGCTAAAGGAACACCACGAGCGCTCCGTCACCGAGCTTGAAATCCTCCACGGCGTGCTTCGCGATCCCAAGATGGCCGACCACGCCTTCTTCTACTTCCGCGACTCTGACTATCTCAACCATCTGCCCGATGGGGCAAAGAGCGCCGATTTCATCAGCGAGAGCCCAGAATCGGCCGACAAACTGAAGCAGCTCAAAGATAGCATTCGCGCGGCGTATGCAGCGCGCAAGGTCCACAATCCACCACGGGAGAATTATCTCACCCCGGAGGCGCTGGGCGAACTGGTTCTTCAGGATCTCACCAACGTCATCGACCGACTGTATCCAATAGGCGAAACCCCCGATCCAATCGACCAGGAGGCTATGCGCCATGAGGCCTACGCGCAAAGCCGCCGCCTGGCGTTCATTGGACGGGAGGATCTGCTCAGTCGCGTGGACGAGCAAATCTCTTCGGGACAGCAATACCTCGCGCTCACTGGAGAGTCCGGCTGTGGGAAGTCCGCGCTGCTCGCCGAATGGGTGGCTCGTTGGCGAGAAGACCATGCCGACGACCTCATCATCCAGCATTACATCGGCAGCACACCAGAGAGCGCCGACTGGCAGGGGCTGGTGCGCCGCATCCTCGGCGAACTCAAGCGCGCTTTCGACATTCCTGACGATATCCCGCTCCAGCCGGACGCCTTGAGGGGCGCGCTTTACGACTGGACGGCGAAGGCCGCCGGTTCGCGCCAAGTTGTGCTCGTGCTCGACGCGCTCAACCAGCTTACTGATGATAACGTGGCTCGGCAGCTTGGCTGGCTGCCGGTCGTCTTTTCGGCGAATTTTCGCGTGCTCGTCTCCGCGCTGCCGGGTGACAGCCTGGAAGCTCTGCGCCTGCGCGGTTGGCCGGAGCTGCCCGTGCCACTGTTTGATGAGGCCGACATCGCACCCGCGACGCTGGCTTACTTCAAGATCTACAGCAAGACGCCATCAGATGAACTCCTGGCGAAACTGGTGGACACCCCCGCCGCGCGCAATCCACTGTACCTGCGTGCAGTGGCGGATGAATTGCGCCAGTTCGGCAGTCACGAGGGTCTGCTGGTCATGGCAGATGCTTATCTCGCCGCGCCGGACCTGCCCAGTTTGTATAACCGCATTCTGGCGCGCTGGCACGACGATTTCGGGCGTGATCCCGAGCATCCCGATGTCGTTCGCCGCTCGCTCTGCTTCATTGCATGCTCCCGGTTCGGGCTTACTGAAGCGGAACTGCTCGACCTGCTTGGGAAGCAGAATGAGCGCGGGGAATACGCATCCTTGCCGCGGCACTTCTGGACCCCCTTCTATCTCGCTGCCGAGAGCGCGTTGGCTCATCGCGCCGGGCTGCTCACCTTCGGTCACGATTTCCTCCGCGCCGCCGTGCAGTCGCGATGGTTGACGGACGCTGAAGCCGTTCGGTCGTTCCGCCGGCAATTGGCAGACTACTTCGGCGAGACCGCTGATCCTACGGATCGCAAGCTGGACGAGCTGCCCACGCTCCTGCGCGACCTGAAGTTATCGGAGGCGCTGAAGAACCTGCTCGCCGACATTCCCACATTCCGCCGTCTGCGCTCCACAGAGCGCTGGAAATGGGAACTTCATGGCTTCTGGATCCCGCTGCGACAGCGCTATGATCCGGGCGAAGTGTATGAGGCAGCCCTAGCGGTGCTGCAAGCAACAGAGGACGAGACATCTGTTACCAGAAACTGCAGCGAGGTGGCCGTTTTCCACCAGGACGCAGGAGATTACGACGCCGCAGAGCCGCTGTTTCGCCGCACGCTGGATGCCAGGGAACGTGCCCTCGGGCCGGAGCATCCGGATACGCTTACCAGCGTCAACAACCTCGCCTTGCTGCTCTATTCCAAAGGCGACTACGATGCAGCAGAGCCGCTGTTTCACCGCGCGCTGGAGGGTTTTGAGCGCGTCTTCGGGCCGGAGCATCCGGAT
>Ga0307380_10002335_pt1 | contig 27032 bp, 19 predicted proteins | sample UN3MG_FD_202239 | JGI IMG/M metagenome (GOLD analysis project Ga0307380, IMG submission 202239) | Soil microbial communities from Risofladan, Vaasa, Finland - UN-3 | ecosystem: Environmental > Terrestrial > Soil > Coastal area > Acid sulfate soil | place: Finland: Risofladan, Vaasa | collected... | reverse complement strand
AATGATTGTATAACTTATCATGTGATCAATTGTGTAGAGGAAGGAGTAACATCAGAAGAATTTTTCGAAGCTATGAATGTAGGACTTATCGTAGGAGGTTCGATAGTCATTCCTCATTTGAGAAAAGCAGTTGAAGTATTTGAAGAATGTTTGAAACTTAAAAATGAAGGAAAAGAGTTTAATTTATAAAAAAATGAAAAAAGAGAAGGAATTAATTATCCTTCAGCTTCAATTTTTAATTAGATTCAGTCTTATCATATAGATTTGCATAGGGAGCTCTATCACCAGTTAAGTATCGCTTATGGGGATCAATTATGAAAGTTAAGAGAAAAACACCTATGATGAAGAAGACAAATAATCCACCAAGAGCAAATCTATAGGCGTGATGTTCCCCGTATTTTGGAGTGAAAGCATAGATTAAACCAGCAAAGATTAGTGGTGAAGCAATAGCACTTACTCTACCAGCAATTTTCTGGAAACCGCCATATTGTGCTAATTTTTGTGGTGGAGCAAGTTCCATAATGAACTGTCGCCCAATAATCCAAATGCCACCAAATCCGACTCCTATGAAGAAAGCACCAAGAAACATTGGCCATTTTGGAAAATCAATTCCACCTACACTCCATCCTGAGACCATCACAATGAGAATAGCAATAGCCCAAGATACACCATTGATCATAAAACTCAATTTAGGTCCAATACGATTCATAATTAAGCCAGTTATAATAGCAAAGACAAAACTTCCTCCTATTCCTGCAAAGATGACATAATTGGTCACCGTAGTATCATAACCAACAGCGCCTTGAATAATAACAGCCATATAGAGAACAGCAGTATTTGCTGCATCTGTTATAAAGAACCAACTTAAAAAGAAAAGAATAGAATTTCGATCCTTTAAAATTTCTTTACCAGTTGTTCTAAAAGTATTGAGAGATTGTCTGAAATTATCTTTAAGTGTAACATCTTGAGGATTTTCAACTTCTTTATGGAAGAGGTATGGAAAAGCCATAATAATTATTACTACAGCACCAATTACGAACATCCATCGAAGCCCTGCTAAATCAATAGAACTAGGAGGAATATCCTGATTAGCCCAAACAGCGGTATCAATATGAGTTGGTTTACCAAAAATACCAACGAGAACCATACTAGTAACAACTCCTAGTACTGAACCAATAAAGCTTAGAGAACCACCAATTGCTTGTGTAATCGAACGTTCCTCTGTTTTAGCAATGAAGGGAATCTGTGCATCATAATACATCCGTCCAGCTTGATAGCAGAAATTCGCAATCAAAAATAAGACGCTTGCCCACCAGAAATTTACCCAAGCGGATATTAAAGCGGTTGTGCCAATCATTATACTTGCGACAATAATTACTGCTCCTTTTCTTTTACCTGCAATATCAGATATTGAACCCATAATGGGGCCTAATACTGCTATCAGTAGATTTGATACTGCCATAAAAACTGACATAACAATAAAAGCTTCACTGTAAGACCAACCATTTTGGATCCCAAGTAAAAGAGCAAAAGGAGTATAAGCTAGGCTTATTACTAGTTGAGAGAAATAAGTATCCGCTGCATCATAAGTGAACCAAAGAAGAGCATTTCTTTTTCCTGTTCTTTTTGCCTCGATACATGTAGGATCTAATATTTTATCTCCCACTTTTTCTGAAGGTATTGCTTCAGCTAATAAATCATCATCTGCCATTTTTTGCACCGTTTTTGAATGAGTCCTATAGACAAAAATGTCTATCTTGAGTCCTTTTAGAAGCATTTAAATGTTGTTCTTTTTTTATTTTTACGATGTAAAAATTTGCTTTATATACAGCAATCATTTTTATATAAGTTTGAACGATAAAAGTTTGTTAATCACTGTAAAATCAGGAGATTTTCATTAATGAGTGAAAAAACTGAAAAAACTAAAGATTCAGCTAAAACTGAGAAACCAGACGTTAAACTTGCATTAGCTACTTTTAAAGAACGTGCTATTGCTGCTTTGGTTGATTATGGAATTATATTTGGTATTTATGTTGTAGGAATAATTCTTCAGATAGCAATTGGATATGTTCCAATTGTAGGTGGATGGTTAAGCTGGCTACTTGGTATGCTTATATATGTTGCAGGACTAGCTGCTATGTTTTACATATTTATTTGGATGCCATTCAAAAAAGATGGACAAACCATTGGTAAGAAAATGCAAAACATCAAAATCATGATTGTTGCAGATCCAGAAAAATGGACTTTACAACCAGTAGGTGAAGAGGATTTAACAGCTATGATCCTTCGTGGTATTATTGGTTGGATTGAAGCATCTATTGTTTTTGGTCTTCTTGCTTGGTATTTCATCACCAATGATAAGAATAGCCAGAGACTTGCAGATCAACTCGGTAAAACAGTTGTTGTTCAAGTTGACCCTGAAACCAAAGTTCCACTTAAGAAACCAAGAGCATGAATTACTTTAATTCATACTTTTTCTTTTTTTATTATTTCTTCATCCAAAATTATTAATATTATATTATCCTTTTTATGAAAGAACAGTATTTGAGTGGAAATATTTGAGTGAGGATAAACAAGTTTCATCTGAGAAACCTAAAGTTGCTCTAATTGATTTAATTGCAACACTTGAACAACGAATCTTAGCAGTAATTATTGATGGATTAATTGTTGATCTAATATTTATAATCGTTTTATTTATACCCACTATTTTACAAATCCTTGCTATAATAAATATGAAACCCATACTTGAATTACTGAGCACAATTGCATGGGCCATATCAGTTCCTTTAGCAATACTTGCTTCATTTTTCTATTTTGTATATTGGCCTATTAAAACTAGAGGATTTACTATTGGGATGAGAAAAATAGGCATTCGTTTTTTTGTTATTCCTGACATTAAAAACAAAAAAATTAGACCTCTAGCAAAAGAGGATTTTCTCCTGAGCATCAAGAGAACTCTTTTTAGTTTTGTTGATCTTTTGGCTTTTGGTATGGTTGGCATATTAATTATTAATAAAAGCCCAACCAATCAATGTTTTTCAGAAAAATTACTTGATATTATAGTAATTGAACAAGAAATTGATTAGTTTTAAGAATTAAATAATTAACTATTGACATTTTTTGTTTTTCTAGAAAAAAGAGATATTAGGTCAATAAAGACCTAAAATTGTTTTCTTGGCTGGTAAATTATCCTATACCACCACCGCCTCCTCCACCACCGCCACCACCAAATCCTCCTCCAAAACCGCTTCTTCCACCGCTTGATGATGGAGGTGTAAACCCTTCGCTCATATTAGAGATTGCTGATGTTAATCCTTCTGCCATGTTTGAAATGGCATTTGGTAAACTTTCTGCAAGATTACTTATTCCTTGAACCATTGATTCAAAACCTCTGCCAATACTATCAAATCCTGTTATTGTACGATGAGTCATACCACCATGAATAGGATAATAGATTCTTGGATAATAGTACCAATATGGAGCTGTGTAATAATATCCTGCTGGAGGTGGTCTTGTAGAAATATTCTTAGCAATATTTTTTAGGTGATGAGGTAGATCGAAATTTGGATCAATCAAAAGATAGGAAAAATGATCCATTGAATAGGTAAATTGTTCATAAGGATCAGGAAATCCCAACATTTGACCTCTAATTAACTGTAAATAGCTCTGCCAGCTACCCTTCATTTGTGCACCATATTTCGTTAGTTTTGGCATTCTATTGGAAAGAATAAGTCCAAGGAGACAAGCAGCTACAACACCAATTATTCCAAAGATCAAATTACCAATGTAGAAAAATTCACCCAATATATATAAGAGGGTACAACCAACAATGCCTAATACAATTGCTGTACCAGAATATCTTCCTCTTATTTTTTCGGGATTTTGTGTGAAATACGGCGTATCCCCACCAGAGAGCTTATTATAAATGTCATTTTTATTTTTCCATAGATCTGCTGCATTTGTTTTAATAACCGAGAGAGAAATAACTTCAACAGGAATTTCTTCAACTTTTTCACTCTCACCTTCCGTCCTTTCTTTAAACCAGAGGGTATCATAAGAATGGTCTTCAATAAATTTCAAAATGCTTTTATCAAATTTTGTCAATTCACCATAATAAGCATCTTTTTCTGTTCTTTGAAAATACATTTCATCAGAATCATCTGTTTGGATAATTTTTAAGTATCCTTTTTCAGCCATATAGAAAAATTCAGCTACAAAATCAATTTTATCGAATTTCTCATCGAGTAGTGTTCCAACCTCAGCGGGAGAGAGATTATTAGGAGGTCCAAGTTCACTTACTGTTTGTACATCTGCTCCACAGAGTGGACAGAATTTTATTTTCCTTACATCTCTATAACCACATTCCACACATTTTCTAGTAGAAATTTCATTCAAAGTTGGAATAGTTTTTACCTTTGGATCAATTCCTTTGAAAATAAAAGCTAATAAAAAGAATAAAGCAAAAGGTACGAATCCTAATCCAATACAAATTATCCAATTACTATTCAAATACACTCTCCAGCTAAATGGCATAACTATACCTGCAGGAGGAGAATCAGTGTCTATTGTATAAGATTCATAGGCATTGACAGAACCTTGATGGAAAACAACATGTGTTTTACCATCAATGTTGATAGCTGTTCCTTTATCATCTCCAGGAGTATCACCTTGATAATAGGTTGTTGATTGGATAGCATTTAATTCATATTCTTTGGGAAAGATTACTCGAGTATCGATATCATGGATGGGAACTTCAAATTCTTCGCCAATAACATTCCAATAAACTCTATCTCTGTTTCCTCTCAAATCCATTGCTGATGATACATTATAAGTTAAAATAAAAGTGAGATCTACTTGTGAGGAATATGATTGTCTGTAAAATTCCCAATAAAATTCAATCGTGTCAGATGTTCTTTCTATATTATAGTAATAAATTTGAGGGGTACCAGGACCTGATTGTATACTCCAACTTGTTACATCATGAAAACTTCGCCAGTTTAGATTCCTAAAAGCAAATCCATATGAACCAGGATCAAGAGTATAGACCATTTCTTCAACAATTAAAAGGGAACCATCCATCCCTACAGTTATGTTTTGATTCCAATCAGAATAATAATAACCTGTTGCACCAATTCCTCCTCCACTAATGTTGCTTGGTTTTTTAGCAACAGAATCCCTAACATTGAGAATAAATACTCCAGTATTCCCAATTATCACGACCAATAATAATGTTAAGACAAATTTCTTTTGGTTTTTTAAATTCAAATGATTTTTTCCTCCAGCAACCACCGGGTGAAAACATTCGTTCAGTCTATAAACTTAAGGTATGTTCTTTATTAAAAAAATTACCTTATTGAGGCAGTAAAAAAGAAATTTTGCAACCAACAAATTATTTTAATGTAAGTTCGAATGTAATATTAGATGAAGGACAAAGGTTTAAAAACACCCAAGTCTCAAAAAAAGATAAGAAACAAATAACAATAATTCGATACATAAATCGAAATTATGATCAAAAAGAATGAATGAATGATTAGCTAAGAAGAAAACTAGCTGAATCATCAAATTTCACGTTCACAAATCCTATTCAAGAAATAGGATATTATTACAAATAACAATTACTTGAAAAGTAACAATCAAAATAGATTATACCTTTCATATTATGTTTACAATAAATAATGAAAATAAGTTGAATGTAGGAAATTATTTCAAAGATAATTGTTACCTATTATCAGTCTTGAAATAAATACAAGATAGATATTGATGATAAATTACTTTCTTTTTGATCACGGAGAATATACTGAAAACGAACGAAATTCGAAAAAATTAATGTTTAGCTTTAATTTATATTAGACTCTCCTATTTTTCGATTTAATGTAACAATTTTGCGTTATTTGTTCAATCTAACCTAAAATGGAGGTATAGATTACATTGGCAGATAACAATCATAACAATAATAATCAGACATCAGAGGAATCTACGACTACAAAATATATGATCCATGCGGATTTCATGATTGATGGCGTAGTAGAAAAACCAGATGTTGTAGGTGCATTATTCGGTCAAACTGAAGGATTACTCTCAGATGACTTAGAATTACGAGAATTGCAAAAAAGCGGAAGGGTAGGAAGAATTCAAGTTAGCCTTTTAGTAAGAAGTGGAAAAACAAAAGGATCTATCTTCGTTCCTTCAAGCTTAGACAAAGTCGAAACATCAATTTTAGCTGCAGCAATTGAAACTGTTGATAGAATTGGTCCATGTAATGCAAATATTTCGATTAGAAAGATCGAAGATGTTCGTGAAGAAAAACGAAAGAAAATTATTGAACGAGCTTCTGATCTTTTAAAGAGATGGGATTCCCAAGTTTCTCAAGAATCTAGTGAAATTCATGATGAAGTAATTAAAGCTGCAAGAGTAGGTGGTATTATACAATTTGGTAATTTACCTGCTGGACCAGAATTAAATGACTCTGACACTATAATTGTTGTTGAAGGCAGAGCAGATATTAATGCTTGTTTGCGTGCAGGAGTAAGGAATACAATAGCAGTTGATGGAGCTAATGTTCCTAAAGTAGTAAGTGATTTAACTAGGAAAAAAACAACTATCGCTTTCTTAGATGGTGATCGTGGTGGAGATTTAATCTTAAAAGAATTACTAATGTATGGTTATATTGATTTTGTTGCTCGAGCTCCTGCTGGTAAAGAAGTGGAAGATTTAAAACCTAAAGAAATTGTAGAACAACTTAGCAAAAAACTTTCCATTGAACAAGCAGGTTTCATAACTGAAATACATGCAGATGAAATATTAGAAAAAGCTATCAAGAAAAAACAATCAAAAACTTCTGCTAAATCAATTACTACACCAGTAGCAACACCAACAATACAACAACCTCAATTACCAGTTAAAGAAACTGCTCAGAGAGGACCAGTAGCCAGAGGAGAATCTACAGCAAGAAACAGTAGATCTTCTCCAAGAGCTTCATCACAATACAGAGATGATCGCAGACCACAATCAAGAACTGGGAGTAGACCACAGCAAAGAGATGGTCGAAGACCACAAACGAGGGAAAGACGAGAATATATTCCTCGTGAAGCTGCTCCAAGAGTTCCAGACGAATTAATCGAATTTGTAAAAGAAATTGATGGAAAAGAAAAACAAGAGGGTATTTTTCTAGATGAAAAGCATAAAAAGCTAAAAACAATCCTTGTTTCAGATATTTATGATGAAATAAAGAAAACAAAAGATAAAGTCAACAAAGTCATTTTTGATGGAATTATAACTCAAAGATTGATTGATGTTTGCGAAGAAAAAGAAATAAATGTTCTAGTTGGAGCACGAATAGCTGAAATAGAAAAACCTTCTAACAAAGTAAAAGTCTTTATTTTTGCTTAAATTCTCTAAAATTACATAGGTTAATCTTGAATTAACCTTTTTTCTTATTTTTATTTGTTCAATATAATATATGGATAATCTGTTATTTTAAGAGATAAAAAAGTATTAATCTATTTGTGCTCGAAAAATGTTAAATGGGCAAGACAATCTTCCTGTAGAAACCATCAGATCAGAGAATTTTGAGAATAAGAATCAAGAAAACGAATTTGTGAGAGAAGAAACTGCTATTCGAATGAGAGATATTGAAGATACTTTTGATATTCCAATTCCAAAAGATCCTCTTAGACGTATCATTGGACAAGATTTTGCAATTAAGATTTCAAGAATGGCAGCTGCTCAAAGGAGAAATCTGTTATTAATTGGACCACCAGGAATTGGGAAATCAATGATAGCTCAAGCACTATCATTTCATCTAGGACAACCTACTGAAGAGATTTGGATTGTTCACAATCCTGAAAATCCTGAAAGACCTTTCTTTGAAGTTAAACAACTAAACGAAATACGTATGAGAATACAACAAAGATCAGTTAGTAATGAATATGGGGAATTAATACCACCACAAAAAGCTCCTTTTGATGTAGCAGTAAAACTTGGTTATGCTTGTGAAAATTGTAAGAATTTTTCAATTCCTGAAACGAGAATTTGCCCTCATTGTAATAAATCGAAAATAAAGAAAAACCAATCAAGATTTGGTGATTTACTTTCTTTATCACCATTTACAGCGAAAGCAACTGATGGTTCTAAAGTTTCAAAAGCTATTCAATTACCTGATGGTCGTGAGGAAATACTTCTTTTTGAAGAAGCAGGTAATCAAATTCGTATATTTGATCAAAAAGCAATTGAATTATCCCAAGCTAAGAAAGGACCAAATCCGATGAAGGTTTTGGTACCAATTCGCAGATCATTATTTGTTCAAGCTACTGGTGCTAGTATAACAGAGTTCTTAGGGGATTGTCTTCATGATCCATATGGAGGGCATCATAAATTAGGAACACCACCTTATAAGAGAGTTGTTGCTGGAGCTATTCATGAAGCTCATCAAGGTGTTTTATTTATCGATGAAATATCTCAATTGGGAAATTTGCAAAGATCATTACTCACAGCTATGCAAGAAAGAAGATTTCCAATTATTGGTCGAAATTCTCAAAGTTCAGGAGCATCTGTTAGAGTAGATAATGTTCCTTGTGATTTTGTACTGGTAGCAGCATGTAACCTTGCTGATTTACCAAGCATCTTACCACCTTTACGATCCAGAATTCAAGGTGATGGTTATGAGGTTCTACTAAAAACAACGATGCCAGATAATGAACCCAATAGATTAAAATTGATACAATTTATTTCACAAGAAATTTTGAGAGATAATAAGATACCAGCAATGGATCGCAAAGGAATTTTTGAAGTAATTAAATATGCTAGAATTATTGCAGAACAGATTGATAATGAAGAATCTTCACTTACCCTTAGATTACGAGAACTTGCTGGGCTTGTTAAAATCGCAGGAGATATAGCAATTATTAATCGAGAAGATAAAATATCGATAAAACATGTAAGAGCAGCAATTGAAATAGCAAAACCATTAGAAGATCAAATTATTCAAAAATATGGCTCATATGAAAATGCTATAAAAAGTGAAAAAAGAGGTTTTGGAATTAAAAAAGAAAAAGAGGAAAATTTACCTCAAAATCTGTGGAATGGATAGACTTGAGATACTATATACAAAATCTATTCATTTACTAATTTGTCCAAATTTTCAAGTGCTTCTTTTAGAATTTGAATTTCTTCTTCATTATTATAAACATAAATTGATGCTCTAGCAGTTCCCTCTCTTGGGAGGATATTTATTGAATAATGGAACGGATTTGTACAATGAGCTCCTGCTCGAACCATCAACTTATAATCCTCAATTTCTGTATCTAAGTAATTAGCAATATCACCAGCAGTATCAATATTTTTCAACTGAAATGATACCAAACCACTTCTTTGATTATAATCTTTGGGACCGATTATTTTAATATTTGAGATGCTCTCAAGTGCTTTATGTAATTTTTCTGTTAGTACCTTTTCTCGCGCTTCTATATTTTCCATTCCGAGCTTATCTAAATAATCAACTGCTGCACCTGCGCCAATTTCTCCAGCATAATTTTGTAAACCTGCTTCGAACTTATGAGGTGGTTCTAAATATTCAGGAATAATTACACCATTTTCAAGACGAACATCTTTGATTGTATCACCACCAACTAGGAAAGAGTCCATTTCTTTTAGCAAGTGTTCTTTACCATAAAGAAATCCCATACCAGTGGGACCAAGTGCTTTATGCATACTAACTGCGGAGAAATCGAGATCAGAATGTTGATAATCAATTTTTTTATGAGGAAAATATTGAGCATCATCACCAACTACTAAAGTTCCATGATCATGAGCTATTTTTATAATTTCTTCTAATGGAGCAGTAGTACCAGTTACATTTGAAATATGAACTATTGACACTAAACGAGTATTCTTATTTATTGCTTTTTCAAAATCCTCTATATTAAACAAACCTTCTTCGTTAGCTTCTATTATTTTTAATTTTAATCCTTTTCTATTGACTACTTTATGAAATGGTAAGATACCACTATGATGTTCTAAATTAGTAGAAATAATTTCTTGTCCTTTTTCGAAATGTAAGGAGTGAGCAACAATATTTAATGCTTCAGTGGCATTTCTAACCCAAATAATCTCATTTGTACTTCTTGCATTCACATGTTTAGCAATTTTTTCTCGAGCATCATCTCTCAATTCAGTTGTTTCTCGAGCAAGAGAATGTATTGAACGCCCACCACAGGCACCTAGATTTCTGTAATAATAACAGCATGCATCAATCACTTGGTTTGGTTTTAAAGCCATACAAGCACTATCTAAATAAATAATTGATTTACCATCGATTTTTCTTTTTAATGTTGGGAAATCTTCTCTTACTTTTTTCCAGTCGACCATATGATTCACCATTTTAGGAAAATACCACTTTTAACAGAAGATAATTTCTTGCTAAAACTCACGAATCTTTTGAAAAAGTTTTCTATTTGTGGAACTTTTTTATTTTAAGAAATCAATATAATGATTAGTAGAATAATTAATCAGTGCTTAAGATGATAAAAGAAATTTCCAATTGCAATATTTGTGGTGGAGTTTTTCCTCGAGATGAAATGATAGCGTATACTTTCCCAAATGGAGTGAAATTAGTTTGTAGGAGATGCTATAATCAATTACCTCCAGATCCAATGAAAAGAATCCCTTATCCTGGTAAAGAAAGAAAGCCAACAGATGATTTTTTCCCACCAGTTGAATAATAAAATACTAATCAGTAAATAATGGTGAAACCATATTAAAAATTGCAGTTAATTTATCATTTCTAGGAAATTGTATATGTAAACCTTTCAATTCCATAACTAGAGATTGCCATTCCAAATTCTGCTCTTTTGTAGCACCTTCAATGATAAGATTTGATATTGCACGAGCAATTTCAATTTGAATGCTTTCAACATAAGTATAACGATTAAATAAATCTCTTAATTTTGATAATGTTTGTTCTATTAATTGCGAATCTTGTATTTGATTAGCAAAGATTAAAATTCTTCTAATTGATCTTGCATAGAATTCTTGAATGTCCAAATCATCAGGAAATTCTTGACGAATGGCTTCAATTTCTTTTTGAAGAGCATATGCTTCATCAATTTTGTTTACCTGTAAATACCATCTTATTGCTAGATTTAATCCTTTAACCAATTGTGTCTGAATGCTTGAGTAATTAGAATATCCATATGATAGTTGTTTCAGTTTTTCTAGGTAAATGCTCATTTCAAGATAAAGCTGCTTTTTACCATATCCACTGACGACATTCACTAAACTTTTTGCCAATAATTCCTGAAAAGCTAAATCCTCTGGATCATCTTCTGCCCATTCAGTTAATTCGTGATAAAGAGATAATATTTTATCAAATTCTTCCATCTCGCCATAAGCCAATATAGCATCAACATAAGCTTTCCCTAGTCTAATTACGACTTCTCTATCATCTGTCTTAATTGTATAATCTCTCAAAATCTCAAGTTGTTCTTCCATTTCTTCAATTTTTCCATATTTTCCAAGCATTCGTATAGTATTGACTAAAGCTTTAGAATAACTCAATATTATTTCTTGATTTTCTGGAAAAATAGATACAAGATTTTCTGATTCCGATAATAATCCAAAAGCTTCTTCAAAAGAATCAGTTATTTCACTTAGCAGAAAAATAGCATTTACAATTGCTTTTGAATAGTATTCAAAAAGTATTACTATTGTTGGATTATCATTGCATAAGGTTGAGAGCTCTTTTACAATATTACTCATCACTTTAATCTTACCAATATGAGAGATTTCTCGAGTTAGATTAAATAATCCACGAGCTAATTGAATTTTTATTTGTTCATCTTCTGGAAATCTTCTAACAATTTTTCCAATACGAGTAATGTAAGAGACCATAAAACCAGTTTCCCAAAAAACTCCTGCCCATGCTGCTGCTTTAAATACGCCATTAATAACCAATATTTGAATATCTTTATTATAGCTTAATTCATCTCCAAGTGAAACAAGATCCCTTGTAAACCTCGTTATGGCATCTAAATCTTCCATTACACCTGATAAATCCAATGCTATTCTTAAGCCATTTGCATAAATAATCTTCAGATCAATTTCATCAAAATCTTTCATTAATTTTGCCAATTCATCCAAAATTGATATCATTTTTTCATAATCTTCAGCTTCCCCAAACCATTTCACAGCATTTACTAATCCTTCTGAATAATCTTTTATGATTTCGTCATGAGAATCTGTATTTAGTGAAAAAATCGTTCTCATGTCATTTAATGATCTTGTTAGTGCAGAAAATTCTTGCATATCACCATAACAACTTATTTCTTCAGCTATTCCTTTAATTAGAATACTAGCAAAAAGTCCTTTAGATTCCTCAATCGGTAAAAGACCTCTTAAAAGATCTCCAAATTCAACAGTTTTTTCATAATTCCAATCCCCACCAAATGCTGTTAAGGCAATAATAATTGCATCAGCAGTTGAAGTTCGTAAAATAATATTTTCAGCATTTTCCAATGCAAGATTAATTAAAAAATTAACATAACCTTCTAGGATTTCCAAATTATCAATATTACCTAGAATATTTAATGCTTGTAAAATTGCATCAGCTATAGCTGCAGTATGATCTTCATTTGAGAGATTTTCTTGTAAAAAAACAGTTAACTTAGTTGTTATAAAATTCAGAATTTCCTCATCACTATTTTCTTCCTGAGATTGTAAAGCAATTAGATAACCTTCTATAAGAGAGAAAAACAGATTATCATAATGCTTCTGGTTTTTCTTAACAACTTGCTCTAATAATTTTAAGCATTCTTTAGTAGCTTCAAAATTATTGGAAGAACTAAATTCTTCAATTTTTTCAAAAAGATAGTTTATTTGTTCAGTTGGTTCATCATGTGGTAATGAAAGATTTATTTGATTATTTTCATCTTCCTCCTCGTCGGATGAGAATTCGTTTTTATTTTCAGTATTCTCTTCTCTTACCATTGAAATCTCTCTTCTATTATAGAGTTCCTATACATAATCATTAAAAATTTTTTAGGTAGATGATAACAAATATTAAAATTAGAAAAATTAGGAAAAGGAAAAACAAACTTATTTTCCTTTTCGGTTATTTGCTCCTTCAACAGTTAATCTAAAAATAAAACAGTAAATTCCACCAATAACTAATAGAAGACCACCAGTTGTGAAAGAACCTAATCCTAAAAACATCAGAATTAATCCTGTTATTGCTACATCAATTTTAGTCATAATATTATAAAATACTTGAGTGAAGATTTTCAAACCAGCTAATAGTGCAATTATTCCTACTAGGATATTCAATATTCCTCCTAAAATGAAAGGCCAATTAGTAGATGATCCTGCAGGAACAAAATCAAATAAACCAAATCCATCTAAGAAATACATTGAAGAACCTTCAACGAATTTAATTATGAATCCAATTATTGCATTGAATATTATTAAATTACCACCAATGAAGAAGAAGAAAAATCCCCAATCTTCTGTTTTATTTATTTCTAACATCACATTTCACCTGATAATTATTGTCATTTAGTAATCTTTTCCTATAATCAAGTGAGTTATTAATTATTAAAAAAATTTTCTAATAAAAATATGAAGTAAGGATAAATTACAGAGTTCCATAAGTTTCAATTATTGCTCCAGCAATGATTTTTGCAGCTTTGATTAAATCATCTATTGGTACAAACTCATTCGCTTGATGGAGAACAGAAGTAGAACCACCACCTATAATAGCAAAAGGAATATCTTTTGGTGGTATAAGTGCAGCTGCATCTGTACCATAAGTTAATCCTATCGGTTTAGAAGGGAATTTTGTGATTTCTTTTGACCATTTTAAAAGCTTCTTTATAATAAGTTCGTCACGTTTAGTACTCAAAGCTGGTATAGAGTGTATAATTTCATGAGAGAAACTATAAGGATATTTTTTAGATAAATCCTTTAGTAAATTAGAAATTTGTTTGTTAAAATTTTGAAAATCTATTTCAGGTATAAGTCTAAAGTCACAATCAATGTAGCATTCATCTGGAACAACATTAATTTTAGATCCTCCTTGAATAATCCCTATGTTTAGAGTTGAAGGACCCAATAACTCATGAGATATTTCAGGTAAGACCTTTTTTATTTGATTAATTCCTAAACAAGCTCCTTCAATAGCATTTATCCCTTCTTCTGGCATGCTTCCATGTGCAGCTTTTCCTTTTATTTTAATTCGGATCCAGAAGGGGCCTTTTTCAGCTATCCCAACTTTCAAATTTGTTGCTTCAGTAATTATTAAACAATCAGCTTTTTCCATTACACCCATTTTCTGTAAATGAAAAGCACCATTCATTCCTACTTCTTCATCAGCGGTACCAACAAACACTAATCTATGTTTTAGAGTAATACCAGAGCGCTTTATTAATTCCATTACAGCAAGAAGCGAAGCTACTCCTCCTTTCATATCAACTGAACCTCGACCATAAATTAAACCATCTTCTTCAGTTGCTTGAAGTGGAGGATATTTCCAATTTGATATATCACCAGAAGGAACCGTATCTAAATGTCCACTTAAAATAATATCTCGTTCTCCTTTTCCATAATAAATAACAATATTGTATCTTTCATCATCTATGGGAAATATCTTTGTTTGAAAACCCAATTCATAACTTTTTTTTTCAAGATATTCAACAATATGTTTAGTCTTACCAGGCGGATTTTGACTATCCATTGATACTAATTTTTTTGTTAATTCAATAATCAAGTCAGAATCTATTTTCTCAATTAGTTCTTCTATATTCATTAAATCCACAATTTTCATTAGACTAATAGCTTTTAAAATTGTTCTTAAATAAATAGAAATAATAGGAAAAAATGAAAAATTATGAAGTTATTTATTTTATACAATTGGAGTTAGTTTATTATAAGTTTGAACAAGAGCTTCTAGTATGTCTTTTTCCACCATTGATTCCCAAATAGTTCCAAATATTTGTATAACATCTTGAATTCCTTGTATAATATAAGGATCAGGATCATTCGGACGTATTCTTAAAGTTTCAAATAAAGTTCTTTTTAAATAAATACAAGCAGCATCAACTATTAGAGATAATTTCTCTACATTAGATTCCGTTATAGCTTTAAGTTTTTCATGCTCAAAAAGTGAAGTATTAAGAAGAAAACTTCTTCCAACTTCTTGGACTAGTATTCTATAAATTTCCAAATCTTCAAGATTAGCAGAAATAACAATTTTTTCTGCTAGAAGGTTTGTAGCTATTGTAGTAGTTGGTTCAACTAGTAATGCTATAAATTCATTGTATGGGTATTCTATTCCTAAAACTTTTTGCCATGAATTAATAATATTGATTGGTTTAATAATCATATTAACATCTTCAGTTTTTTTCATAAGCTTAGGTAAAGCTTTTTTCTCCCAGTAATCTGAATAGAATCTTTCCCAAACACCACTTAGAACCTGTTGGAATTGTGTGATAACTTCTTTTATTATTTCTTTATGCTCGTTCAAACGTTTAAAATGATTGTCAAAAATTTCTTTTGGAGCATAAATTGGTAATCCATCAAATAACTCTGGATAGCTAATAATTAAACTATCAATTGAACCTTCTTCTACTGCTTCTGAAATTTTATCAAAAGAATCTAAAATCATTTCAACATCTTCTGCTGGTATGTAGCTCGGAATTTGGAATAATATCGCATAAAGTTCAGTATTGCATCCCAATGCCATACATTTTTTAGCATTATTTTGCCATAATTCATATTCTTCTTCCAGCAAAGTAAAATGATGTTTCATCCCATAATTTGTATCATAAAATGAACCTTCTACCTCTAAACAAGAGAAAATATGCATTAGTAAATTAGGTGTTAATGAAGTTGATACTTGAATTTTTTTAATCAAAGACGATACACCACTCTTATAATCTCAATTATATCTCAACATAATATTTTTTCTATAATAAAGAATTTATGTCCTCTTTTCCAATTAAAAAGTGAATTTTAAGATAAAAGAAATTTAAACTCAAATATTTTATTGACTACTGGGAGTATATGATAAAATCTCATTTGTTTCTACACTAATGATTGCAATTTTAGTTTCCTTTGGTAATAATTGTAAATGATTATTAATACATTTTGAATGAACTTTTCTCCTATCACTAAACTCTTTATCAACTAAAATAATCATACAATCTTCTTCATTGAATCTAAAACCACACAAATAACATTGATCAGCAGCATCGGATTTTTCCAATAATGGAATTTTTTGATCAGTTACTACTAATCCGAAAATTTTTTGTTGAGCCATGCCTTTATATCATTCCCATTTACAAATTGTGTATCTTTTAAATCATCTTTTTTGTTTTTGTAACTTTCGGTTTTGACAAAAGAGAAAGAAAAATTGTAATAATTAATAAAATACTACTTGTTTGTAATTTATGAAATAATACTAATAAATAGTTAACAACATTTAGTGATATTGTAATAACAATATAATAAAGCGATTGAAAATGTCCGAAGCAAATATCAAAACCTCCCAAAAAATGGAACGAAACCTCCCCTTACTTTTAAAAAATATGAAAAAAGCTTTTGGACAAAATATCAAAGGTCCAGTTTTTCAAAGGGAGCGAGAATTTAAAGCTAGTATAAAATATAATTTTCTCTCAGATTTGGTTAAATTTCTCTTTATTAGAGGAGTAGAAAAATTAGCAGCTATTAATACATGGGAAACTGAAAATAATTTTGACTTAGCTTATCATTTTATCACTCCAATAGGTAAAGATTACTTGGATACAAAAATTACGATTATTGTTTTATTGCCTAAAGATGTTAAAGAAATTAAATCTATTAAAAAACAATATCCAAATGCTGGAATCTTTGAATCTGAGATTCAAATAAATTTAGGGATTATATTTGAGGATTAAAATACTAAAAAATATATTTTACAATAAAGAAAAGACTTTTTTTTTAGATTTTTAAAATGCACACTCAGTTAGTTTATTATAGACTAATCGCAGATAGATATTCAGAAATATGAAAAAAGCTACATTTTGTAGAAAATTACTATCTTAAATGATTTAGAGGTTAAAATTAAATTAACACAAAAAATCAGGGTTGATTATATTTGTCAGAAGAGAAAAATGACGAAGAAATGGAAGAGTTAGAAACCCCAGATGATATTGAAGAAGCGATTGAAGCAGAAGAAACGATTGAAGAAGCCAAAGAAGAAGAACTAACTGTGCCGGAAATTCCCCTCGAAGTAGAAGAGGAAGAAGAATTTACAATTCCTGAAGTACCTATTGAAGCAGAAATAGAAGAAGAAAAATCTGTCGACACAGAAGAAGAAAACGAGTTAGAAATTCCAGAATTAGAAGCAGAAGAAGAAACAGAAAAAATTAAAAAACCAAAAAAGAAAAAACAAAAATCTCCTGCACTCTGGATTGGTCTAGCAATAGGTTTAGGAATTGCTATAATTGCAGAAGTGTTATTTACTATTCCTGCTTGGTTGTATGATACAAGTAGTCCTGATCTATTTTACATAGAATTAGTTGTTATACTTATTGCAATGATGATTCCTGGACTTGTAAGTCGAAGCATTCAGAAAGGTTTACTTGGAGCAACTATAATCTTTGTTGTTACATTTGGTTTGCCATTTCTAATGATGGCTTTTAATGTAGTTTTACTAAATCCTTTAACACCATTATTCTCAAGTACTGATTTTGCTTTAAGCGCTTTAGATGTTTTCAGTGATCTTTTTGAGATCCCATTTGACGTTGCTGCAATTCAAAAGTGGATTTGGGTTATTGATTTAGTTCTAATGTTTCTTTTGATGGTGATTGTGGTCACAATTGCTGCTGCGCTTATTAAGAATATTACTTTACCAAAGAAGAAAGTTGGTAATTGGATTGGTATTCCTTTACTAAGCTTAGGATTAATTATTTTTGCAATTTTCACTCCAATTATATTTTCTTCCACGTATGGAGTAATTCAAGCAAGTACTTCATTTTTAGCTGGTACATCGAAATTAAATACCGCTTATGGATTATTTGAAACTGATATTAATGATCCACAACAATTAGATGTTGAAATTGGACCTGTTTTAACGGAAGCTAGTTATTGGTTTAACATCTCTCAAAGAAATTATCAAGGATTAAGGAATATTGGTTTAATTAGTTTTGCAGTGCTAGTATCAGGTCAATATGGACCATTAATAGAAGCAGGTGATCAACTTGCTCTTGCTACACTATCATTTACACAAGTGCTATATCCACTATTCAGTGGAGTTTTTACACTAACTAATAGCTTGAATAATGCGACCGATAGTTTAGCTGGTTTTGGTCAGAGTGGTGGAACTTCATATTTCACAAAAGGAATAAATGACATTAAAATCAACGATGAATCAGATATAGCAGAACTAAAAGCTTCATTGATTGAATCTATAAATGGTATGGATAGAGCTCAAGAATCACTTGATAAAGTTTTAATTGCATTACAAGAAGCAGATGTTTCAGGATCATTCGATGAAGTAGAAGCAATATTAGATGATCTAGATTACGATCGACTCCCAACAAAATTGGCTGATATAATTCTACTAATCAAAGATAATCTTGGTCTTTTTAAAGGACAATTAGATGGATTTGAAACTTTAATTAACTATACAAGTGAAGCACTAAATCCAACTAAAGACCTATTATGGATTGCTAATTACACAATAGTTGGCAATGATTATTTGAAAAAATACAACTTTGAAGTTGCATTAGAAGCCTATGACAATGCTACAGAGATTATAGAAACAATAGATGATATCCCAACATTCACACCAGGAAGTGGTTTAGAAAATATTTTTGCTATAACAATAACAGATAATTTCTCTGTTTTGTTAGAAGATCTATTAGCTTTAATGGATCCACTATTAAATGAACAAAGGTATTTCGCTAAAACATATATTGAAATTACAAAAATGGTACAAATTTTTGAAACAAGTAATAATGATATTAGTACAGTGAATTATGATCCTTTATTAAGCCCTTTGCCTGCAATATTAGCAAATGCAAGTCAAACAGCCATTTATGGAGCTTTAGCTAATACTGAGCTTACTAGTTTTAGAGGACATATTTTAGCTGGTGATTATGGAAGTGCTTTCAATGGTATTGGTGTAAGTTTTGATAAGATTCTAACTGACGATTTCAAACCACAAGAATTTGCTGATTATACGGTCTTCCTTGCCAATTCATTGGATTATTTCTGGAAAGGTTGTGAAGAATTCAAATTAGACAACATGATTGATGCTATAGGTAATCTCACAATTGCTTCAGATACATTACAAGACAATGTTATTGATGTTTTTAACCGTGAAGAATTACCTGACTATTTTGAAATCTATCTTGATGCATGGTCAACAGCATTCAATAATATAAAAACATCAATGGAAACAGAGATTAGACCAGATGCAATCGATACTATTTATGATATCCTAAATATTCTTCAAACTGATATTGCAGAAAAACTTTGAGCTATAAACAAAAAAAAGAAGAAGAAAATTCTTCTTCAATTTATTTTTTTTAAAAAAAATTCAATTTGTTATTATTAAGTTAATTAATTCTTTATGCTATAGGTTTTTATTCTTCCTCTTCTAATTCATCATCTGATTCTGGAGAAGGTAAGAAATATTTACTTTCTTTTATAAAACCTCCTAATAATCCACCAAGTATAGCCATTGCACCAAAAAGTAACAAGTACATCAAAGCGAATACCAAAACGTAGAAAAATGTTCCACTTCCTTGCCAATCACCATTAAAGAAAACTGTCATCAAAACAATAACAGGTAAAACTGATATTGAGCCAGAAATCATCCCTAATTTCCGATCTCCAGCTACTAGACCACCAAAGAAACCACCAAGGAGCATTCCAATTATAATTATAATTAGTCCTATTAAATTCCCTACTCCTTCGGATGCTAAATCTTGTAAAGGACCAATTGCAAAGAAATAGCTAACAAAAACTACTGCTGCAACACATAATGAGGTAATTACACCGGTACTTAATGTTACAAAATTTCTATCTGAAGTTGTTCCCTCTAACCTTTCAATTATGTCTTCTTCAAAAGTTCTAAATGGTGAAACATCTGTAGTCATTTGATCATCTATCAATTTTTTGTATTTCTTTCTGAATTTATCGAGTAAATCTAATAATGTCTTATCAATTAATTGTTCAAAATCCTTTAAATGACAAATACCAGCTATGATAAATCTATCATCGGATTTATATGCTAGTTTTTTATCAATTCCTTCTATTGCTGATATATCGACTAGTCCAGCTTCACTTGAGAAATTTTTAAAAGCTATCAGTAATCCAGAAACCAATTGTTCATCAATAGTTTTGTCTTTTTGTCGTGAATACCAATCAAAAATACATATTCCACTTAAGCTATCAATTATCCAAATATTCTCAATTGCCAATGTATCTTCAACCTTAGTAATGTAATATATAAAATAATTTGAATCATCATTATTTACTTTTGTGGGAGTAAAACAATATTAAATGATGTTTGAAAATTCCCCAAACATAACAATTATTTACCGCAATAATTAACTTATTAATTCAGTGAATTAGTAAATTTAACACATATTTGAAATTGAGGGATCATAGTGGATCTTATTGAGTGTGCAAAAATCAAAATAAATGAAGCGGTAAATTCACAAATTCTTCCTGATGGTGTGAAGAGTGATTTAAAAAATTCAGGAAATACTTTTCTAACAGTTTATACTAAGAAAAGTAAAACATTGCGCTTCTTCCCAACTAAAGATGAGGGTATATGGTGGATAAAAATTGCCATCAATAGTTTCAGCCCTGAAACTAGTGGAATAATACTTGCTAAATTGAATAAGTTAGTTTCAGAGTTTATTTATTCTACTGGAGTATGTATTTCAAAATCTGATTGTTTTTGGGATGGCATTGTATTAGAATCTTCAATTAAAACATCAAGAGATGATGTAATAAATACTCTTCAAGAAGTTCCTAATGTAACCAAAGTTACAATTCGAACAATTGAATAGAAGAAAGAAAAAATTCATAGGTCGATATTTTTCGACCAAATTACTTGTCTTTAAAATTCTAATTCTTTAACTCGATTTACAAGAAATCTACCCATAACTATCCAATACTCAATCTCAGCTGTTTTACCATTGTTAATAAGATCTTGAATTTTTTTCAACATATCTTCTTCTGTAGGTTTTGGAATAGATAATGTTTCAAAGGATTCTTTATCCATAACGGACATTTCTTCTCCTTCAAAGGTAATAACTTGAGCATTTCTTTTATCAATTATCGGTACCTGTACTTTGGTGGTTGATGGCATTACTGGTGAACGTTTCTTTTTATCAAAGAGACCAATTACTTCCATTCTAATTTTTGCGTGACCGTGTTTTCCTGTTTTTGAATGACTAAGATCTAAAACTACACAAGGTTCTTCATCTACTACTATATAACTGCCTCTTTTTATGGAGTTAGCATCGGTTGGACGTGTTGACATTTTTCTTCACTTTTTCCGTTTTTGTTATTGTTTAAACTACTTCTACATTAAAGTTTTTTTGTTTTGTTGTGCTTATTTTTGATTGTTTTATAAGCAAACTTTTATCAAATTAAAATATAGTTAATTATTCATTGATTACTAAATAGAAATGCTAGAACTATTTAAAAACCTAATTTATTGTTTTAAGTTTAGAAAAAAAATACTTTTACATAAAAACGGGGTACAAAAATTGAAGGATCAATGTAAAACACTAATTGTGTTTTTCACTATAGTAGTCATCACAAGTTTATTTACTAGTGGACTTTGGGATATCGCAGAGAATGACAATATAAATCCTTCAATTTTAGAACAAAATTTATCACAAGATGTTTCATCTTTAAAGAAATTACTAACATCTGAATTTAATGAAAATGATGCGGAAACTGGTGGAGATGCAGGAGATACGATAATAAATGCCTCTACAATAAATCCTGGAATTTATAATGGAACAATAACCAATGGAGATCAAGATTTCTATACTTTTTACCTTTATAGAGGTCAAATAGTGAATGTCTCTATGATGCCATACAATATATCAGTTAATTTCGATCTAACACTTTATCGTATAGATGCTTCTTTTTTATCAAATAATCTAAAAGAAGCAGGTTTTAGAGAGACAATAGTATGGTCAATTATCTCTGAGGGATTTTATTTTGCTTCTGTAACGCAAGCGATTGTAGGTCAAGAAGCTAATTACAGTCTAAATCTATTAGTTACAACTCAAAATGATTTTAATTCATCAACAGATGCTGGGAATTTTATCAATAGTCCTCTGGAGATTTTGCCAGGAGATTCAAATGGTAGTTTAGTTATTGAAAGTGATACTGCAGATTATTATAAAGTAATGATATCTAAAGGACAAGTATTGAATGTTTCATTAGGATTCCAAAATGATACAAATCTAGATCTAATTTTACAAGGAATTAGTGGAAATGTAATTTTCAGCTCTGAAAAACTTTCAAGTAATAATGAATCAATTTATTATGCTTTTAATACAGAAGGAAATTATATAATTCAAATTTTATTAACAGATGTTTTTGATTCAAACATTATTATTCCTTATAATTTAACGATAATACTTACAATGCAAAATGATGGAGGATTTGGGACAGATGCAGGAGATACTTTTGATGATTCATTGCTTATTGATGTTACAATTGATCCTATAATTGTTGGTCGATTATACAAAAATGGTGATTTGAAGGATTTTTATTATTTTAATATAACAGAGAATTCAAAAATTTACTTAGTTCTTGATATGCCACAAAATGTGAATTTTGATCTATTTCTTTATGATTCTGATACAATTGTTGCCTCTTCGGTTAGAGTAATTACAGGTTCATCAGAAACGATAATAAATTTCACTTTAGAAAGAGGTATTTATTATATTTCTATTGAATATACTGATGGGGAGGCTCTGGAAGGAGAATATTCCCTAACAGCAGTTTGGGATCTTATAACCCAAACAACACCAAATGGTACTCCCAATTGGAGTCAGATAATACCAATAATAATTTCAGCTGTATTAGTACCAATTTTTTTGATTACTACAATAATTTTCGCCCTTTATTTGTTCACAGATGTAAAAATACCTGGGATTTCGAGTCGATTAGATCGATATTTCAGTAAGGAAGGGAAAGAGGAAACAGCTAAATCATTGAAATATGCTTTGCGGGTTCGTGATGAAACAATTAGTTCTCTACGGGCAGATTTAGTTGATAAAGATTCGAAAAGAGCAAAAGATCTTGAAACTTTACATAGATTAGAAGAAGATCAAAAATCAAAAGATCTCGTCATAACAAAGATAAGAGAAGAAAATAATGATCTAAAAACGCGCTTGGATAATTTGCAAGCAGTAAATGATGATTTAGCAAATATAATTGATAGTACAATTCGGAGACAACTATCTAAATCAAGCAAACCAACTCAAAAAGCAAAAATTTCAGCAATTACTGCTTTAATATGGTTATCAGAAGAACGTCTTATAAATTACATAAATTCAATTCCTTTATTGAATGAAAGATACATTTTGGATAAATCTAAAAATTTTATTTTAACAAAAGATTTTGCTAGAGAAATTGTTAGACAAGCTTATTGGAAACGAGTTGGAGCAATGCATCTAAAGAAAATTAAACAAGTAAAGGTTTCTAATCTTGCTGAAGACACGAATATTGAGATTAACACTCTGAAAATAATCTTAAGAGAATTAGTTGAACGTAAAGAAATTCCAGCACCTATTCATATGGATCGAGTGTCGTTATTATTATCAATTTCTGAGGAATTAATATCAGAAGTGACTGAACTAGCACAGAGTACACCTATTATATCTCTAAAAGAAGTTTCTAAGTCTTATGATACAACTGAGGAAAGTATTAAAATTATTTTCGAAAGAATATCCGAAGAGGGTTATGTAAATGGAGAATTTATCAATGATGATAAATTTGTTGTGTTTAATTTATTTGTTAATGCAATTATTTCAGAAGCGAGTATTGATATTGCTAAATTTTCTGAAGAAAATAAATTGATGGATGAAGAGGAAGAAATCAGAATTTTAATTGAGCGGATGATTCAAACAGGAGAATTGAAAGGACAATTTATAACAGATAATATTTTCATTTGTTATAATAATCTAACCGATCAACTTGTTAATCTAATTCAAACAAGTGCTGAAAGCATAGAAAAGGGTGATACAAGAAGAGTTGTTTTTGATTTGGGAAGTGTTGTTGAATCGATTATCAAGCAAAGCTTAATGCTCGAAATTCAAGAAGTTGAGAAAGTTGATAAATTACCAAGGTATCATGCTATAATTGAATCAATAGAACTTGGTAAATTAATTAGAGCAGCTGAGGAGGAGAAAATTACTTTACCTTCAAATGTCGAGCTTAAAAGTCTCAATCGTTTTTGGGCTCAGAAAATAAAACATACAAAACCAGGGGAATTACCTTATATACCTACTATAGAGGAATCCCGAGAATTTTTATTCCAAGCTAATAGAGCCTTAAATAAAATATTATCACAAAGTATCCCAACAAAATGGAAGAAAATCATTGCGGAAAATCTCTTACAAGAAAAAAAACAATAATTAACTAATTAAATCAATAAAAAAAAGAGTGGGTTAACCACTCTATGAAATTATATATGCTAATTTCCTTCTATTTTGTAAATACATAAATATTCTTTCTACAAAAGATAGATTTGGTTTGTAAATTAATAACAAACTATCTTCATAGAGATAGAGAAATTCTACTCGATTAATTTTGACCTCTCTAATCTCTTCTAATGTTTCCACATTAATTGTATCTTCTTTCACTTCTAGTATTTTACCTTTTAATAGGGTATCTAAATCATCCTTCGTTTGTAAGGAAGCTTGTTTTCCTGCTAAAGATTCAACAAGTGATCTTTGTTGTTTTTCTTTTCCTTTTTTCAGGTAAATATCAAAAGGTTTGAATTCCACAACAAATTTATCGCCACTAATATTCTTAGTTTCATTGCCCATTGTTATTGTTAATGTACTCTCTGCAAATCCTTTGTCATTGAGTTCAAGTTCATCCAAACGAGCTAATCGCGTAACTCCTTTTTGTAGTAATAAGATTTCTTTGCCTTTTATAGATTCAAGATATGAAGTAGAAATACCAGGAATTGTTAATTCCTTAATTTCCCCATTATTTGAATTGCACATCTTTGCTTTAAAGGCAAATTTCTTTACATTAGTACCTATTTCCTCAATAACACCAAATTGACCATTTTTGAATAAATGCTTCTGACCAATTGCCATTTCAAAAACAGAGAAATCACTAAATGGTAAATCCATTTTACCATTTTCTGTTTTCATTTCTAGAATAATTGGAGTTGAAATATTATTTGATGTTTTTACTTTGTTTACCGTTCCTTTAATGAAATCATTCTTTTTCACTTTAGAAATAGCTACTATTTCTTTTCCTTCAAGATATTTTATTTGATATGATAGATGTGATAATTTATCGTAATTTATTACTCCTTTTTTACCTTGCGATTCTTCAAAAGTTTCGTCAATAATTTTAGCAATTGAAGTACGTGTTTCTTGCAATTCTCGAAGATATTTCCTTCTTAGAAAAGGTATTAGTAATAAGATGGGAAGCATTGCAGCTTTAATTGGAGGCAACTTTTCTTGCTCTGCTAATGCAACTACTCTGTAAGCAGATTTAGGGTGGCTAGCTAATAAATTAATAAATAGCTCAACATTATTCGGTTTGATTGTAGCAGCGTACATATTCCGTCCTGCATCGCCTAAGAAGCGTAATTTTTCTGCTTTAGTTTGTTCTTTATCTGTTAACAAATAAACACTAAGTCCCATTTCACTAGCAATACCCTGGTAGAATCCATCTAATTTCACTAATGATTTTGCTAAAGCTTTTCCATAACCTGCTTTCATTGTTAACATATCAGCTCTTCCTTCTAGCATTCTAATAAAGAAATATGAGAAAACCAAAATTGCAACATTGTATAAGTAATACCACAAGAAATCTAGACTGACAGTTGGATCGAAAACATAATCCAATGGTGTAGCAGGTAATTGTAAGGCTTTAGTAATAGCATAAGTTACAGTTGTTATTATAAAAAGCCAAAATGTATGTATTCTACTTGCATGTGCTAATTCATGCCCAGCAATACCTCTAATATCATCATCAGTAAAATCAGAAAGTTCCTTTGACATAAAAGCAATTCTTTTATCAAAAAAAGCTCCATAAGCGAAAGCATTAAGGATTGGTGCTCTAACAGAACCTACTCTTATTTTCCCTCTAATTCCTAGTTTTTGTTTAACTTCATCAACAATTTTCAAAACTCTTTCATCAGTAGTCTTCTTAACTCCAAACAGCAATTGTAAAAGAGGTCCTGATATCAAATAGAGTATGAAGTTCGTTATAACCATTATTTCATAAGTACCAAAAGATGCAAACAAAACTCTATCTGCTACTCCAACCGGAATTCCTGTAAAGTAAATATTCAATCTGTCACTGAAATTAAAGAGGATAAAATAGGAAACAGCAAATAACAACAAATAGATGATTTGGGGAGAAGTTAATCTTGAGACTAAGAAGAATCTTCTTCCAAAGAAAATGATACATAATGCAAAGAATACATAAATGAAAACATTCCAACCAATACCAAACCATTGTTGCCCAGTAAGCCCCCAATAAGTAACCAATTCAGGGAAATCACGGGAAACAAAATTATAAGCATGCCAATCCATTACAACTTTCATTATCCTTCCAATAAGAATTACAATGTAGGATATTAATGAAGCAAGCATTAATTCTCGCCAAACAGGACTTTCACGAATTGTCCATACTGAATAAAACATAAGCCAACAAAGTCCTGCAAGAATTGCTAATAGTGCATCGCCAGTTATACCTTGCAGAACTCCACCAATTACTCCAGAAAAAAGCATCATTAAGAGATCAGGTTCAGTTTTTTGAGTAATTAT
>Ga0307380_10002334_pt1 | contig 27045 bp, 25 predicted proteins | sample UN3MG_FD_202239 | JGI IMG/M metagenome (GOLD analysis project Ga0307380, IMG submission 202239) | Soil microbial communities from Risofladan, Vaasa, Finland - UN-3 | ecosystem: Environmental > Terrestrial > Soil > Coastal area > Acid sulfate soil | place: Finland: Risofladan, Vaasa | collected... | reverse complement strand
TGCGTTAGCTGAAAAGGAAGGACGTATTGGAGATTTTCCGCATAACCCTGCAAAGACAGTTCAAACGGCGTGGGACATTGGTTTCCGTGACAAAAACTGCATTGGGTTTACGCAGCGCCACGAATCAGGAGCGCCAATTTTTATCGATTATATGGAGGGACGAAACAAATCCCTCATTGATTGGATTAGAGAAGTCCGATCGCTCCCGTACGATTATGATTACCATTATGGGCCGCATGATTTGGAACAGCATGAATACGGCTCCGGAATGACACGTATCGAAATAGCCCAGGGGTTGGATTTCAACTTTGACGTAGTAGAGAAGCTGTTCGTACAGGACGGAATTGAACAAGTAAGGCGCATGCTGAGGGTAGGTTACTTCAACAGACCGTTGGTAGAACGAATGCTAGACGGGTTATACTCCTATAGAAGGGAATTCGATGAAAGGCTTAATTTATTTAGAGACAAACCTGTACATGATTGGTCGTCGCATCCGGCAGATATGGTTAGGTATCTTTCCACCGCATGGGATTACGATAGGCCGACTTCTGGCATTTCTAATACACGGTTTCGCGCTGTGCGCAGTGTTGGGAATAATCATCTTATTAACGACCAAAATCCACGAGTAATGAGGGCAGGACGATGAAAGGAATTGAAATTAAGCACGCGTATGATGCCCTATGGTCAGCTCAAACTGCCGTGATGGGAACTTGGGACGTTATTTCAAAACTGATTGTGCCGTTCCGTGGAGACTTCTGGCGGGAAGTTACAAATGAGAACAGTATTAATTGGCATCAGAATCGCGAAATTTTCGATTCCACAGCCCCTAATTCCAACAATTTGTTGGCTTCGTCCATCCATTCCGCGCTGACGAATCCGGCGTACCAATGGTTCGATATCGTCTTCCGGAATCCGTCGTTGCGTAAGATGGCACGGGTCCGGCAGTGGTCGCAGGAAACCACACTGCGTGTATACAATGCGCTGATGGATTCCAACTTTGACCTTGAAGCCAATGAGTTATACCTAGATCTACCCTCGTATGGTACGGGCATAATCCTTGAGGAGGAAGTTCTGGAACGCGGTTCATTTAAAGAGCTTCTGTTCCAATCGGTCCCCCTTAAAGAAGGTTTGTTTGAAGAGGATGCCCGTGGTCAGGTCCTCCGGTTCTATCGTAAGTATAAGTATACCGCTCACCAAATCCGGGACAAGTTCGGCGTTAAGAACATTCCGCTTGTCGTGTCGGAGCAGTTTGATACGGTCCGTGGCGCGACGGAAAAGATAGATGTTATATTTTGCATCTATCCGCGCCAGAACAAGTTAAAAAATAAGAATTCGCCCAAACGTTTATCAGCAAAGCAGCGTCCGTTCGGGTTCAAGTACGTTCTTTACAACGCCCCTGAGGAGATGCTTGGTGAAGAGGGTGGTTACTATGAAATGCCCTCTTACGTGCCACGCTGGCGCAAGACGAATCAATCGAAGTACGGTAATAGTCCAGGTATGATCGCATTGCCGGATATCCTTACCATCAATCAGTTGACAGAGTTGGTACTTACGGCTACCGAGAAAGTGGTCGATCCGGCAACACTGGTTACGGAGCGGGGGCTAATGTCCAACCTCGACCTTAACCCGGCAGGTATGACTATTGTGCGCGATATCGAGAAATCGTTGAAAGCGTACGAGTCAAGGGCTAGATTTGATGTATCGTCGTTGCAGAGAGAGAATTTGATATCCTCGATCCGTAACATCTTCTACGTCGACCAGCTTGAAATGAAAGAATCCCCGGCAATGACCGCAACCGAAGTCAACGTGCGTTATGAGTTAATGCAACGGCTGCTAGGCCCAACGTTCGGTAGGCTCAAATCCGATTTCCTTGATCGTATGGTGGAACGCACGTTCTACATCCTATATAGGAATGGTGAGATTGATCCTATACCGGAAGAGGCTTACACTGGCGATGGTAATTTGGACCTTGATATCGTATACACTGGCCCCATGGCGCGTGCGCAACGTATGGATAAGGTTAACGCAGCATTCCAGTGGGTGGGTCAATTGGCTGAGATTGCTGCCCTGCATCCCTCGTTGGAACCTGTGCTGGACATAATCAATGTTGAGGAGTTTGGTCGCATTACAGCTGCTGATTCCTCGGTTGATGCAGCCATGGTCGAAGACCTTAAGTCGATGCGTAAGAAAGCTGCCGCTAGAGCAGAAGCACAAGCAACCGCGCAAGCCGCCGCTAAGGGTGAAGCGCTTCAAGAACTAGGCAAGGGCGAGCAGGAAATGGCTGCCGCCAATCAGGAGGAAGGTAATGTCGTCCCAATCGGAAATAGAGGCTAAGCAGCTTCTACGCAGAAAAGCTGACCTATTTAGGGCAGTGTTTGATACTCCCTCTGGAAAGAGGGTGTTGCATATGCTCAAGGAAGAATTTTACCTAGACGCAGAGCAAGTGATGGAGTTGCCCGATGGCGTGTTACGTGCCAAGGTCGCGCAGCGTGATGTAATTGAATATGTAGAAAAACTATTGGAGTACGATCGTGTGGACTAAAAATCATTATAAAAGAAAGATGGAAGAAGGTGAAGGTGGCGGCGAAGGCAACGAGTGGAAACAATCAATCCCGGAGCAATTACGCGATGCACCATTCTTCAAAGAAGCCAAATCAATGGATGAAGTTGTGGCTGGAATTGCTGGCGCTGCTCAGTATATGGGTAATAGCATTCGCATTCCCGGTGATGATGCTGGTGCAGAAGATTTGGCAGAATTTCACGCTAAATTAAGCTCGAAGGTTCCAGGCCTTATACCTACCCCCGATTTTACGGATCCGAACTCCGTAAACGAAATCCTTACGCGGATGGGTCGGCCTTCGTCAGATAAGGGCTACAAATTCCCTGATGGGATGGAACCTGATGAATATCTAGCCAAGGTGGCTTTCGATAACAGTCTAACCCAGAATCAGTTTGATGGCTTCGTCAAGACGATGAACGAAAGCACGAAATCTGAGACAGAGGCTAACCAACTGGCGCAGAGATCCAATATCCTTGAACTCAAGAAAGAGTGGGGATTGGCCTACGAGGATAAGGCGGCTGAAGTATCCGCTCTTCTCAAAATTATGGAAGCGCCTCCGCACATAGCGAAAGCGTTCCAGGAAAACAATCTGGATACATCGCTAGTAAAGTGGTTCTCCAAGATTACGGATTCTCTCGGTGGTGAGGGTACTCAGTTGGGTAAGAAGGATGAAAGCAAAACGGGCATATCACCCGCCGAAGCGGATATCAAGATCGCTGAAATCAACGCGAATAGTCAGCACCCATACTGGAACCCCCAGATGCCGGGGCATGAGAACGCTAAAAAGGTGTTTCAAGAGTATATGACAGCCTCTCTCGGATCCGGGGGTTGACAGACAATACCCGGATGTGGTATACTCTCTCTACGAGGTGACGATACGGGTAGCGGAAACGTCCGTAAGAGGTCACAAGCATAGGGGTCCGTCTTAGAATACGGGTAGCTTCAAGGCGAAGGTTCTTAACTAACTTTTTCTTTGGAGAAAAACGTGTCTATTACAATCAGTAACGTCTACGTCAAGACGTATGAAAATTCCGTTAGGCATCTTGCCCAGCAAGGTGTCTCGCGGCTTCGCCCTTGGGTGATGGAAAAGTCCGTCAATTCAGAAGCCCATAACTGGGAAACGATGAATACGGTTGATGCCAACCCGAAAGCCGGTGCCCGTGCTACAACCCCGCTGGACGACAGCGTTTGGGGTCGTCGTCAGACTCAAAACGACACGTGGGATGTTGCCGATACCGTTGAACAAGAAGATGTTGTTCAGATGGTTATCAATCCCCAGAGCAACATCGCTATGACCCAAGGTGCGGCGTTGAAACGTGCGTTTGATGATGCTATTATCATTGCGGCCACTGGTCCTTCACGTCGTGAAGATGGTACCACGATTGACTTTCCTGATGGAACGTCGAACTTGGATCCTGCCCAGAACCCGACTGATGATATGCAACAGGTCATCCAGCCCGGTTATGCCTCCCCGCTTTCCTTTGACCTCATCACTGAGGTAACTGAAAAGTACATGGATAACGATATCGATCCTGATGAAAACAAGTTGATGGTTATCGGTCCTAAGCAGGCGCGCAAGCTTCTGCAACTGACTGAGGCCACTTCTGGCGACTACAACGCACTCCGACCTCTCACGAGCAAGGGCTACGTTGAATCCTGGATGGGTTATTCATGGGTAGTTTCCACCCGCCTCAACATTCCCGGTGCTAATCAAATCGATTGCTTCTGCATGACTCGTAAGGCTATTGGTCTGCAGGTCAATCGGGATATCACTGCCAAGATTGCAGAAGACCCAACTCGCAGCTTCTTGTGGGTAATCTACTGCATGGCAACGTTCGGTGCCATTCGTATCGAGGACAAGCATCTCGTTTGGATGCAGTTGTCTGATACGGTTTAATCCGTAGCAACATAGGAAGGCCCCAATTGTGGGGCCTTCTTTTTTCGGAGAATAACAATGTTAAAAAGATCAGCCCCTAACACCAGAGGATTGATGAAAATACGCAAGTTGTATGCCGAAGGTAATGGTGCAGCTGCTATTTCGCATCATGCGCGTGTCGAACAGAAATCGGTCGAGTATTGGATCGATCATTACATCAAGATTGGCAAACTTGAACCCCATGACGATTATGTTGCGCCAGAAACTGCAGAAGAAGAATCTGACGATAACGAACCTGAAAGCGACGACCCTAACAATTGGGACACTGACTAACCTGATCGGTTATATTGAGGATTGAGCCATGGCAACAAAATTTTTCGCCCCTTGGGGCCGCACTTTACTAAGGAATGGTGGCAAGAAAGATGCTGTTATCTCAATTTCCCCAACCCCGGTCCTTAATACCCTGAAACTTTACATGGGCGCTAATACAGGGCCAAACGCAGCACCATTACGCCCTCAAACGTGTGTAGGTACTATGCGAAAATTACAGAGCATGGTTCTTACAGAGTGGCCTCAACATGTTGACGGTCAAAATCTTATCATTAGTGGTCATTGGCGTGATGCGAGTAATGCCAACATTGTTGTAGCTACTGATACCTCGGCCTTTGACGACGATACTATTGCTTTTTTAGTGTCGTTTGGTTTTCTCAGCATTGCCAATGGCCGCGTGAATTCGACTCATTTTCTTGATGAAACGATGAATCAGTTGATCAATGTGTTCAATGAAGCTTCACACTATAATTAAGCCATGCCATTAACCTCTTTTAAAATTGTTCCCCCTTGGGGCAGGTACATGTTCCGCACTTGGGTTAAAAACCAAGTTGTGACTCAGAACAATACTAATGTAGGTGCTACTACTATAAAGCTTTATATAGGTGCTAGTGTTGAGCCTCATAAAGTTCAATCATGTGTAGGTACTATTAGGCTACTAAGGAATGCAATAATTTCCGGGTGGGGCCAGAAAGATAATGCTGTTGATTGGATAGTTCGCGGCCATTACATCAACGCAGCCCGTGAAACGGTTATAATTGATGAGGATAATTTATCAATAGCTGTTACCGACATTGCTATTATCGTCGGTAGAAATTTTGTATCAGCTAATGGGGGTCGTAATCGGGCCACTCATTTTATTGATGAAACGATAACGCAATTAACTGAAGTATTTTTGGAAAGTGCAAAATTTAATTAATTCGAACGGAGTTTAGATCGTGCATATAAATGATTTAATGTTCGAAAAGTTAGTATCAGTGCATGGTTATACTGGCGCTGTTCCTGATATGTTGCTAGAATATTGGCGTGATTTAAGTGGGTCGTCTACAGGTATAGTATCAGATGCTAAACGGGCTTTTCTAGTCGGCACGTTAGGCAAAACCGGCACTCTTAATGATGCATTATACGCAGCATTAATTGATGTAGGTGTTCCTGCTGGTGCATTGCCTGATATGTGGTTTTATTTTTGGGACACTTTTGATGGTGTTTTTGGTCCGCCAGCTGGCGTATCTTATGTTGCTGACGGGGATAGCAATTCTTCTTTCCCTATTACTTTGCTTACCACCCAGTGGCCAAACTTCACTATTCCTGCCCCTATACAGAACAATGCATTAGGTAATTCTAGACTTACTAAACCGGGGGCAGCTGCTCCTCTTATCGATCGTATCCCCGGCGATATTGCCACTGGGTGTAAGGCTATAGCTATAACGTGGGGAGGGAATGATATATATCAATATCTTGGTCCCAGTTCGTTAGACACTACCCAATGTCTATCTAAAATGAAAGAAGACCTTCTTGATATATCTAAGTTATGTGTCAATGCGGGAGTGGCTCTGGTTATTCCTACTCTACACTATCTCGGTGATGCGTATGATGACAACTGGAACAATCCCCCTGCGGCTCCTTGGAATACTAACCAAGTTGCTGTTGAGACGTTGATTGACGCTTTGAATGCTTGGATAAACCTCGTAGCAGGTCCGTTAACATGGACTGTGGTTGATGTTGCAGGACTACTAAATGATATCGGTTCACCCCCCGGTGATAAGAAGATGCTTCCCGGATATAAATTCCCAATGGGAGGGTCACATTGGAATGAAACTGCTGCTGCTTTGATAGGTCCTATTTTCCAAGCTGGTTTAGCGTCGGTAGTTACTCCTGAGCCTAAAGAATACACATCTGAAAATCCTTACAGTTCTATCCGCGTAACCGATTACCAGCCCAGTAGCGCGATAGCTACTATTATAGAATGGGATAGTAAACAAACAGATGCTACTGCCGCGCAATGTGCAGTGGGGACATTCGGTCCCGGCTTTGGACCTAATTTTGGTTTCCAATGGCAGCAGTTTTTAGGTGGCAATTTACGCTGTTTCTTCCCAGTAATTGGAGGCATTAACGATGTGGTTCCAGTGGGCAGAGCACTAGATGTTGAATACTTTAACCGGTTCGATTGGCCTGCCGCAGCAGGGAATCCAAATGTAAGAGTTAATTCAATTATTCCACCAACAAGCCTTCCTAATCGAGGAGCCTTTGGCGCACCTGAAGATTTTATTATTGGAGCATGGGCAACTAACGGGGTTATTGCTAATCGATGGAAAGGCGTGATTAAAAATGTTAGGGTATATGAGGGAACTTATCTTGTGCATGATATCCCAGTTAACGAAGGGGTCAGCCCAGTAATGGATCTAGTAACCGGACTTACTTTCCCGATAATAGGAACCGGGTCTTGGAGTTGATATGTCTGTAATGTTCCCAATTCAGACCAGTTTTCTTGGTGGAAGAATATCCAATAGTGTGCAGGGTAATGTTCAAACGGACATATACGATAAGTCCGTTAACGAGATGGTAAACTTCATACCCACCCCGCAGGGGTCGGCTAGGTTTCGCTCAGGCATGGTTAATGCTGGCAACCCTTGGAACAATACTTTAGTAGAAGCAACCCCTCGTCTTTTCGCATTTAACACGTCATTTGGTAATTTTTGCATTGAGGTGGGCGAGACTTGGATAGGATTGTGGAAACGAAACGGTGACGTAATAGAATCCGTGGATGCAAATACATCACTTAACCTTTTAACTGATCCTAGTTTTCAGGACCCGGATAATACTGGTTGGCAGGTTGAGGGCAGTATTTGGGACGTACCGGCGTTTACTAAGATTACTAATAACGGGGCTGCGGGAATATTTCGATTTAACCGTGTGGGTCCTGCGTCTTGGCAAAATCTCGATCCCGGTGTCAGTTTTGGCGCAGATATCAGTTTTTGGTATCAGTCGACTTTTCTTTTAACGTTCGCTGAGGGTGGGCCATTCCACCCTATTCCGTTCATAAGCGATGGTAACGGAAATTTATTAGGTCGTCGTGACCCGTTGAATAGAGTGTGTTACCCGTGCATGGAAATATTTGGCGCGGATGGTGGTCTTTCTAGTCCCGGCACAGCCCCAGACAATGTAAATTACACTTTTAGTTTAATGCTAAAACATACTATCCGTATTGAGGATGGCGGTAAAGATTTTGAATTTTCGTTTAAAAATTGGTATGAGGGCTGCATAGCCTATGATCCCGGTCCTAATAGTCCGGAGATATACCTTGACGGTAAATCGCTTGTAGCTGGCATACCGGTGGTAGCTAAACTTCAACCTACTCATTTTTTCCGTGTGCGTGTGGGTACTACTTATAACGCCAATGACATACTACAAGAAGATTTTCCTTGTGTCACTGGGCAAGAGGAATTTTACGAGTTTACAACTGCTATCATGCCAGCACTTGCGGCTGGCGATATTTATATAGCAATAACGTTGCTTGGGGAGCACGGTGAATATGATATTGGGGGCAATATAGTTTCACGCTCACAATGGCGGTCATGGACGTATGAGCCTGAATTACGCGCAGTAACAGGGCTGGGTCCTTCTGTAACTAGATATCCATCACCTTGGAATAAGACCCAAATTGATGAAATGATGCATGATGTTGAGCCATCAGAAGCATTGATGATATTCACACATCAGGATGTAGAGACTCATTATTTAGAATTTGACGGTACTGCTTGGACATTTGATGCTATATCCACCAACGGCAGTTGGACTCCACCGGGACCGGGCTGGTTGCCCGGTACGTACCCTTCTGCTTGCGAATTTGACGGTGGAAGATTATACTTGGCTGGGGGAAGAGATAACGGTTCAGCTATCAGCGGATCCGCTGTGAGTGATTTCTTTAATTTCACTGTTCCCGGCGTTCCGGCACCTGAGGATGCTTTGTATTGGGAGACTAGGTTTAAAGGGAAGGTTGTTTGGTTAAAAGCCAACAGGAAGATGATCATTGGTAATACCTCCAATGAAGTGACACTTGATAGTTCAGATGGCCCTGTGACGTTCGCAAATTTTGATTTTAATTATAATACTGGCTGGGGGTCATGGCCTGTTCAGCCTATAAATATTGATAACCGCACTTTGTTTATCCAAAAAGGTGGCAAAGCCATTAGAGTTATGAGTGATAAGGGCGACCAACAATACGGTTATTTAGTAGAAGATTTGTCTATTTTATCCACTGATGTGTTAGGCGCAGGTATTAATGAGATGGCTTGGGGCGCTGTACCCAATTATCAATTAATATTTAAAGCTGGCGATGCTTTAGCGGCATGTACTTACTTGCCGGAACAGGACGTTAAAGCTTTCTATAATTTTGAAATGCCTATAAATACTAATAACCAAAATCAAATACACTCAGTTGCAGCTGTAGACGACGTTAATGGTACAGTATTTTGGGTATTAGTTACCCGGAATAACAACGTGCGATACATTGAATTCTATAGTGAAGCGCACTATGGCGATAGATTCCTGGATATGAGCAGGCAAGGTACACTTACCGCCGAAGACAGATTCTATACACCGGTCTCAAGTGGCATCAATTATGGTGAGGACCCAATAACGTTTGTAATAGCTGATGAAGATGGGAAAACATATGTTGAATATGACATATCTCCCCAATTTGATCTGCTTGCACCGTTTGCTCGGCACTATGTATTCAGTAGAGCATATACCGGTACTTGCACATACGGACTTCGCTACGTTGGCCGAATTCAGACGCTTAAGCCTGAGGGCAGTAATCCATCAGGCACAGCGCAAGTAGATAAACGTAGGTTTAGTGAGGCCATCTTAAGGATAACGAAATCCGCTATGCCAATGGTTAATGGTCAATCTATGAATTTAAATCAACAATTAGACGACGATTCTGCTCCAATTGTTGATCCTAATGCTATATTAACAGGGGACTATCCAATACCTATGTCCGGTTATACAGACGGTGTATTGAATATAACACATGAAAAACCATTGCCGTGTGAAATTACCGCTGCGTATGGTACTATGAGGAGTTCCAGACGATGAGCGATACCGACGCAATCAACAATAACACTGATGTTACTAATATGGCTTTAGGCAGGCTTGGTATAACTGGTGTTACTGATTATAATACCGATACTACAGCTTCGGGCGTAGAATCCCGTAAATTTTTAAATGGAAGTCGGGCATTTGTGTTGGGTGCCCGCAATTGGACGTTTGCGACGGAAATTCGTCGTTTATTGAAAAGAAATGCTCCTCCATCACGACAAGTTTGGGATGTAGGTTACGGTAATACATATTATAGCTTTCCTGATGAAGGTATGGTATTATCCCAAGCACAACTCGATGCGGGATGGGAGCCTGATAGATATTATTACTCATTAGGTGTCGATGATAGATTAGGTTTCAATGGGCCATTCCCTAATATCCCGGATATCCCAACAATTTTAGATAGTTATTCATTAAATGTGTCATTTGATTTAATATTGACTAATCCAGCAAATATTAATTTTAACGTTCCGGACGTTTGTAGATTTTATAGTTTCACCAATAGTAACACTTTATGGGTAGTTTTTAACGGTGAAGCGGCAATCAATACAGGATTAACCTTAATAGCAGATGGTGTTACTATCAATCGTGTAGTGTTTATAATGTATGGTGATGGTACTTTTTTTATCACACCTGATGCGGGAGGAACATCATATATCGGGGCTTATATTTTAACCCCCTCAAGGGACGGTAGCCAAGTATTTATGTACTCGATCCTTACTGATGTTAATGACCCCTCAGCAAGGGGCATGACTATCATAGATGATTATAGTCTTACAATTACTGCGCTTGTTGGGTACTCCTTTGGTACACATGAGTTTTTAGATAATGGTGCAGGCACACGAATATATCGCACCAGATGGAATATAATAGGAAGTTCGGACTCTGCAGATAGACCTTGGTTTACCTTATGGAATGCAGGTGTAGCAGATCCCCTTGGTCAAACGGAAGAGGACTTAGCTGGGCGGTGGATCCGTACGAATGATTGGCGTGTAATACGCATACAGCGATTGTTTACTAATCCATCTTGTAAGCCCGAATATGCTATAACTAATTGGAATCAACGTACTAATCAGGTCATTTTACGGGATGAAGATAAGTGGGATATTTATGCAATGGTTACAGTGGATCCAGCTGATAAGGTATTCAACGTTAACCACGGTGATCCGCTATTTTATCAGTTGTGGGTTTTACATCTTGCAATTCAAATGTGCATAACGTTAACTGAGAATGAAAAATTGTTAGTTGAATTATGGAAAGAATATTATTCACTACTGCCTGATGCTGTATCATTAAATGCTGGCCAAGGTGATGTTGATGTAATAAATTCATCTAATGCAAGACTCACCTCCATTAGGAGAACCTAAGTGAAAGTTCAAGCAAGCAGTGTTGGCCAGAAATATGGTTACGGCATGGCTCGTTCCAGTGGAGCAAGCCCCTCACAAGCTTTGGGGGGTGGTTATTTCAGCAAACCGGCATCAGGCCCTACGCCCGGTCAAGCTGGCCAAGTGGGTGCTGGAATTGCTAGTGCTGCTACTGATTGGTTTGCTGATATTAAGAATTACAAAGCTGCTAAGAACACGGCTAAGGAAATTCGTGCTGCTGCTTTGTTTAATTACGGCCAACAAAAATTCGCCGTAGATCAAGCCTCTTCTGATATTAAGACACAGGTCGCAGGTGAAAATGTTCGGACCGATATCGGAACCGGGCAAAGCTACGAGCGTCAATATAATCAGCGCGGTACTTTGGCGGCAGCTACAATACGTGATGCTGAATTACGTCGCGCCGAGCAAATGAAGAAAGAAGCTAAAAAAGCTGTTAAGGCTGGCGTATTTAAATTAGTTGGCACAGTTGTTGGCGGCGTTGTTGGCGGTCCTATGGGAGCACAAGTGGGTGGCGCGATTGGCGGAATGGCGGGCGGTGCGTAATGAGACTTCCTCCATTACCAATCGCGAATTTAACTCCCCTTGATACGAGAGGCGAGTATAATCGAGTCAATGAGATAGCAAAAGAGGGTGCAGCGACTTTAGTAAGGGTTGCGGCTCAGAACGCCGCAATGGAGAAAGAGATCCAGTATAATAATACTGTGGCTGATGCCGGGGGCGAGCTAAAGCAGCTTGATGTTCGTATCGCTGAGTCTCCGTATTTCATGGTGTCTGAACTCCAGGCTCAAGGTATTGAAGTCGACGAATCCGAAACTTATGAAATTGAAGGTACCGGCAGGGTTGTGGCTCCGGGTAAATACATAGCGAATTATCATAAGGCTGCTTCTGATGAAATTATTAGGCGGTATACCAATCAAGACTATGGATGGCGGCATACTTATGAGCAAGCCCGTGGCACACTGGAGACTCAATATCAAAACCCCGGTTCGGCTAAGGCGGTTGAGGTCCAATATAAGAAACTTAGTCAGGAGCTACAAGCTTCTACCACGTCTGCGGTTGAAGTGGCTATAAAGACCGGCAACCCTGTTGAATTAAGTGAAGTACTGAATCGTGGATTGGAACGCGGATTGGACCCTGTATGGGCCAGTGAAATGTTCATACAGGGCGTTGATCAGATACATGTGGATAATTACTTCACTGATATTGGTACGTCAGTTGAGGAATCTTATTTAGATTTAATACAGGATCGATTAACCTCGGATACGGAAATCAGCGTCGAAGCCCGTCGACAGGTACAAGGGGATATCAATAGACAGCGGGGCATCCTTAAGGGATATGACCAAGAACGTTACAACACGAACTTTACTGAACTTGAAGGCATGGCAGTGGCAGGAACACTTACTGATGATATCATTGTAGGGCGATATCAACATGATGAAATAGCCCGCCCAGAGGTAACACAGCTTCGTGCGCTTATGAGGTCCAATGCCGGTAGCCCCGGCAATGATAAGACCATGCAACAAAGCTTGGAAGCTAAAATTCGCAATTCCTATGGTACTATACTTGAAGAAGCAACCACGGATATGCGGAAGGTCCAGATTGAGAATCAATTATATCAACTCCGTGGCGAAGGTATAATTGACAATGAAACCTATAATGCGGCCATGGCCTTTAACCAGACCACATACGATAAGACTATTACCAACTCTGTCGCCACTAATTATAAGCGGCAAATGGCGGCTGCTGTGGGCGCAGACCCATCAATTGTTGAAGCGGGTATTGTAGGTAATACGGCTCAATCCCGCGCATTTTATAGATTTTTAGGTGATTTCGATGATTACATGGCTGATGCGGGTACTGATGCTAATCCCCGTGAGTTCATTGAGAAGAATAAGGATAGATACTCAAATGTAGGTGGCATCTTAAAGGATAAAGATGGTAATTACTTACCTGCTACTTTCGTGGCTTTTACTTCAAAGTTATATGTGCCTAAAGAAACTCAGTTTTACCAGCACCAGCCGGGGTTAAAAGATATAGCTATAGATTTGGGTACCCCCTATGCTGGCCCTATCACGTTGGCTTCTGCTATAAAGGCGGGTGACCATGAAATGTCATATCAGATAATGGCTACTTTCGCTAATGAAAATAACTTAACTGATGTTCAAGCCCAAGCTATGCTTGATGATTATCAATGGAACATAATGGAAGAAGGAATAGGCGTACCTATTGAGGTGCTAATGGGCCTTGAGCCTGCGACAGAATTTAGTCTATTCTTAAAGATGGACGGGAGCGACCGATGAAAGATTTTAAGTCCTATCGGATACAAGTAGCCGACGATAAAGACAAGCGCCAAGCTAGCCAGATTATGCCTGAGAGTGACGAGCAAAAGGAATGGGAAACTGCGACCGGAGCAAGGGATAATTTAAGTGCCACCGAATCCGCTACTGTATTTGCCGGGTCCAGTAACCCAGAACTGTTGATGGTGCCCGAAGCGCAGGAAGAATATAAGGCTATGCAACTAAAGGGCGATGCCCAGCCCAATGACTATGAAGCTAAGACTTTGGCCCAATTGAAAGGGGAAGCCACAGAGGATAAAAGGGTAGAAGAAGCAGATACTACTTTAATGCAAGAGTCCGACCTCACAACTAACCCAGAATGGTTGGATTCTGCCCGTTCTATGTTCAAAATCTATAACGGTGAAGATTTCGACGGTACAGACCAAGAATTATCAGAGATGGGATTAGATATGGTGTCTGATTTCAATTGGAATATACCTAACACTATTAAACTCGGTCTATATAACCCAGCAAAATACGGTACTGAGTACGCACAAGCCTTAACTAAGATGCTTGACATATATGACCAGACCGAGTGGAATAGTGATTCATTCTGGCGGGCGATTGGCGGCATTGCGGCGGACCCTACTACATATATTGGGTTGGGTGTCGGCAAATGGACTGCCGGTAAAGTTATGACTCAGTTCGCCAAATCAAAGCTCAAGGATTCTATTAAGACCGAGGGATCAAAGAGATTGATACAGGCCGGGAGTGGCCTCGCTGCCGCTGGCGCGTCCGAGGGGGGCCTAGTATCCGCCGGAGTGGAAGCGACGCGACAGAGCGCAGAGAAGAGTGCCGGGACGCGTGACGAGATGGACTATGGGCGTGTCGCGACGACGGGTGCGACCGGTGCTGCTGCGGGTGCAATCTTCGGCATGACATTAGGTGGTGCCTTTGGATTGGCTGCCGCTAAATGGAAGGGGCGTGGCGGTCGTAATAGTCACTTGCCCGCACGTCGGGAAGTCGACCCAGAGGATATGATTGCCAATGATGAGAGTCGCACCGATTTAACAGTGCCTGACACCAAGGTCAGTGTTGAAGGTCGTGAGGGCATCTTTACTGTAGCTGGCAAGGGTCATGGCTGGATTGAAGTTCGCGCTGTTGATGGCGTTATTACCAAAGTACGGGCTGGATCACTTACCAAACCGGTGAAGGGGCGTAAGCCCGTAACCCGTAATACAGAGGCAATTAATAAAGCCGTGGCCGAGGTTGATGATTATTATGTAATGCGTGATCAAGAGCCTCCTTACGGATCGCCGGAATACCAAGAGCGTCTAGTTAAGGCCCAAGCCCGTATCTTATCTGAGAAAGTGCCTAAGGACAAGGTACCATTGGAACCTCACGAAGAAGAGGCGGCTTGGGCACAGGCTATTGAAGAGGCGGATGATTGGTATTTGGAACGCGGGCGCACACCTGATTATGAGTCTACTGTTTATGAGAAGATGTTGAACCGTCAGTATGACAATGCTAAAAACCAAATACAAAGTCAACGTGCGCTTGAACAGGTACAACAGAGAGCACAGCTTGATGCCGATGAAAAGATAGCCCAACAGGTTGATATCAAATCGAAACAGGTTGATAGGCAAGCCGATCGCATGGCTATGGATAAATCGACAGCTACACCTATGCCGACCCGCACAATGTCTATTTTAGCTAGAATCCGGAATAGGTCGAATCGCCCCGGTACAAGAACTGATACTAGTTGGGTTCCAGTTGCACCTGATCATTCAACTAATCCTAAACATTTCTTTATGTCGTCAATGTCGACCGCTGTGGGCAAGATAGCAAAGGAAATAGCAACCCGCAAGCGTACTAAAGGCTATAGGATGCCCCACATTTCAGCCGAGGATGAGGTTGAGCGTGTAGCACTGGAAAATTACTTACACAAGAAGCGCAAACGTATAACAACTGAGGCAGGGGGTTCAACAGTTAAAGGCGGCATCAGCCGTTATTGGTCTAATACAGAAGTTGGCATTCTCTTCAACATGCTTGAGGATCAGTCACTGCAAATGCATCGATTTGCTAATGACATTAAATCCCGTAACGATATCACACCTGATGAAATTGTCATGTGGACCATTATGCGATCACGGTTTTCTGCTACTGAGGCATTGCTATCCGGTGTTTCCACTGGCCCTGTGGGGCAATTTAGTCAATTCCAAGGTTACGTTGATGGCATGAACCCAATGCATGCAGCTGAAATGATTCGTAACTATGTTAGGGATATGTCTGGCAATAGAGGGGTATTGCAACATGTAAAATTAGTGGCTGAGGGTGACGGTTCAGCTGCGTCAGTCAGTGATCGTGTCGGTAAGGATACGCTCCAAAAGAGCATCCAGGAATTGATGGCAATACGTTACAACTTCATGTTGAAGTCATGGCGTACGCATGTAGCTAACAATATAGGCAACCTTGGTGTAGCTATCAATGAGCAAATATTTGTTGCTGCAGGCAAAATAGCCGTTACCAACATGGAATTTTACGCTAGAAGGGGCATTCGTAAGATACCATCAATGAGACTTAAGGTAGCCCCTGAGGAGGAAGCCCAGCGAATGACTTTGGCCGGGTGGAAAAACTCTACTATGGGCATGTTTGGGTCAACTGGTGATGCGCTCAGTAAGTTTGCTATAATCATGGAAGGGGGCATAATACCGGATAGTCCCATAGCTTATGGCGGCAAGGTGTCCGTTGAAGCAGGCTTGCGATATGACCCCCATGCTGTGCCGGAATATTTTGGCGGTAAGGTAATAACTTCACCGGTTCGATTGTTGGAAGCGTCAGATGCTGTATTTAAAACATGGGCATTTAATGGGCACTTGTACGGCCAAGCAGAGGTTAAAGCTAGAACATTAGCGCAGCCGACTGATGGACGGGGTTTCCGTGTTCCTGATGATTGGGACTTCAACCAGCGGATGGACTATTGGGTTAATAACCCAAGTGAGGGTATGGTCAACGCGGCTAACTTACAGGCCCAACGTATGACGTTTACCAATAACCCTGAGGACGTTTATGGTTCCCTATGGGCTGGGTTGGCTACTTCTTTATCTAATCTACAGAATTCTTCTATATTCTTCCAAACCCTTATGCCATTTGTGCGATCCCCTATGAACATTATGGGTTACGCCGGTCAACATGCAGGAATAAGTGGCCCAACATATAAAGCTATAGCTAAGGGTACCCCAACTGAACGGGCTGATGCTATTACCCGATTGACTATCGCCGCTGGCCTGTGGGCGTACGTGGATATGCTATATGAGGATGGCAAGATAGCCGGTGAAGGTCACCCATCTTGGGACGTGAATCGGACCCGTGAAGCCTTGGGTATTCGCAATAACTCCGTTAGAATTGGCGATACGTGGGTTAAGTTAGATCGCGTTGACCCGTGGGCTATGACACTTAACATAATGGCCACTGGTCTTGATGCGTTCTCTTATGCTGAAAATCCAGAGGAAATGACTAGTGTTGTTGCATCCGGTATATTTGAAGTTGCGGATATGGCGATTGACAGATCGTCAATTAACACAGTATCACAATTTTTAACAGCGGTTAAGGATAATAACCTTAAGTACGGTGCTTCTATATTAGCTGCCAGTGTCGGTTCCTATGTCATACCCAACGTAACACGCGACGTAAGAGAAGCAACAGATCCTGTGGTGCGTACTGCGGCCATGAATCCGGAGAGTTCGTTTGGGACTATGGCTTGGCAACGTATGACTAATCAGTTGTGGAATGCATTACCCCTTACCTCTAGAGATGTAGCCCCTAAAATACTATGGGATGGTACGGTACAAGTCAAGGGTGGTACCCCATTGTGGCGTTCTTTGGTTCCGATTGAGGTTAATGAGGCCAAAGTAGACCCAGCTACTTCAGCCATACTGTATGCTCAGGTTCCTATACCCGAACCGGGACATACAATATCACTACCTTCCCCCAATGGGCTTACTGTTAGTTTGAACCTTTCTGCGTTGGATGATGAGGGTTGGGTATATACTGCTTATAAGATAGCTATTGGCAAGAACCGTAAAGAGTTCATGGATCGATTTATAGACGGTGAGTATTCAAATTATACCAGTGACGATCAAATTCATGGACCAAACTCATTGGCAGCACAACGCATATCTGAGACTATACAATCAGCCGATAAAATGACACGCCAAACATTCTTGCATGAGTACTTAGCGGGCAAAGATGAAATAACAGTACGGGTGCCTACTGATCAATACACGCGCAGCGGTAAGCGGCTATATGAAAATAAAGTCATTAAGCTTAAATTGCCGTTTGAAATGGAACGCGCAGGTCAACTGTTAAACGAACTCGCTGTAGAGAAATATAATAGCGATGCGATTGACCCTATGTTAGTAAATAAATTTCCGGAGTACGTGTTCAAGCAGCCTAGAGAGGGCGCTGAAACATCAGGCACGATGCCGCAGCCAGAATTATAAGGAGATATAATGGACACACAAGCTAAAAAGTTGCTATGGACTATAGCAGTCACAATGGTTACTGCACTGACTATAGGCGGAATCAACATGGTCACAGCTTGGTCTGCTGATCTTGTTCATAAGGACGAACTTCAGAAAGTATCGACAGAAATTGCACAAGTCGACGCTGCGGTTCAGTATCTCATAGCGGATGGTAAATGCCAAGAGATGGCGTTGATGAAAGAGGATAAGGGGGACCGCTGGACCAGAGCAGAGGAATCCCAATATGAATTCTGGCTCGATCGCCGGAATAAATTATCTCTTGAACTATTTAATAGTGTAGAACCATGACATTAGGCGAGACACAAGAAGAATTTTCACGCGATTTGGCTATGCTGATATTGTGGGCGTATGCCCAAGGGTATGCTATCCGGATGGGTGAAGTCCTTCGGTCGAAGGAGCAAGCACAGTGGAATGTGGATTCGGGTAAAGGTATTGCAGACTCCAACCACCTTCGTAAACTAGCGGCTGATTTGAATCTCTTCCGGGATGGCCAATATATGGCTGAATCAAGTGACCATGTAGAACTCGGTAAATATTGGAAGTCGTTACATCCTGACAATGTGTGGGGCGGCGACTTTAAACGGCGAGACGGAAACCACTATTCACGACGATATAAGGGGTACGCGGTATGAATCCATTGGATTTGATTAAGATGGTGGCTTCGCCCATCCTTAACATTATTGACAAAGCGGTACCAGATAAGACCTTGGCTATGACGTTAAAGGCTGAAATCAACAATGCCATGTTGAATCTGGACACCAAACTAATTGAGGCGCAACGCGACATTATCGTTGCTGAGGCTAGCGGGGGCTGGTTGCAACGTAACTGGCGACCGATGTTGATGGTATGGTTTGCATTTTTAGTTGGTATGTATTGGTTTGGGTTCACTGCCCCTAACCTCACCGAATCCAGTATCAACGGTCTACTTGATATTGTTATGGTCGGTGTCGGCGGTTATGTAGTCGGTCGGTCCGCTGAAAAAGTAGCAACCACATTCAAAAAGTAACTTCCTCCCGCGCCTAGGGATTTGGCCGGGGGCTTATACCCCCGGTCTTTTTTAGTCGTGGTTTCGGTCTAATACCTCATTATCCACATACATAAGTAACCCAGCCAACGCCAAGGACAGGTGCCGTAACTCGGTTTCGGGGTCATAGACGTGCCCATTCAGGTGAGCCATAATGTGACGTAGAACAGAGTCCAAACCTTCCTTCTTGTCAAATCCCTTCTTCCAGTTGTCCAATTCATACTTCTGCCTCCCCACTTCCATCACAGTGGCTATTTGCACACAAGCCGCTGGTGCGGACAGCACATAGGTCAATTGGGGTTTACCCTTATTATGCCGTAGAGCTTGCACCACGTCCGGCTCTTCGTTTTTAATTTTCCATCCCCATCCCGGCGGGCACATGCATTTGAATGGTAATTCCGAACTTACTTGACTGTCATTATATTCTTCGCATACTTCACTATGTTTCATTTAATATCTCCTTTATCCTAACCCAGAAAGCCCCATCAAGATCGTAGGGCATTACTACCGAACAGTGGAACGCCCAATCGCCTTTAGATTGGGTCCTATGTAATTTGGCCCTTACTGCCGCTTCGCCTGATATTAAATAGATTTGGCTACTGTTCAGGTCGAGCCATGCTATCCAAACTTTCCCGCTTACTTGGATGCGCTTCTTTATCCAGGCATATTGGGTACTACGCAGTTTGGGTTCCATCTTTAGTTCAATCCAAACTTCCTTCCCTCCCTTGCATCCGTTAATATCCGGGATTCCGGGGTCGGCTACGTGGTTCTCAATTGGAGTCCAATGCCAATCAGCTAATCGCCACAACCACATCCCGCGCCATTGATTTTCAGAGTGTATGAGTTCCACAGAATATCTTCCTCTCTACTATGCGGGCTGCTACCATCACCTGTTGGTCTATTTCATCTGTAAATGTGTTCTCGTACCGAACGCAACAGTCCCGTGCTACTAGTTTTGCATGTTCTCCAAGACCGTTCGTTTTAATCCACCAATACGCCTCAAGTCGATCAGAGACCCGGAGAACATCCTGCATGTTGGATGTAAGCGTCCGTCCGGTAACCTTCTGATATAAATCGTTGATGTTAACACCTCCATCTCGTACTCGCTCCTTGATAACCGTAGGTATATCACCCAACAGTACTTCATCGAGGTCATGAGCAAGCGCAGCCTTTGTGATATCTTCATCTGCAATATTCGCCTCTTTTGCTATAGCTCGTGCAATCATGCACACATTGAAACTATGTTCTGCGACAGACTGATCCTTAATCGTACGGACGATGTGCCATCGCGTAACATCTGCCGCCCTAAGTATGTCATGTATCTCCATCAATATGCTCCATCAGCCCTAATCGATTTCGTTGCCATTTTCTTTCTCTGTTAACAGCAAGCTTAGAAAGAACAGCATCGGTGGGGCAAACGCCGCACATGTAACACAGATCAAAAAGAAGGATGAACACGTCACCCACTTCTTGAGGGTCCAAGGTCCCGTTCTTGTTGTATGCATTGGCTAACTCCGGTATTTCCTCTATCATTAACTTTGCGAAGGTTGAGTCGGGATGGCGATCCTTGCCAATGGCTTCATCAGCCCAATCAACCACCTGCCTTATCAAATAGTCCGTGTTACATGAGGGCATTGCCTATCCTCTCCACGTCATGGAATGTTGGGCCTCTACCAAGCCATCTGATTATCTGGCCGGAAAGGTTCTGATTTCTGCCTATCGCCAATATATCAGCTGTTATTCTCTGTAACGTGACTTGATCGCAGTAATTGGCGAAATTCAGGAATATTGCATCTGGTCGGCACACCTTACACGCTTCTGCGATCTGGTCATGTGAATAGGTGAATAGCCGACGTTGGCGCTTGGTGACTGTGGTCAATTCCGGCTCCTGCCCGATATCGGACCACGGGATTTCCTTCTGGTCGTCGTAGCAAGGACCACTGTGGCCTTCACTTGTGTTGCCGACACGGATTGGGTAGGTCCTAACCGTACCATATACATTGCGGTGGTACTGCATTGGCACACCCGCTCCGGTGTAGAACGACGACGGTGCACATGACCGGGACGTGGTATAGGGGTAGAACTGCCCGTCGATGGACAGGGAGTGGCCCTGTGCGCCCTCCACCATGATCTGGGACGCATCATCGAGGATAGTGGCCCACTGGTCATGGGTAACTACGGATTGCTCATACATGAAACCGATCATCTTGCCTGCCACCGGCATATTGCCTGCGGTCCTGGACATTTTATCGATTACTGCACAGGCTGACCCTTGCGCGGTACTGGCGATCGATTTGAACAGTTCCTGTTCCATCATTGTGTGTTCATGGCGCAGGATGGTACAATTGGGATGTATGCGTATCTTGTTCTCGATTTCGTAACCAGCTGCCCGTGCCGCCCGTATTTCAAGCGCCAACTGCGTCTCACTGATTACCGCGCCCGGACCGATCATAAGGTGTTTAAGATTGGGAGATACCAATCCGGAGGGGAGGACTTTGAATATCATCTTCATCCCCTTACTATCTATATAAGTATGACCTGCATTCGGCATGTTGCAATTGACCACCACGTCATATTGTATCTTCTCTGCCAGATACCCGCACAATAACCCCTTGCCAGTAGACCCAAACTGTAGGTCGACCACCAAATCAACTTTCATCGTCATTATCGAATTCCTCACCCGTCTTGGTTGTAGCTATTAACTTACACTTGCTCAAACTCGGTATGCTCCACACGTAACCGCGTGAGTTGCCTACTGTCTCTCTTGTATCCGACAACCCGAACTCCCGCATCTTCTTATAGAAGAACCCGGCGGATTTGATCTGATTGGGATTGTATCGTTTGGCATCGGCCCACTCACTGAATGCCATGTATAATGCCTTGCGCTCACATTTCTCTGGCCAAGATTCTATGTCCTCAACTGTCTCAACGGTGGACATTGACGGAACGGGCAGTGCCTCTAGTTGGACCTGTTCCACCCACCACCTTACTATGGGGTCCCCGGTGACCGTATATATTGCGCGTTGCTGCATTAGCGCGTGGGTCTTGGGTGCTTCCTTTAAATTTGATGTGATTTCACGATTTCTAAGGTCATACAGCATTGCAGCAGTACCACCTTCCTCCATCTGATCGTAAATTGCATCGAAGTAGTCCCGTTGGTTTGCTCTGTCTCCACTAACTCTAAGTACAAGCCATCTGCGGGACTCAGGTCCTGCGGGGATGAACCAATCTTCATTACTCGCAACAATAAGGCGTGTCCTGTTCTCATATGGGTGTGCCTCGTAGCCTTTCTTCTCACTGATCATTTCACGCTCGGTCACAATGCCCTTAAGCGTCCCTGCCACCCGACGATCGCCGCCGAATGTTACTTCATCTGCGAACACTAATAACTTGTCCATTAGATGGGAGTTGAAGTTGCCGGTCAAGTGGCGGGCGTTAATGATGTGCGCATAATGCTGGCCCAATGCCTGTCCTATGAAATATGCTAATGTTCCCTTGCCGCAGCCCTCGATCCCCGACATTACAATTGCCGTGCCCGGTAGCTCCATTGGGTTCTGGATCATCTGTGCTATCCAATCAAGGACGAAAGTGTACAGCGCATCGTCCCCGTCACATATTATATCATGCACGTGCCTGTCGTACAAGTCCCATTTACCTTCCTCTGGTTGTATACTCCAGCCGCGCCATAAGTTAATATACCCATTACTAATGAATTCGCCATCCGGCATGAACCCAATGCCCCGTGAGGCTACGTTGCGTCGTTCATCCGCCAACCAAATCCGGGCTTTGGATTGGTATAATACCTTACCCTCAGCGTTGCTGGTCACTATCATTTGATTACTGAACCAGAACAGGAAGTCGTCCTTGGTCATAAGGTTGATACTGCCGGAAGATGGGTCTCTAAACGCCACACGCGGCTTGCCCCCTATCAGGGTCATAGCACAGTACGAGTTAAGCTCATCAATGATATTTTCGAAGTCCCCTGCTGTTGCAGCGTCTTGAGTCTTCGGGTCAAATCCGAATCGTTTGGCAATATGAATAAGGGTCCCAACTCTAATCGGCCCTGCAGGATCAAAGCCGGTCCACCTAATTTGGCATTCGTCGGGTTCGTGTGTCTTGCCTCGTTGGGACCAACTGTGCCACATTTCCAATCCCCGCTTATCGGGCATCTGCGTACTAATTGCCATTCCAACTTGGAGCCACTGTTCATAGCTGCACTCTCCGGGGTTGATTACATTAACAATCCCTGCTAGTTCTATTTCGGTATATTGGCGCTCGGTATCACCTTTGCCCACATTTTCATTACCACGGCCAATAGCACCTCCCCACGATACCCCAAGCTTAGACACCACCCACTCAGGCGGATGAATCGCTTCACCGCCCTTATCCCACGTATATTCACCCTGATCAGTTGTGCTGGGCCATGCAACAATGTGGCTTGCATAAGCAGTATCCCTGTTCTTGTCTGGTACTGCGCCGCCTCTGGTATCAATTCCAATCGCAAGGCGGTCTGTGGATGAAACACAGTTGGCTTCCCATTCAAATAGATAATGTCTTCCGCCAGAAGGAGTGGATTGCATTGGAGCCACTGGCTCACCCCATTCGTCGACAAAAGTCTGCAGAGCTTCATACCCATTTTTCTCCTCATGGGCGTCGATATCAAGGGCAAAACACCCCCCTCCACCACATGCAATCCCGATATTAAAGCCCCTATATTTACCGTTGGGTCCATACCATTTCTCCACTGTCTTTATATTTTTACTAGCAGATGAGTAGTTAATCCCTGTGCTGGATGGGGGCAATATCTTCTCCCCCTTCCGTATTGGTACTATTGCGATTCCGGCCTCGGCGTACATCCTTGCGGCGGCCAATACCTTATCGTCTCGATCTTCAATGCAGCTAATGTCTTTAACTGCCTGTAAACTAATGTGCATTTCCATCCCCTTGTAAGGCTTCCCACCAGTTGGCTCCAACTCCATTGAAATCCAACAACAGTGGCACTCTAAGTGTATCACGTTCAACTGCGTTCTTAACCCGCGCCCATTCGGAATGATAATCCTCAGGCAGTGAAAGCCCGTAACTATCATGTGTGTTAAGAATCAAACGTCCCTCTTCGAGGACTTCATCAATCAACATCCAATTTCGCTTATTTTCATCTGCAGCGGTGGCTTGAATCACCAGCCCGCTAGCCTTATAATTTTTATAGCCTTTAGGGAATCGCAGTTTGCGACCCTCTGCAGTTTTAATATAGCCATGTTCTGCCACTATCTTCTTACATTGCTTGGCTAATGCCTGGACACCCGGTAATTCCAAGTGGTACCGATCGATTATAGCCATGGCAGCAGGACCAGCCTTCTTGTATCGTATGTAATTCTCCTCTTCATCTATTGCACCGGACGGTAAGAACTTGTTCCATTCCCAATCCATCCCCATCTTGTCTGCTGTCGCCCCGTTGCCTTGGGTAAAGATCATGCTTAGGTTCAGCTGCTTAGCATTGGCTTCACCTGCTCTGGTCGCATTACGCACCAAACCCGTCATATCGGCTACCATTTGATGGAAGTCCAATGAAGGGTTAGCGGCATACCGCTGAGCAATTCGGTTATCAAAGGCGGCAACTAGGTGTGCGAAGATACGGACTTCGAAGGACGCGAGGTCAGAGTCCAACCATACTTGCCCTTCATCAGGGAGAAAGCACGGCTTAACTTGAGCCGCCACTTGTTTATTCCGAGCCGGTATTTGCTGGAGAGCGGGATCAACATAACTGAATCTCCCAGTACCAGTACCACCATCTTCGCCTTTAGTCTGGTTAATGGTGGGGTACACACGACCATTGTGTGAATGTTCAAGAATGTGTTTGCCGAGGAATGTGTCTCTGGTCTTGATGATAGAACGAATCTCGCCAATGAGTTGTGCTCGTTCGTCCGGCATGCCCTTGAGAATTTCGCCAGCGAGAGAAGGCCCCCCACTTGGGGTAGTACCGATTTGGTATCCGCCAATGTACCAATCCCCTTCCTTCTGTTCTGGCTGGAACATCTCCTTAATCTGCTTGGGGGAATTGACATTGAGATTCCTTCCTGCGAGGTCGTTGAGTTTGGTCTGCTGTCGCTTGAGGATTCGGGTAAGTGGTTTTTGCGCTTTCTCTGCGGCCTCAAGATCCACCCGGACACCGGCCATTTCTGTCTGTATAACAATGGGGATGAGCCTACGCTCAAACTCGCAAATCTCCCGTATGCCCTGTCGCGTAATCTCATCTTCCTGCCACTCCCACAACTTCAACGCTAACATTGCGTCTCGATCTTGGTATTCCTTAACTAAGTCCCACGGCGCATGTTGTAGATTCGGAGCCTGAACATTGCGGGTCGCCAAACCACCGAATAGCTCGGCAAGACGAATGTAAACGTCCTCAGTTTTGCGCATTCCCAGATATTTACTACATAGATCATCAAGCGTAAAATTACCAGGCTTACGCGTCCACGGAAAGATAGTGGCTTCGTGTTCATTGATAAGTGTAGCTCTAACTGCGGTGCAATCGAACTTGCTAGGTGGTATTGCCACGCCGGAAGACGTGAGCATCCTACAATCAAATGACGCGTTGTGACACACGAAGGTGCCATTGTAATGACGGACCCATTCTGCAAAGCGATCTGTTCCCTCAGATCTGAAATCGAACGACGCGGTTTCGCCGCTTGGCGCGTAAACTGAGACTGCAAAAGCTTTATCTTTTGGATATTTGAGTCCGGTTGTTTCGGTGTCAAGTCCCACATACTTATATCTCCCCAGATCAAACATTAAAATGGTATGTCGTCTTCGTAATCCTGATTTTGCGAGGCGGCTACTTGATCCGTCTTATCCTTGGCTATACCTTGATCATCCTTAAGTACGAACGATAGTGATTGGAATCGGGCACCGGGGTTCAGGGCTTGAGGACCGGCTATCTTGGTCCATGCACTTAACCACCATGCCGTTACTGTGCCACAATCCGGGCAGCACGTTTCCATTGAACCCTGCATTTGAGGGCGGCGATTAGCTTCGGTTGCTGTGTCGTTCTTAAACAGAACGCCAGTGTTGGTTTTATCGTATCCCATAACTAAAAACCTCGATATGTATTCTGATTGTGAATATATTGTCATAAAAACTGGGGGGCCGTTAAGCCCCCCAATCCGTTAACCGACAGTGTCGGCAACATCTTCCCCGCTATTATTATCAGTATCACGGGATACATCTTTGTGTCCGCTTACGATTGCCTCGTATACGGCTTCTGCTTGTAGGAACGCCGCCTCTGGTGCATAACCCAGAGCCTTGACTGTCCAGTTCTGGTATTCGCCCTTACCACCTTCAACTTCGATCGATTTCAGCTGATACACGCTGCTGAACCGGTCTCCGCCTCGGATTTTAATGAACGAATTCCATTGCCGACTGGCCTTAAGCTTGGAGATGTTCATGCTGAACACCGCCTCTTCCCACTTACCTGCTCCATTAAGAATCAGGGCAAACTGCTGATCAGTCTCAACGACTGCACATTGCTCTGGACTCTCAATTTCGCCACTCTTCAACTTCCTGACAGCTTCAAGTTCCGTGTTAAATGCACCATGGAACCCGCCGCCTGCCATTTCACGATCGCGCCAAATGACGTATTCCTTACGGAAGAACACGGGTATGACACTTAACCCAATCGTGGCATCGAATAGCTCTTTGGTAACTGTGTTGAAAGCCATTCCTGTCTCGGCACCCTCAATGTACTCGTCCTTATTGGCCTTTCTTTGAGGGCTGAGGTCCTGAATGAGTTCAATTCGCGGAATAACAAGATCGTCGATGCTAATAGCCTCGCTTCCTCGTTCCGTTTCAGTAACCCAATCAGGGCGCTCGTCTAACACAACGCCCGAAGGTGCTGCTACTACTTCTTTCTTAGGCTTAGCCATAATATACTACCTCTATTGTATGATTTATAAA
>Ga0307380_10002333_pt1 | contig 27052 bp, 25 predicted proteins | sample UN3MG_FD_202239 | JGI IMG/M metagenome (GOLD analysis project Ga0307380, IMG submission 202239) | Soil microbial communities from Risofladan, Vaasa, Finland - UN-3 | ecosystem: Environmental > Terrestrial > Soil > Coastal area > Acid sulfate soil | place: Finland: Risofladan, Vaasa | collected... | reverse complement strand
CCTGCGCTCTCCGTAACCGAGGCCATGCGAGAAGCCGCAAAGGCCAAAGCGAGAAAGAAGGGCGGAGAGGCAGCCGCCGTAAGCGTTGTAGACCGAGTGCCCATTCTGGCTCAACGCTCTCACAAATCTGACGAGATTCTGCACGCCCAGAGTCCCGATGGTCCGCTCCGTGGCGTCATCGAACCAGAACATGAAACCCGTCGCGCCAGCCGTCACGTAGGCACCCGCGATCGTGTCTAGCAGATTTGCAGCAAAGAGAATCCCGCTGGAAAGGCACAGCATGGCGTAGATTGGCTGCTCGGGCTGGAGGGAGACAGCGGCGCGGAGAAGCCGCGTGTTCAGTGAGAGCGCCGGCTCGATGACCTCATCAATGTGGAAGTAGGGTGCAATCGCCCCAGCAGGCGAGAGTCCGGTGAGTCCGCCGAACGCCTCAGGGGCAGCATCTTTCATCTCATTCGCTATATCATCGAAGCGGTGTAGTTGGTAACTGATGACGGCCTTGGCAAGGTCAGACACGTCCGAATCTCGCTGGAAGGCATCCGGCCCTATCGCCTCCTTGCCGGCCAGCTTCAGTATGACCCCGCCATATCGTTCGGCTAGAGCGGCAAATGAGCGTTTCATCCCCCCGCGCTTGGAGTTGCTATGCAGCACCGCAGGACTCAGCCCGAACGCGTATGTCATCGGGTCGAGCAGAAAGGGCTTGCCTTGTGTAGCCAGGAACGAGGCTGTGGCCTTCGGGGTCGCCTCTACCAGGTTGGCATTGACGATCATGCCGTCGTAAGCGGACTTCAGATGGCGGTAATACTCCGCTTCGGCGTGCGTTCCAAGCCGATACAGATTCTGGGGGGCCTGTGCAGCGGCAAATGACATCAGCGGTTCCCCCCTCCACTTCGCGGGCCAGAGCGAAGACGCTCAATCACCATCTCACGACACAGATCTCGGCGGAAAGGGTTGTGGCCATGTTCCACGCTGACAGAGACTGTGCTGTTCACCACAAGGAGACCTATGCCTGTCTCTTCGAGTTGCGGCGTTCGGACACGCAGCGCCCGGCATTCTGGCAGAGCGATGTAGACGGCGTCGGCGAAGAGCTGGTAATACCGCGCCTGCTGCATCCCGCGGCGCCAGTCCTCTCGCTTCGCCTCCACAGCCAGCAGCGTGTCGCAGACAGGATCGTAGGAGCAGACATCCGCGACCTTTCGGAGAAAGGCTACCTGCCGCTCCACAAGACAACCAGGTCGGGAGAGGAACTCGGCCACCGCTTCCTCGATCTCGATCTCGGTCATGCTCGGCACTCCCTACAGCCCTTGCGCCCTCATCAGCCTTTCGCAGCAGCAGATAGCGGCATAATTGCCACCATAGCTGAGTACCAAGGCCGCGCCGCTCCCCACACCCATCCAAGTCGCATACGGGAACGGGCTGAACGAAAATGCGCCGCCGAGCAGCACGGCCAGACACGAAGCAACCAGCCCGAGGGCGGAAGCAAACATGCTCCTCTCGGTACCAGAGACCCACTTGCCTAGCCGAATCGGCGCGTCCAGGCGGCGAACACACCCCCTGGACCGACGCAAGAGACGCCGCATCTGGCCGGCTGTCCCAGCTTCCGGACCCGACTCCGCCATGCATCTATCAGCCAGGTCATGGAGACGCTGGATGTGCTCGCGCAACTCAAGTACTGCTCGCTCCCAAAGTCGCGACTGGGCGGCGGCAAGATCTCTGGCACGCTCCATCCGCTTTGAGTTGTGAAGCAATGCGAGCGCGCCAGCTGCGAATGCCAGAACCGCACCTGCCGCCCCCATCTGCGCGGTCGTAGGAACCATCACAGTATACGATCCCTGATCTCCGATTCGCTTGCCGATTCCGGATACTGCGTGTAGACATACCGGATGAGGTTCCTCAACGACATGCCTCCGAACCTCGATTTGGCGCTCTCAAGGGCATGCCGCTCGTCGGAGCTGAGCGAGTCAAAGACGGCCTTCGCAGAGGCCATGCCCCTGGGCGTGAGGCAGAATTGCCTCTCGTCAGGATTCGCCTCGAGGGCGTCCTCGCCAGGCACATCATCTAGAAGGTACTCCAGGCCCTTCACGTCCTCCTCACTAATTTCCGCCCCGATGCTGCCTTCCGTTTCTGCCTCCGCCATGAGTCCCTCGACCAGCTTGTCCTCCTGCTCAGTCTCCTCGGCGCTCGCCGCCCCCGTATCTCTCCTGTCCGTGATGAGATTCAGGTTCTCGAGGAAGCTGATCTCGTCATACAGGGCCGCCGAGTACGGACCGAACCGGTACGGCTCGAAGACCAGAACCCCCCGGCCGCCTTTCCGCAATCCGTACTCCTCCTGCAGGAGGAACAGTAGTTTCTGCAGGCGCGTGATACCGGCGATGGGTTCTCCGGGCATCCGCCTTGCGCCAGGAGCGTATAGCAATGCCAGCAACAGGGCTCTTGGGCCTGTAAGCGGCATGGTTCACCTCCGGTCGGTGTGGTCTATTCGAAGCCGACGCGTTAGAGTTCCACTCCCGCCAGCCATTCACCTGGCACCCAGAATCGGGCTCGATCCATCCCCGGGGCCAAGGAGTTCTCTCATCTCGCACGCCCTCCCTGCCACTTCTCCCACCTCGCGCGCAGGTCGCGCATGCCCGTGATCTCCGCCAGCAACTTCATCGCCGCATCGGGCACTGCGTACTCGCCGCACTCCCAACGCTGGATGGTCGCGGGGGTGATGGAATACCCGCGAACGATCATCTCGTGGGCGAGCGCGGGTCGCGATACGCGAGGCTCCTGCCCTTCCCTCCACTGACGCAGAGGATTCGCCCTGTACCATTCCTCGTACTCTTTCAACGGTCATCCCTCCGGTGCTGCCGCTGTTGGCGCTGATGCTAACACACGTTTGGCGGGATCGTCAAGAACGCACGGCACATTGACGCGCGCCTGTGCATGATAGTAGCAACAGCAGCGCGAGGGCGCTCACTCCCCCATCGCCTTGATGATGACGCGCTTGCGGCGCCGGCCGTCGAACTCGGCGTAGTAGATCTGCTGCCACGGGCCGAGGTCGAGCTTGCCCCCCGTCACCGGCACCACCACCTGGTGGTGGACGAGGATGCTCTTGAGGTGGGCGTCGCCATTGGTTTCGCCGGTGCGGTGGTGGCGATAATCAGGCCCCTGGGGGGCGAGGCGGTCGGCCCACTCGTCAATATCCGCGATGATGCCCTCCTCCGCGTCGTTGACATAGACGCCGGCGGTGATGTGCATCGCCGACACCAGCACCATCCCCTCGCGGATGCCGCTCTCGGCGACCACGCGCTCGACCTCGGCGGTGATGTTCACGTACTCGCGCGAGCGCCTGGTGTTCATCCACAGGTAGTCGGTCGCGAATTTCATCGTCTGCTCCTTTCGCGCGGGCACGGTGGCCGAGTAAGCCGCGGCCCCGCCCGACGCCGGAATCGCATCCGTTTTTCGCCGTTAACCGCGCAGGGGCCTTGAGGCCCGCTCCGGCGCCTTGGCTGCGGCGGCCTGTGCGCCGTCTGGTGCGTGCGGTGCGGATCGGAGGGCTGTAGTGGCACGGTTCGTGCTGCCCCAAGCGGCGGGCAGCCGTTTCCGGCTGCCCTCGATCCACGCGGTTCGGCCACGCGAGCGGGGCTGTGGCCTCCCTTCCCTCGGGAAGCAGCGGCTCACCACCCTGGCGCGCTGACCTACCTGCGGCCGAACCGGCGTCCGGCGGGCCGGCATTGACGCTGCCGGCCCGCTTCGGTTTCGCCACACCGCCTGCTCGGCAGGTGGGCAACCTCCCACACCAGAAATAGGACTTTCCAATCTACAAGCAACGGCCACGCTCATCCTGGCCGAAGGAGACCCCATGACCATGGGAATCGAGAACCAATGCGCCAGCTACGAGATCGGCCCCAACGGCGAGAACTCACACCTGATTGACCGGCGCACGGGCATGGACTACTGCGTCCGGGAGCCACGGCTCCCGTTCGCTCAAGTCAAGCAGGCGGGCCGGTATCACGGCGCGTCAGCGGTCTCGTTTCGGGACGGGCGCATCACGGCGCAGTTCGGCGATGCGGGAGTCGAGGTCGTGCTCGCGGCAGTCGAGCAGGGGCGCTACTTTACCCTGGAAGTCCTGTCGGTCGCGGGCGAAGGGGTGGAGGAGCTCGTGTTCGCCAACATCGGTCTCACGCTTGAGGGGACGCTGGAGGAGGAGTTCGCCTGCTGCGCGCTCGCCCTCAACCTGCAGACCAATGTGTCCGGGCTGCCGGGACCGAGCAAGCACCTGTGGGCGGCGTGCTATCCCCGCTTCGGCTTCGCCGGCGCCAAGGTCGCGCTCATCGCTTGCCCCCAGGGCGAGCTGCGGCAGGTGATGCAAGAAGTCGTGAGCGCGGCGCCGGAGCTGCCGCATTCCTCCATCGGCGGGCCGTGGGCGCTCGACGCCGAGATCAACCGCGGGTCATACCTGTTCAACCTCGCCAACCTGTCGGAGCAGACCGCGGATGACTGGATCAGGCTAGTGCAGGCGCTTGGCTTCAACCAGATAGACTTCCACGGCGGCGCTTCCTTCCGGTTTGGGGACTGCCTGCCCAATCCGGAAACCTACCCGCGCGGCTTCGCCAGCCTCAAGGCGGTGATTGACCGGCTGCACGCCGCCGGCATCAAGGCCGGCCTGCATACCTACGCTTTCTTCATTGACAAGCGCTGCCCGTGGGTGGCGCCGTCGCCGGATCCGCGGCTCGCCAAGGATGCGTGCCTGACCTTGGCCGCGGCGCTGGGCGCCGACGACACCGCGGTGGCGGTGATGGAGGAGACCGAAGGCATGTCCGCGGTCACCGGCTTCTACGTGCGCAACAGCGCCACCCTGCAGATAGACGACGAGCTGATCACCTATGCCGGTGTAGCCCAGGATCCGCCCTACGGCTTCACCGGCTGCGAGCGCGGCGCCTGCGGCACGCGGCCCGCTCCCCATGCCCCGGGGGCGAAGGTGCATCACCTGAAGGAGTGCTTCGGCCTGTTCGTGCCCGATGCCGATTCCACGCTGTTGGGCGAGGTGGCGGAAAGGACCGCGCAGGCCTTCAACGAGTGCGGCTTCGACATGATCTACCTCGATGCGCTGGACGGCGGAGACATCCTCGGCGGGGCCGAGAACTACTGGCACTACAGCTCTAGGTTCGTGTTCGAGATATGGAAGCACCTGCAGCGCCCCGCGCTCATGGAGATGAGCACATTCCACCATCACCTGTGGTATGTGCGCTCGCGCTTGGGTGCCTGGGATCACCCCCGGCGCAGTCACAAGCGATTCATAGACCTCCACGTTGCTGTCAACCAGGGCAATCTGCGGATGTTGATGCCTGGCCACCTGGGATGGTGGGCGGTGAATACCTGGTCGGGCGCCGAGGGGGAGCCCACCTTCACGGACGACATCGAGTACCTGTGCGGCAAGGCCCTGGCCACCGATACCGGCCTCTCGCTGATGGGGGTGGACCCCGACAGCATAGCGCAAGTGCCGGCCTTCGCGCGGCTGGCGGCCGTCTTCAAGCGGTACGAGGATCTACGGCACGCCAACTACTTCCCGGAGTCGGTCAAGGCGAAGCTGAGGGCGCCTGGCGGCGAGTTCACGCTGGAGCAAGCCGCAGACGGCAAGTGGTTCTTCCGGCCGGTGCAATATGCGAAGCACAAAGTGCAGGGCAGCGACGGCTGGAGCAACGTCTGGACCACGTGCAGCAAGTTTGGTGGCCAGCCCGCGCAGTTGCGGATCGAGGCGCTGCTGTCGGCGGGCCCGTACGACGCGGCCGACAACTTGACGCTGGCGGATTTCGCGGACGACCGCGACTTCGCCGATCGCGTCGCCCAGGCCGGTGTGCGTGCGGATCTGCGCCCCGACGCGGCCGAGGTGAAGGCGGGCCCCGTCAGCGGCCGCTACACCGCCACCAGCGAACTGCAGCAGCCCACCGCAACGTGGGCGGGGATGACCAAGGTGTTCCCGACCCCGCTCGACCTCGGTGAGCGCCAGGCGCTCGGCGTTTGGGTTCACGGCGACGGGCAGGGGGAAGTGCTCAACTTTCAGCTCCGCAGCCCGGAGCACGTTGTCGCCGGCATCGGCGACCATTACGTCATTGTGGACTTCACCGGCTGGCGCTACTTCGAGATGATCGAGCCGGAGGGCGCGCGCTTCGAGGACTATCACTGGCCCTACGGCGATCTGCACTCGATTTACCGCGAGTTCGTGGACTACCGCCAGGTGGCATCGCTCGGCCTATGGTACAACAACCTCCCGCCGGGGGGACAGGTGGACTGCCGCCTGAGCCCCATCCGGGCGCTGCCGCTGGTCGAGATCAAGTTGCGCAACCCGGCGGTGACCATCGGCGGCAAGACCGTCGTCTTCCCGTGCGAGATCGAAACCGGCTGCTACCTCGAGTTTCGCTCCATGTCGGATTGCAGGCTCTATGATCCCCAGGGCAAGCTGATTGCCGAGGTGCAGCCCGAGGGAGAAGCGCCGGAGCTTGCCGCCGGCGACAACCAGGTCGCTTTCACCTGCGACGCACGGGCCGACCAGACCGCGAGCGCACGCGCTTACGTCACCATCATCAGCCAGGGCGAGCCGCTGCGCGAGTGAGAACCGGACGCGCGGGCGCGAATGGAGATGGCCCCATGAACGGCAAGGAACGAGTGCGCGCCGCGATCAACCGGGAGCCGGTGGATCGCGTGCCATTGGGCTTCTACGTCGTGGACTGCGACACCATCGAGCGCGTGATCGGGCGCGAGACCTATGTGCGCAACAAGATCAAGGCCCAGCTCGCGCTGTGGCAGGGCCGGCGCGACGAGGTGGTGGATAGCTACCAGCGTGATACCGTCGAGTTCTACCGCAAGCTCGAGGTGGCCGACGTCATCGCCTTCAAGGAGGCGCCGATCGTGCCGCCGCGCGGGTGGGCGCCCGAGGACCCGCCGAAGCAGATCGCCGACAACACGTGGCGCGACCGCAAGGGGCGCGTGTGGAAGGCGTCGCTGGAGACGAACAACATCGCCTGCGTCGAGGATCCGACGGTCGAAGCGACTGCCTACACCGTCGAGCAGTTCACGGGGCCGGTCGAGGTGCAGCCGCCCGACCCCACCATCTTCGAGGCGGTGGACCATGTGATCGAGCACCTGGGGGGCGACCGCTACATCCTCGGCGACTCGGGCGGGTTTGCCGCGATGGTGCTCTTGGGCGGATGGGAGCGCGGGCTGCTGGAATACGCGCTCCATCCCGAGGTGGTGCGCGCGGCGACCGGGCAGGCGGTCGCGCGCCAGAACGCGGCCGACGAGTACATGCTTCGCCCCGGCCAGGACGGGGTGTTCTTCCAGCAAGACTTCGGAACGACCAAGGGGCCGTTCATCTCGCCGCGGATGTTCCGCGAGTTCTGCTTCGAGGCGATGCGCGAGCGGGTGCGACGCGCGCGCGCGCTGGGCTACCAGGTGGTGCTGCATAGCTGCGGCGATAACCGCCCGCTGATCCCGATGTTCATCGAGGCGGGCGTGCAGTGCTACCAGTCGCTGCAGGACATCCCGGATATGGAGATCGGCGGGCTGAAGCGCGACTTCGGCGACCGCCTGTGCCTGTGGGGCGGGGTGCCGGTGGAGGACTTGATCGCGGGCACGCCCGATGACATCCGCCGCGACGTGCGGCAGGCACTGGAGCGCGGCGCCCGCACGCCGGGGTTCATCCTCGGCCCCAGCCAGTCCATCGCCTACGGCACGAAGTACGATAACTTCATGGCGCTGCTGGATGAGTTCCACCGGCTGGCACCGAAGTACGGCGGCAGTTGAACCACCAAGGTGGCTAGGTCAGCAATGCTGACCGCCACGGCGGCCCCTGGCCTAGCCGCACAAAGACACGGTAGGCCAGGCGTCCCGCCTGGCATCCTCGACGGGTTGGCAGCCGAGACGGCTGCCCTACCGTTCGTGTCTTTATCGTTCCAGACACGCAGGAGCAACCAATGAAAGAGACCATGACCCCGCGGGAGCGCTGGCTGGCGGTGCTACGGCGGGAGCGGCCGGATCGCGTGCCCATGGACTATTGGGCGACCGGCGAGGCGACGGAGAAGCTCCTGCGCCATCTCGGCTGCGCCGATCTGGGCGAGGTGTTTCACCGCCTGCACATTGACGCTCCGGTGACGGTGAGCGGCCGCTACGTCGGCCCTGAGCCGCCGCCGGGTGAGGACCTCTTCGGCTGCCGGCACCAGACCGTGGATTACGGCACGGGCGCCTATTCCGAGTGCATTCACAACCCCCTGGCGAAGTATGAAACCCTGGAGCAGTTGCAGCGCGACTATTCCTGGCCCAGCCCTGACTGGTGGGACTACTCCGGCATCGCGGGTCAGGTCGAGGGCAACGAGCATCGCCCCCTCCGCGGCGGCGGGTCGGAGCCGTTCCTGCTCTACAAGAACCTGCGCGGCCAGGAGCAGGCGTTCATGGACCTGGTGCTGCACCCGGACCTCGTCCACTTCTGCCTCGACCGTCTATTCGACCTGGCCCACGAGAACACGCGGCGCATCTACGAGCAGATCCCCGGCCAGGTGATGATTACCTATGTCGCCGAGGACCTCGGTTCCCAGGAAGGTCTGATGCTGTCGCGCGCGCACATCCACGAGTTCCTGCTGCCGCGCATGAAGCGCATGATGGAGCTGGCACACGACGCCGGCGCCTACGTCTTCCACCACAGCGACGGCGCGATCCGCGAGATCCTGCCCGACCTGGTCGCGGCCGGCATAGACGTGCTCAACCCCATCCAATGGCGCTGCAAGGGCATGGAGCGCGAGGGGTTGAAGCGCGATTTCGGCGAGCGGCTGGTGTTCCACGGCGGGGTGGACAACCAATACACGCTGGCCTTCGGCACTGTCGCGCAGGTGCGGCAGGAGGTGGAGGATAACCTGCGCATTCTCGGCGCCGGCGGCGGCTACATCCTGGCGCCGTGTCACAATATTCAGGCCGTCAGCCGGCCCGAAAACATCGTCGCCATGTACGAAACGGGGTATGAACAGGGGTGGACGTAATGCTTGCCGGCGAAAGAAGGCTCACCCGCCTCCGGCGGGCGAGACCAGGGAGGGGCGTGACATGGAAGCCCTGATTGCGCTGCTGCTGTCCGCCATCCTGGGCACACTCGGGGTCTCGGGAAAAGTCGAGCGGGGGATCGAAGCGCAAATGCGCGAGACCCTGGGCCCGGTCCAGCAAGTCAAGGTTGAGGTGCGCCGCGGCCATCGGTCGCCGTTCTCCCGCCAGGTGGACCAGGTCGAGATCACGCTGGTCGGGTTCGACCTCCATTCGCTGCCGGAGGACGGCGGCCTGCGCATCGGAGGCGGGGGCGACCTCGTCGGCAGGGTCGGCAGCGTCGCCATCCATGCGCGCGACTTCCGCATCAAGGAACTGCCGGTGGAACGGCTCGACCTCACGATCAAAGACATTCGCTACGACCTATGGAAGGCGATCTGGCGGCGCAAGCTGGAGATCATTCGCGTCGGCAAGAGCTCCGCCGAAGCCAGGCTCACGGCCGCCGGCCTGACCAAGATGGTGGCGCCGCGGGTGACGCAGGTCGAGGACCTGCGCCTGGCCTTCGGCTACGGCGAAATCACGGTCAGCGGCTATGTGCGGCGCGGCGTGCGGATTCCCGTGCGCCTGACCTGCAGCCTGGAGCCGGCGGGGGGCAAGGTCTTCCTGGTGGACCCCAAGGCTCACGTCTCGATCGTGCCCGTGCCCGCGTTCATTGTTGACCGCCTGATGAGGGACATCAACCCCGTCGTTGACCTCAACGAGGGGCGACAAGGGCCGTTCGCGTTCTCGATCAGGCAACTGCTGGTCACGCCGCGAGACCTTCGCGTGCGCGCCGACCTGCGCCCGCGCAAGCTTTAGCCCGGATCATGCATTGTCAACGCGAAGCGCACAGCCAACGAGTGAGCCTGGAAGGGTGGTGGTGTTCTTGGTGGGACGGCGATCAAGCGGAGTGTTCTAGCGCAACCAGCTCAAGTCGCGCCCGACAAGCAATTCGGTCATCTGCGCATGGTGGGTGTTCTTCATCGCAATCGTCCGGGTCTGCATGCCGTGCGCTACCGCGAGCGCCGCGACGTCTTCCGCGTTGTCATAGGTCATCAGGAAGTCGCCCGCGACGCGCGCCGTGGTCGCAAATAACCTCTCATGGTCGAGGACGTGATGCGTGTAGAGCCGCATGCCGGCCCTCTTGCCGGCCGCCGTGTACGGGGGGTCTACGAAGAACACCGCGGTCTTTCGGCGCGCGTAGGTGCGGATGACCGCAATGCCATCGCCCTCGGTGAAAGTGATGCGGTCGCGGATGCTCGCTATCGCCCGTATCCGTCCAGCTAGCGTTCTGGGATACCATCGGGACTTCAATCCCCGCCCGTTTTCGCCGTTCTTCATAGGCCTGCTACCGGGCGCGATAATGCCGCCGTGATAGGTGCGGTTCTTGACTAGGGTTCGGAAGGCCAGCGCCGGCGTGGTCGGGTCTGTGTTCGCAAGCTCCGCGCGCACATTCTCCAAGGTCGGGGTGAAGGACAACACGCGGCCGACTAACCACTCGCAGTCGTCGCTGAGGATAGTCTTCCAGACGGCGGCGACCTGCTCATCAAGCTCGACCAGAACGACCTTTTCGGCCAAGCGCTCAAAGGCTACCGTAAGGCCAACAATCGCGCCGCCCGCGAATGGCTCCACCAACACGGAGGGCCGCTTCGGGAGAGAACGCAGCCATTGACGGACGCGCGGAATCAGCCAGGTCTTTCCGCCCGGATAGCGGAAGGGACTGCGCTGCGGAACCGACGCGACGTTTACCACCTGGTCGGCCGTCGGCGCCCCGTCCAGATCCAGTTGATATCCTATGCTAGTCATCGCTGACGCCCGATTGTGAGTTGCCCTCTAACTGAGTGGCCAGCTTCTTCTGCAGGACGCGGACGAAATCGGCCATGGGGCCAGGGGCAGATCGCGTAATCTTGGCGAGGCTCTCCTCAAACTTGGTGTACACGACTCGGCGACGCTTCAGCGTGTAAACGTTCCGCGCCGCGTGGTGCTCCAGGTCGTAGACAAACCACGCGATGTCCGCTCTTTCACATGCCACGGCGTCAAGGGCGGGCAGCGTCTCAAAGAAGCCCGTGTTCAGAGCCACCGCGGTCTTCTTTCCCCAAGAATGAAGAATGCCGCCTTTGAACAGCAACTGTGGCGCTAGGCGCTTTCGAGAGGACGACAGATAATCAGGCCCAGGGTAGTTCGGTTGCCTCGCCCAGTTCATTTCTTGGCGCGCCTTCGGGTTCTGCATGTAGTACGCGAATGGGTTACGCACGTTGCCGGTGATATACACCGCCTGCACCTCCAGCGCGCCGAAATCTAGCACGCGCCCCGCGTCATCAACAGACACGAGGACGAGGTCGATATCGCCCGCGAGTTTGCCGTACTTGTCTTTCACGCGCACTTCGGTTAACGTCGCCAAGTGCGCGCTGGCCGGGAAGAAAAAGGACGCCGCGTCTTTGGCAACAAGCCAGTCTTGGCGAAACCGCATAGGGCAGGTGATGACCACCTTGTCGTCAGCAAAGACGCTACACACGCCGAGCGGGTCATCTTTCTTGTCCTTCGTGCATTTCGCTGCCTTGAAAGGGCAGACGCGCTCGCGGCGGTGCTGTATCGCTTCGGGACTCATGTTGTCAACCGGGAAACCGAAGACCTCGGCGAGGGGCTGCTTAGCGATGGGATAATCTCCTCATGCGGCTGCCTTTCGGATCGGCTCAGGAAACCTCTTTCTGCGGCAACCACTCGTGCGCGATGTACTCGCGCAGGATGTGCAGGTTGTCAGCCCTATGAGCGTGCCTTGGTTCAATCTGAAGCGGGCTGGGACCAATACTATGTTCAACAAGGGGACGGGGATTCCTGCCAAGGGTGGGTCCTGGCGGCGGGGGCAGGATTGCGTCAAGTGATAAGGGTGGCTAGGTGGGAGTCGGGAAAAGGTGGGGCGGGTAACGCGGGCGCATGGGAGGGAGATGGCCCTGGGGTCGCTCTGGGGTGTGGCTGAGGTGACAGTGGCCAGCTGGGAAATCAAGGCGAGCGGGGCCGCGAAACTGACCTGCCGCGCGTACCGGATTGCGTTCACGCCGTCTCGGAACGACATCCCCGAAGCCTCACGCATAATCCGGGTCTAATCGAGATCATGCGCCGCCAGCGTGTGGCCTTCACCTGGCGGGTGAGGACCGGGCGCGACTTCGCCCGAGGGCGCGGTTCGCGCCCCGAAGAATCGGGGCGCGCCCAAGCATCCGCCGGCGTGCCACTCTATTGCTCTTCGTCTCCGAGTCCCCTGCTCAACTGCTCCCCTGTTCACCTTACCCGGGAGGGGACAGTTCCTTCCCGCTCCGGGCCTGGGCGGTGTGCTGGGCGGCGGGGAACTGTCCCCTCGCCCCGCATCGCACCCCGATAGGCGTGGCACGATTCTTGCGCTATGCCCGTTACGAACGGGCCTCCCGGGGAACTGCCGCTCCTCGCGCCCATGCCTGAGGAGCGAGTGCCTTGCACATTGATGTGCTGACCCAAACCATCATCTCCGGCTTCCTGGCGAGCGCGGCCATGCTTGCCTTTCTCCTTCGCTTCGGCCCCCGCCGCCCGCACTGGCCGCAGATCGTCGCCGCAGTGGTCTTCCTCGATCAGGCCAGCAAGTGGATTGTGGCTAGGGCGCTAGCGACCGCCACGGCGGCCAACGGCCTAGCCGTCGGTCAGCTCGCCCACAACGGCCCTCACCATTCGTACCTCGGCGGCGCGATGGAGGTCGGCTACTACGCGAACTACCTACAGGGCTTCGGCGGCACGTCAGCGTGGCTGTTGTGCGCGACCCTGGTAAGCGCCGTCGCGAGCGTGCGGCTGTACCAGATGCTGGCGGAGCGGGGCTACCGGATGTCGTTTGCCACCGAGGGCGGCCTGGCGCTGGTGCTGGGAGGCGTGGCCGCACTGGCCGCCGAGCGAGCATGTGCCGGCTTCGTCGTGGACTTCCTCCAATTCGGGGCCCGCAGCAACTACGTTTTCAATTTCGCCGACCTGGTGGCGTTCGGGGGCGCGCTCATATTGTTCGTGCGGGCCATGATCGCCCTGCCTGGTCTCATCGAGAGAGAGCTGGCCGGCGCCGGCGGGGGGGTGCAAGGATGATCCATGCGCGAGCGTTGCGCGCGGCGACGGCGCCGCGCACTCCCGCCCCGGATACGGCGACCAGCGGGCGCCTGGTGATGCTGGAGCGCGCCGTGCGCGCAGGTCATGCCAGCGCCGACGCCCTGGTGCGCCAGTGGGGGACTGGCGACCCCTGGCGGCTGGCGGAAGCGCTCGGCATCCGTATCGAGCTGCGCGCGCGCTGTCGCGACAACCCGCGGCTGCGCAGCGAGGCGCTGACCGACGCGCCCGTCATCGTCCTCTACACCGAGGCGCTGGGCGACCTGTCGCGGCTGTTGGTGCTGCGGGCGCCGCGCCTGGCGACGGTTGCGCTCGACGTGATCGCCGTCGCCACCGAGATCTTCCGCTACCTCCAGCGCGCGCGCCCGGAGATCTTGCAGGGGGTGAGCCGTGATTGGCCGCGGGTGGCGCGCGAGGTCGCCGCCCACGCCTTCGCCCAGGACCTGCTGGAGCTTCCCTTCTTCCCCGCCGAGATAGACGCCGTTGATCACCTCGCCCGCACCCCCGCCCAGGTCGGCCTCCGGCGGGATTGAGGCGGCGCCTGACCGCCGGCTTGCCCTGCGAGCGCAGCGCACCCGCTCCGGCGCATTGTGCGGGAGGGGACAGTTCCTTCACGCCCCGGGCCTCGGCGCTGCACTGGGCGACGGGGAACTGTCCCCTCGCGCCCGGGGGAGAGGATTGGCGGAGGCCGCGGCGAACACAACCCCAGCCACAGCTCTCCGCGATCGCGCGGTGGCCGGGGCCGCACGCGCCCGCCGATGTGAGCGCGGGGGCTGCCGTCGGAGGAACCGATTGACGTCCGGTCAACGGATGCACCAAGCCCGCGAGGCCCGCCTCGGCGATCATATCGCCGCCGCCATGCGCTGCGTGGTCCTCATCACCGTCTTCGCCATGACCGAGTGGGCGCGGCCCGCGGCCGGCTTCACCGAGCTCGATTGGGTGGTGGTAATCGGCTCGGTTTACGTGCTGGTGACCACCTTCGCCCGGACGCCCCGCGCAGGGGCGGGACGCGACCGCGCCCTCATCTTTACCGTTCTCGACCTGTTCCTCATCACCTGGTTGGTGCGGGTCACCGGGGGCTTGCGCAGCGAGCTGTACGTGCTCTACTACCTGCCGGTGCTGCAGGCGGCGCTGCGGCTCGATCTGCGCGACGCGGTCGGCGCCTCGTTGCTGGCGGCGGGTTGCTACATCTTGATCGGTTTCATCGGCGGCTCCCTGGAGGCGCCGATTCCCGTCACCGGCAAGCTGCGCATGGCGACCTTCTCGTTGTCGGCGGTAACGATCGCGACCGTGCTGGGGGCGGTCGCCAAGCAAGCGCGCCTGCAGCGCGATGAGCGCGCGCGCGCGCAGGAGCTGCTCGATCGCACCGCGGCCATCTACGAGGTCGCTCGCGCCATCAATGCGAATCTCGACCTGGAGCAGCTGGTGGCGCAACTGGCGCAGATCGCCGCTCGCGAATGCGGCGCCGACGCCGTGCGCGTGGTCTTGCTCTCCGGCGACGGCGAGCCCCACGTGCGCGCCGCGGCCGGGCGCGCCGAGATCCTCGGCGAGGGCGACCAAAGCCTGGAGGCGGCGACGTGGGTGCTCAAGCACGAGGAGACGCTCGCGATCAAGGCCGGGAGCCCCGCGCCCAAGGACGCCCCGCAGGTGCGCGCGCCCGGCGGGGTGGATCACTACCTGGCCGCGCCTATGATCGGCGGAGGGCGCCTGGCGGGCGCGATCGAGCTGGCTTCGGGCGGCGCAGGCTTCCGCGACGTGGACGAGGACCTGTTGTCCGTCATCGCCGCCCAGGCGGCGGTGGCAATCGAGAATGCCAGGCAGTACGGCCGCGCGCAGTTGCTGGCCATGACCGACCCGCTCACCGGGATGTGGAACCACGCCGAGTTCCACGAGCGCCTGCGGGAGGAGATCGCGCGCGCGCAGCGGCACGGCCGCCCGGTGTCCTTGCTCTTCGCCGACGTCGATAACTTCAAGGCCTTCAACGACCTCCACGGCCATCGCCTGGGCGACGAATTGCTGCGACAAGTCGCCGCGCGGATTCAGTCCGCGGTGCGCGGCAGTGACATCGCGGCGCGCTACGGCGGCGACGAGTTCGGCGTTATTCTGCCCGAAACGCCGGTGCAGGGCGCCTCCGTCGGCAGCGACAACCTGCGCCGCGCGGTCGCCACCGAGCCCTTCCGCGTGGGCGGCCACCGCGTCAACGTCACCATCAGCGGCGGCGTCGCCGCCTACCCGGAGGACGGCGCTACCGCCGAGGAGTTGATAGACGCCTGCGACCTCGCGCTGGGCGAGGCAAAACGCAGCGGCGGGAACTACATCAGGCTGCGCAGCCAGTCGTAGGAGCACCGCGGGCGGCGCCCCTGCAAGCGCGGGGGCGCGGGACCTCATCGCGCGGGGGACAGGGCCATCGAGGAGCTCGTCATACTCATCCTCCAGCGCGGCAAAGCCAAGCTCGCGCGCTTCGCGCTCGAGCTGACCGGCGAGACCGACTGCCCGGTCAATCCGCCTGACTTCCTGGCGGCGCTGCGGCGCTGGCGTCCGGACCTGGTGACCGTCGTTGACGCGCCCGGCTTTGCCGAGGAGCTGGCGGCCGAAGTCAACCGCGCCAGCGGCGACGAAACCATGCTGCTCATCGCCCCCATGCCGGCGGTGGCGGGCGAGCTCGCGCCCACGCGCATCGGCCTCGTCTTGCCCGAGTCCTTCGACGCGCGGCGGCCCAAGCGCCTGCTGGGCTCGCTGCTGCAGGCGCTGGCCCTCAACCCGGTGACCAAGCTCGTCGGCGGGTGGGCGCTGCAGGCGCACGTCGAGCAAAGACTGCGGGCGGGAGAGAACTTCGCGTTTCTCTACCTCGACATTGACAACTTCAAGGCTTACAATGACGTTTACGGGTTCGCCCAGGGCGACGTTGTCATCAAGCTGCTGGCGAGCGCCATCACCGCCGCCGTCAATGCGCACGGCAACCCCGGCGACCTCGCGGCGCATATCGGCGGCGACGACTTCGCGGTGCTCACGACGCCCGACAAGGCGCGCGCCATCGCCGACCGCGTCATCGCCGCCTTCGATCGCGATGTGCCCTCCCTCTACACCCAGGAGCACCGCCAGCGCGGCGGCCTCGCGGTCCGCGACCGCCGCGGCGACCTCGTCACCTATCCGCTGATGACCCTGTCCGTGCCAGCGGTGGTGACCTCGCGGCGGCCGGTCCGCAGCTACCGCGAGTTGAGCGACATCGTAGCCGAGCTCAAGGCCTACGCCAAGTCCGCGCCCGGCAGCGCCTACGTCGAGGAGCGCCGCAGCGGGGAATCCGCTCCCACCAGCGATTCCGCAGCGTGAGCGAAGGGCCCGCGCGGCCGGTTGGTGGAAACCACGGTGCTGCGTCGGCGCCGGGAGGGGCAGGCAAGGAGGCTCAGATGAGATGGTGGGCCCTGTTCTCGATGTTCGCGCTGGTGCTGCTGATCCCTCAGCGCTCACTCGGGGATGGGATGGTGATCGCGCCCTCCAGCGTGCTCGGTTACCTGTCAGAGCAGACGCAGATAGCGGTCGTCGAGGTGAAGTCGGATTTCACCGTGGGCGTGCACCTCTTCATCTCCCTGCTGGAGTCCTCCGGCCAGTCGCGGCAGGTGCATTTCCTGCTTCCTTTGCAGACCATGCCTCGCGAGTTCACCGTGCGCGAGCAGACGCTGGAGGCTTTCTCGAACCAGCACGTAAAGCCCCTGGATCGTATCTACGAGGCCGCCCGGGCCGAACAATCGCGGATGCGGATGGACACCGTCAGGGGCTACGCCCTTGGTTCGCTGCTGGCAGGCCCCTATTCCATGGCCGTCGGAGCGGTCGCCGTTTGGGAGACGCGGTCGTGGCAGGCTGTGTCGCCGGCTGACGCTCCGGCGGCGCGCCGGGGTGTGTCGGTGCCGGTGCCGGAACTGAGCGTGGAAACCAAACACTCTCGCACCGATGTCTATCGCGCTTTGAAGCGCGAGGAGTTGGCGGCGCTCGCCAGCCTACCAAGCCTGCCCGAGGCCGTGGGCAACGCGCTGGCTGGGTACGAGGGCCGGCCGTTCGCGCTGGTTCGATTGCGCACAGTGCCAGCGCCTCCCAGTGCCGCCCGCGACCGCGCTGGGCCGGGGCGGAGGCTGCCAGGGGCCGCCGCGAAACAGCCCGGTCTTCATTTCCACTTCACCCAGGAGATGCAAGCGCAAGGTGGCGTCCATCTCTACGAGTACCCGCTCGGCACCGGCCAGGGCTGGGAACATGCAATACAGCTGACCCAGGTTTACGTGGTCGCGCCGGAGGCTCTGGCGCTGACCGTGCGCTTCCCCGACCGCGGGAGAGGGCAAGGGTGGCTACCGGATTCAGAGGCCGCAGGGAATGCTCTCGCATTCGCCGCAAGGGGGCGGCAGGTGCACATGGCGGAGTACTGGGATTCAAACCCCAGGCAGGATGTCAGGATCAGTGTGAGATCCGGGGCGGGCAGCGAGTTCACACGTGCGCACGGGAAAGAGGCGCTGCTGATGGCGGCGGTCTGGATTGGATTCCCAGCGTTTGGGTTGCTGATATGGCTCGGGGGGGTGCGCGCCGCCATTTGGACCGGTGAGCGCAAGCAGCAACGTCGGTTCGCGGCTACCGCATGGCGGAGCTGGTGGGTGGCGCAGGCGCTGTGGCTCCCGGCCGTGGGGGCGGCGGCATGGTTGCTCAGAGGAGCTGGCGACTTCTGGGAGCTGTCGTGGCCCGGGGCCGACTCGCTGGTGCTGGGACTGTGGTTCGCGTCCGGGCTGGGGGTAATGCACGTCGTGCTCATGCTGGTACCGCGGCCCGCGCGCGATTTCGCCCAACGCGCGGGGCTGGCCGCCGCCGTCACCGGCCTGATCTACGTTGCCGCCTCCTCGCTCGTGCTGAGCTCGTTCATCTGGTAATGGGAGCTACTGGCGGCAGAATGAATATCGTCATGCGCCTTTTCCGCCGAATGCCATTGGGCACCGGTGTGTTCGTCGTGGTTGCACTGGGGACAGCCGGCATCCCTGTCGCCGCGTCCGCGGAGACGGCAACCGCCCCGGTCCAGGTCTTCGCTCCTGGCGCCCTCCATTTCTCTCAACTGGACAACGGACTGCGCATCGTGGTCAAGGAAGACCATTCCGCCCCCGTGGTCGCGGTCAACGTCGTCATTCGCGCCGGCACGCGCTGCGAGACGGCGCAGAACAACGGCATCGCGCACTTCCTGGAGCACATGATCTTCCGCGCCGCGCGCGGCGGCGGCGAGGACTCGCTCGCGGGGCCGATCGAGGCCGTCGGCGGGGTCGTCAACGGCGGCACCCTGCGCGATTTCACCTATTTTCGCGCCGTCACTGCCCCTCCCGATCTGCCCCTGGCGCTCAGCGCCCTGGCGCGGGCCTTGCTTCACCCCGCGTTCAGCAACCAGGCGGTGTTCGCCGAGCGCGTGGTCGTGCTCAGCGAGCTCCGACAGGTCGCCGACGACCCGGAAGCCGCAGCGTGGGCCCGCGCCTTCGCGCTCGCCTACGGCGACCATCCCTACGCGCTGCCCATCGGCGGCACGGAGCAGTCGCTGGTGCGCATCAACGCCGACCTGCTCGCCGATTTTCACCGCCGCTGGTATGTGCCGGACAACGCCTCTCTCGTCATCGTCGGCGACATTAATCCGGCGGTCGCCCGCGACGCGGCGGCAAGCGCCTTCGGCGCCTGGGCGGCGACCGGCGCCACCCACCCTGCGCCGTCCCCGCCCCCGCCCGCGCCCCAACTGCCGCGCACGCACGTCGAAACGCGCGAGCTCTCGCAGGCGACGGTGCTCATGGCGTTCAGGGCGCCGGGCATCTCCGCCCCGCGCGAGGTGTGCGCGATGGACCTGCTGCTGACCATCCTCAGCGAGGGCTACACCGCGCGCCTGAAGCGCGCCCTGGTGGAGACGGGTATCGCGGACGAGGTGAGCGCCGACTTCCTGACCCAGGAGATGCCGGGGCTGTTCGCCATCCGCGCCACCTGCGCCCCGCAACGCCTGGCGCAAGCGCGGCGTGCGCTCGCGGGCGAGATCCTGCGGCTGCGGCGGGAGCCTGTCACTGACGGCGAGTTCGCCAAAGCGCAGCGGCGGCTGGCCTACAGTTACGTCTTCGCCAACGAGACCGTGGAAGACCAAGCGGCAACGCTGGGGTTCTACGAGGCGATAGCGACCTACGAGTTCGCCGTCGCCTATCTCGACCAGGTGCGCTCGCTGACGGCGGCCGAGGTGCTGGCGGCCGCGCGCAAGCACCTCGACCCGGAGCGGGCGGTGTGGGTGGCGATCGCCCCGTCGGTGGCGCCCGCCGACACGCCCGAGGTGGTGCGCGTCCAGGGAGCTGACCGATGAGCCGGCGGCTGCGAGCGCTCGCGGGGCCGGTGCTGAGGTCCGTGCTCGCGGCGGCGGTGCTCCTCGTTGCGAGCGCGCCGGGCATGGGCGCCGCAGCGAAGGAGGTGCTTGACAACGGCCTGGTGGTGATCACCAGCCCCGCCGCTACGGGCAGCGTGGTCGCAGTGGAGGTCTTGATCAAGGCGTCGGCGCTGGACGAGCCGCCAGGCAAGGCCGGCCTGCGCCAGCTGGTGCAGCAGACCCTGGCGCGGGGCAGCGAGAACATGTCCGGCGACGACCTGGCGGCGGCCCTCGACGACCTGGGCGCGGACTTTGACACCGGTCTCGGGCTGGACTACGTCGAGGCGTACGTCGTCTGCCTGAGCCAGGACCTGGAGCGGGCGATGGCGCTGCTCGCCGAGGTCGTGCGTCGCCCCGTCTTCCCCGCGCAAGAGCTCGAGACGCAGCGCGAGGTCGCGCGCCGGCATCTGCGATCCCTGCGCGCAGACCCGTTGCAGACGGCAGCGCAACTGGTGCGCCAGGGGTTGTTCGAGGGACACCCCTATTCCGTACCCATCCAGGGCACCGAGGACTCGCTGGCGGTGATAACGCGCGCCGACCTGGTGGGGTTCCACCAGCGACACTACGCGCCCGGCAATACCATCATCGCCGTCGCGGGCGGCATTGCCCGCGACGCCGCGCTGGCGGCGGTGCGACACGCTTTCGGCGACTGGCGAGGGGCGCCGGTGCCGGCGATCGCGGCGCCCCCTGTGGAACCGCTGGAGCGCTCGGCGCTCCAGTTGCGCCAGGCGCCCGTCGGCCAGGCCTATTTCATGCTCGGCTATCCCGCGGGCAAGCCGCGCCCCGAAACCTTCTGTGAAATGGAGGTCATCCGGGTGCTCCTAGGCCGGGGCATGGGCGCGCGCCTTTTCGGCGCCCTGCGCGACCGCGCGGCCGTGGCCTACGAAGCCGAAGCCTCCTACGTCGCCCTCGCCCACGGCGGCTACCTTGCCGCTTACGTGGCAACGGCGCCGCGCGACCTCGATCACACCAAGCAGCTCACGCGCGCCGAATTCGAGCGCCTGCGCGACGAGCCGGTGGCCGCGTCCGAGCTCGAGCGGGCACGGCAATCCGCCGTCGGCGCCCATGCACTTGCCCACCAGAAGACGAAGGATCGGGCCTTCCACCTTGCATGGTACGAAGCGATTGGCCTCGGCTGCGACTTCGACGCGCGCTACGCCGGGGCGATCACATCGGTCACCGCCGAGCGGGTGCAGGCGGCGGCGCGGGCCCATTTCAATCACTACTGCCTGGGGCTGGTGCTGCCCGGGCGCTAGCCCGGATTATCCGTGATTCGGGCTGGAGCCCCGCCATGTCGGGGCGGTCACCTGCTCACCTCAATCGCATGTTTCGTCGCGCAGTGTGCGCGTGGCATACGAAAGCCGGAAAAGGACTTCTGCTTGCCGGCGCCGAATCTATGCCATACCTGGGGATGGGGAAGGGACGCAAGAGGTGCCGCCGACGCCCCCGCTTGGAGGAAAGGCATGATGATGGATCGCAGAGAGCCGCTTAGGATCCCCGACCAGCACCCGATGCGTATTTTCAGCAACCCGCGCCTGACCAGCCGTGAGAAGAAGCTGAGGCAAGAGGTGGACGGCTACGTCATCAGCGAGGTCGAGGGCGCGGCGCGGCTGCTCGTCGGCAAGCGAACCATGGTCGTGGACTCCAGCGTTGACCTGCCCGATGCCGTGTGTGACGGCTTCACCTTCAAGCGGCGGCTCGTGCTCCTGGACGGCGGCAACTGTTATCTGTTGGCCAGGTGGAAGCCCGACCGCTACATGCGCCGCAGCGCAAACGGCCAGCGCCAGAAGTGGTTCATTGACCGCCAATGCTTTCCCACCAATGCGCAGCGTTTCATGGCGGACAAGGCCGCCCAGGCGCAGGAGGCAATGCAGGCCGGCGAGGACTGAGCCCCCCACCGGGCCCAGGTGACGTTCGCCGCGGCGCCCTTGCGTCGAGGTGCGATGGGCGAACGCGCGGACAGGCAGTGCACTTGCAAGGAGTGCAACAGAGAGTTTAGCTTTACCGCCGCCGAGCAGGAGCAGCATGCCCTCCGTGGCCACCGTCACGCTCCCAGTCGCTGCCCCACTTGCCGCGAGGCGCGCGCCCTGCGCAACCCGGAGCGGGCCGGCGGGCGCAGCCTGCACCCGGTGATCTGCGCCAGGTGCGGGGCCCCCATCCGCGTTCCGTTCGTCCCCCGCACTGAGAGGCCCGTCTACTGCCGTCCGTGCTTCCTGGAGATGCGCGGCGAGTAGCGGCCCGCCCCCGCGCCCACCGCCATGACCGCTGTCCGTTGTGGCTGGGCGGCCCCGGCCACCGTCACGGTCACTCCCACCTGCGCCAAGCCTCCACGCAGCCTCCGAGTGTGACCTGTTTCGGCGGGTATGGCGTAGTCGCGCACTAGGATGTGGCCCAGCCGCCCTCGGCTGGGAATGGGTGGCCACACAGGGCCGCCCCTACAGGATGGGGACCATTCCCACTTTTCGAGGTCACACCCGCCTCCCAATCCGCCTCCCAACCCGCCTCCGCGAAGCGGTTGACATCTGCGGCCAATGAGGTATAATAGACCTGCCAACGACCATGCGCATCGTGCGTACGCGAGAGACCGTCAGCAACGTCTGCGACCGCGCCGCGACCGGCGCGACCACAGATACGTTTGCGTGGCGGGAACCTCATGCGGGTTCCCTGCCGCCGGCCTTGTCCTGATGGTTTGACGCGCGACGCGAGACGGGAAAAGGACCAGCGGCAGGGGAGGCGAAAGCCTCCCCTGTAAGTTCCGGCAGGGTAGCTCAGCGGTAGAGCAGGTGAATCATAATCACTTGGTCGGGGGTTCGAATCCCTCCCCTGCTACCAGGGAGGACCGGGTTGGGGGCGTTGGTCTAGCCAGGTTAGGACGCCGGCCTTTCAAGCCGGAGATCACGGGTTCGAATCCCGTACGCCCTACCAATGAGCAGAGGAGGGAGCGGTAGCTCAGTTGGTAGAGCACCGGACTGAAAATCCGGGTGTCGCCAGTTCGATTCTGGCCCGCTCCACCATCACCCAGGGGTGTAGCTCAGTCTGGTAGAGCGGCGGTCTCCAAAACCGTAGGCCGCGGGTTCAAATCCTGCCACCCCTGCCAGGGACCTTGACAACCGGGTTCGCGGATATGCTTCGGCAGCCGCAGCGGCACGGGACGTAGCTCAGTTTGGCAGAGCGCCTGGATGGGGGCCAGGAGGCCGCCGGTTCGAGTCCGGCCGTCCCGACCAGTGGGGGAGTAGCTCAGCTGGGAGAGCACTTGCATGGCATGCAAGGGGTCGTGGGTTCGAATCCCATCTCCTCCACCACCCTTCGCCCTTGCCGCTTCGTTGAAGCGCCAAGGAGCTACGGGTGGTCAGCGGCCAGCGAACATCGCTTCGCCCTATCAACTGCTCCACTGTTCTCAGGTTCCCATCTCTCGCTTCGCGTGGGGGTGTAGCTCAGTTGGGAGAGCGCGACAATCGCAATGTTGAGGCCGGGGGTTCGAGTCCCCCCACCTCCACCACCCTTCGCCCTTGCCGCTTCGTTGAAGCGCCAAGGAGCTACGGGTGGCAAGGAAGAGGGTCGCCCTGAGCGACCTTGAGCGAGGGCAGCGAGGAGCAAGCGAGTCGAAGGGCCACCAACGATGTCCGACAACGGCAGCCGGACCTCCTGAACCTCGTGACAACTCAATATCGAGCCTTTCTGGCGTAGCTCAACCGGTAGAGCGCGTGGCTGTTAACCACGATGTTGGAGGTTCGAGTCCTCCCGCCAGAGCCAGCGGAGCCGTAGTGTAGCCCGGTTTAACACACCTGCCTGTCACGCAGGAGATCGCGGGTTCAAATCCCGTCGGCTCCGCCATGCCGTCGCCGGCGTAGCTCAAAGGTAGAGCAGCTGATTTGTAATCAGCTGGTTGGGGGTTCGATTCCTCTCGCCGGCTCCAGCGTGTCTCCTGCCCCCGCCGCCGCCAGAGCCGCGAACACCTCGTCGCTCATAGATACCCCAGCGCCCGCAGGCGGCGCCGGATGGCTTCGATTTCCCGGGCGGTGAGGGGCTGCTCCGAGGTGCTCGGGGCCTCGGCGATGGCAGCGCCTGGTTCCCCCGCAGACGCCGAGGGGGTGGCATGGGTCGAGGCGAGGTCGCGCAGGACGTACACCGCGAACTCCGTCACCGACCGGAACCCCGTATCCGCAATGATACCCTGCAGCCGGTGGTACAGCTCGCGGGGGATCTTAAGCGTGACCTGCCTGGACTGCGCCATTGCGCTGCTCCCTCTGCAACACCCGGCCAGAGTATACGTTGGGGCTCCTGAGGTGTCAATCCGCAGGGCTGGATCGGCAGGAGCCCCGTTGCTGCGTCCGCGAGCGGGCGTGCTGATCCTGGCGCAGCGCAACCGGCGGTGGAGGTTCTCGCTGCGCAAGATCGTCGGCCTGGGGCTGCTGAGCGCATTCAACTCAATCGCGCGTCGTTAGCGCCACCACCGACTCGACGTGTATTGTCTGCGGGAACAGGTCCACCGGCTGCACCGGGCCGATGTCGTATTCGGCGGACAACGCCGCCAGGTCCGCCGCCAGCACCCACGGGTTGCACGAGACATAGACGATGCGCCGCGGGCGCATCTCCAGCAGCCGCCGCACCACGCGCGGTCCGCAGCCCGGCCGCGGCGGGTCGAGGATCACAACATCGGGGACCTCGCCCCGGTGATCGCGCAGATACGCGCGCGCGGTCGCGCACTCGAAGCGCACGTTGGCGATTGCATTCGCCGCCGCGTTGTCGCGGGCGCCGGTCACCGCCGCCGCCACCGATTCGACGCCCACCACCTCGCGCGCCCGCGCCGCCAGGGCGAGACCGATGGTCCCGACGCCGCAGAACATATCGAGCAGACATTCCGCGCCTGCCAACTCCGCCGCTTGCGCCACCAGCTCCACCAACCGCGACGCCATGGCGCCGTTAGGTTGAAAGAAAGACTGCGGCGACAAGTGGAAGGTCAGCCCGGCGGCGCGCTCCCGCACCATCGCTTCGCCGGCGAGCACCTCGACGCGCTCGTACAGCACCGCCGCCGCGGGCCCGCTGTGGATGGTGCGCACGACCCCGCTGGGCGCAAAGGGGGCCAGCGCGTGCAGCAGCTCGCGGGCGGGCGGCGGCCCCTGCGCCGTGACCAGGTTCACCAGGAAATCGCCGGTGGAGCGGCTCTCGCGCAGTGCCAGGTTGCGCAGAAACCCCTGGTGCCGTCGTTGGTCGTACGGCGCCATCCCCGCCTGCACCGCCCACTGCCTGACTGCCAGCGCCGCCCCCATCGCGCGCTCCGAGCACAGCCAGCAATCCTCGATCTCGATCCGTCGCCACCACTTCCGTTTGGGGCTGTAGCCCAGGATCAGCGCGCCGTCCTCGCGCCGATCGAACGTCATCTCGACCTTATTGCGATAGCGCCACTGCTCGTGCGCGGGCGCGACCTCGAGGACGGGAAGCAGCGACGTCTGCGGGTGCTGCGCCAGCGCCGCCGCGACTAGCTGCCGCTTGAGCCGCAGTTGAGCCGGATAGAGCAGGTGCTGCAAGTCGCAGCCGCCGCAGTCGCCGAAATGGCGGCAGCGCGGGGCGACGGTTTGCCCGGGGCGCGCCGCCTCGCGGATCATCCGCGCAAGGGCCTGTTGCTCGCGTTTGACCGCCATGTGGGTATCGCCCAGAAGGGGTAGCGGATCCCGCACACCCTCTCCATTGTGCCACAGACTTTGCCGCCGGGCAAACCCGTGCTATACTGCCGACACACCATGCGCGCCAACGTCACATCGCCGCCCGAGCTGCGCCGGCTGCTGGCCGACTACGGCATCCGCCCGGCCAAGCGCCTGGGCCAGAGCTTCCTCATTGACGCCAACGTCGTGGCCAAGATCCTGGCCGCGGCGGCCATCGGCGGGGACGACAGCGTGTTCGAGGTCGGCGCGGGCGCGGGGGCGCTGACGGTGGCGCTGGCCGCAAGCGCGCGCCGCGTGGTGGCGCTGGAGCTCGATCGGCGGCTGGTGGAACTGCTGGATGAGGTCCTCGGCGACGCGCCCAATGTCAGCGTGGTGCAGGGGGACGTTCTGGCGGCGGACGTGGAGGCACTGCTCGGGGGCGGAAGCTGGAAGCTGCTCGCGAACCTGCCCTATTCGGTGGCGGGCCCGGCCATCGCGCGGCTGATGCAGCATGCGGGGAGGTTTTCGCTGATGGCGCTGATGGTGCAGCGCGAGGTGGCGCAGCGCTGTGTGGCCGCGCCCGGGAGCAGACAGTACGGGGCGTTGTCGGTGATGGTGCAGGCGCGCGCGCGAGTGACGATCGCGGGGCAGGTCGCGCGCACCTGCTTCTATCCGCAGCCGCGGGTGGATTCGACGCTGGTGCGGTTGGAGCCGCGCGAGCGATGCCTGGTGGCGGTGCATCTGGAGCCGGCTTTTCGGGCGCTGGTGCGCGGGGTTTTCCGGCAGCGGCGCAAGATGATGCTCAACGCGCTGGCGGGCGCGTCGGAGCTGGGGCTCACGCGGCAGCAAGCCCGGCAGGTGCTCGAGGCCGCGGGTATCGAGGCGGAGCGCCGGCCGGAGTCGCTGTCGGCCGAGGACTTCGCGGCGCTGGCGCGGGCGCTGAGCGCCGCGGGCGCATAGGCTCAGTGCACGGTGTCGCCCGAGTCAACGACGAAGGAGCCGGAGCCGACCGATGCCAGCGGGTCGCCGCGCGCCTTGCGTTCCTCGTCAATGCGCGTCAGCAAGGGCTCGGGGATGACGATGGGAGCCTTGGCGCGCAGGGCGATGGCGATGCCGTCGCTGGGGCGGCAGTCGAGCTCCTTGCGGTTGCCGTCGGCGACGAGGATGAGCCGCGCGAAGTACGTGTTGTCATGGACGTCATTGATGATGAGCCGCTCGACCTTGACCTCGAGCTCGGCCAGCAGGTTGCGGATGAGATCGTGCGTCATCGGCCGCGGGAGCTGGCGCTTCTCCAGCTCCGCGCTGATGGCGACCGCCTCGGCGGGCCCGATCCAGATCGGCACCGACCGCTCGCCGGACTTGTCCTTGAGCACCACCACCGGTACGTTGTTATGATCGAGGGCTACGCCCTCGACCTTGAGCTCAACCATCGCCGATTCTGAACTCAAGCCAGGTCTCCCCCGGGCGGACGCGCCTCGCGGTGACCGCGCAACGGCCGCCACTGGTCAGCATAGCCCAAGGCTGGAGGCGTGTCAAGGAGCGGACCAGGATGGGTGTGACTCCGAAAAGTGGGGATCGGCAGAATCTACTCCTCCCCCTTTCAGGGCTTAGCATTACCCACTTCCTGCGGGGGCCCTTCTCACCAGGCGGGTAATCCAAGGGGCGCGCGGTCCTGTAGACCACGCGATTACTCGCGCCTTCCACGAGAAGGCGCGCCCGGTTCAGAAACTGGAAACTGGGGACAGTTCCCTATTTATTTGTTGGGGCAAGCGCTGCGAGGTGGCAAGAAGTGCCCGGAAAAAAAAGGAACTGTCCCTGCTCGCCCGGCCTACCTCTGTGCTCT
>Ga0307380_10002332_pt1 | contig 27056 bp, 17 predicted proteins | sample UN3MG_FD_202239 | JGI IMG/M metagenome (GOLD analysis project Ga0307380, IMG submission 202239) | Soil microbial communities from Risofladan, Vaasa, Finland - UN-3 | ecosystem: Environmental > Terrestrial > Soil > Coastal area > Acid sulfate soil | place: Finland: Risofladan, Vaasa | collected... | reverse complement strand
GCTACGACGCGCGGAGCGACCTCTACTCGCTTGGCGCGACCTTCTACCATCTCCTCGCGGGCAAGCCGCCGTTCGCGGGCGCCAGCTCCATCGAGCTGGCGATCAAGCACTCGCAGGACGCGGTGCCCCCGCTGAAGCACCTCGTCCCCGACGCTCCGGCCCAGCTCTGCGGCATCATCCACCGCCTGCTCCAGAAGAAGGCCACCGACCGCTTCCAATCGGCCGACGAGCTCCTCGACGCCTTGAATCGTGTTCCTGTGGGCGGGACGTCCGTTGTGGGCGGGGCCTCCGTGCCCCGCGATTCCGAGCACACCGTGACCGCGGCCGGGCCTCACCACGCCTCCCTCGACGAGCGTCGTGCCGCGAAGGCCCAGGCCCGCAAGAAGCTCCTCCTCATCGGCGGAAGCGCCGCCGCGGTCGCGCTGATCCTCGTCGTCGTCCTTGTCCTCATTCTTCGCCCCGGCCCTCGCGAGGCCGCAACCCGTGTGGCACAGCCGTCCTCGGCTGTAGTCCCTCCTTCTCCGACCCCGACAACCGATAACCGACAACCGACAACCGAGGCATCCCGCGACGACTCGAACGCCGAGATCGTCTATCGCAACGCGCAGGCGATGGCGGCGCGCCTCAACTGGGACCAGGCCCAGGCCTACCTCGACCGGCTGCACACCAAGTATGGCAGCACCGCCTTCTACGCCTCGAAGCGGACCGAGATCGAAGCCCTCCAGGCCAAAGTCGCATCCATCCTCCACCCCCAGCCGCCCCCGCCCAAGCCCGAGCCCAAGAAGGAACAGCCGCCCAAGCCCGAGCCAAAGAAAGAGGAACCAAAGCCCAAAGAGAAAGCAACCGCCAAGGAAGACGAGGACGCCAAGAAGACGGCAGAGGAAGAACGGCGGCGTCAGGCAGAAGCCAGGATGCGGGAAGAGGCCGAGGCGAAGTTCGCCGAGGCGATGAAACCCGTCGAGGCGCTCGTAGCCCGGTGGGACTTCGCTGCCGCGCTCGACGCCCTCTCCAAGATCAAGCCAGGGGATGTGGCACAGCCGCCCTCGGCTGTGTCCGATCGTCTCTCTACCCGCCGCGACGAACTCAATCGCCTCGCCAAGCTCAAGGCCCGCTTCATTGCCAAGATCAACCAGGCCACGCCGCCGCTCGACAAGCGCGCCCTCATGATCCCCGGCCTGAACGCGCCCGTCCTCACGGCCGACGACCGCGCCATCGCCGCCAAGCCCACGGGCAGCAAAGAGGAAAACCACCCCTGGCCCGACCTCACCCCCAAGACCCTCGACCGCCTCATCACCCTCACCATCGACAAGGACAGCCCCGACGACTGGCTCGCCGCCGGCATTCTTTTCCTCTCTTCTCTTGGTCCCCCGGCACCCGGAATCCGACACCCGGAACCCGGCACCGATTCCGCACTCGCCCAGAGGGCGGAGGAGGCCTTTGACCGGGCCAAGTCCCTCGGTGCCACCATCGACCGCTATCTTGATCCTCTGGTCCCCCACGCCTTCGCCCAGGCCAAGGCCCTGCTCGACCAGGCACGCGGGGCACCGACGCCCAGCCTACAGGAGGAGAAGCTCAAGGAAGCCGAAGGGGCGCTCGCCGCGCTCGAGAAGAAATACGCGAAGACCGCCTGGCTCCCCGCCCACAAGGACGACCTGGCCGCTCACAGAGACGACCTCGCGGCCGCCCGCGAACAGATCAGGGCCGGCTCCGCCGCGATCGAGGCCGAGAAGCTCTACCAACAGGCCGTAAGGCTCTTCAAGGACGCGGAGGCCGCGAAGGCTCCTGAGGACCAGCGCAAGAAGAAGGAGCTGCTTCTGGGACTCAAGCGCCTCGTCGAGAAGCTGCGGACCGACTTCGCGAAGAGTCCCGCCGTGACCAATGGGGGCCGCAACCCCAACTACGCTCAACTGGTCGAGGCAACGAGGGCAGTCGGCAAGGTCATCACCGTCCGAAAGGATGGCAAAGGCGATTTCAAGGCCATCCAGGACGCTATCAACGCCGCGCCGCCCAACAGCCTGATCGAGATTCAGGACGACGGGCCCTACGCCGAGCTGCTTGTGATCCCTTCGGACAAGCCAGGGATCTGGCTTTGCGGCAAGGAGGGCGTCTGGCCCCTCATCACATCGAGTGGCCTCAAGAGCGAAACGGAGAACCTCCTCGAGGTCAACGCCGAGGGAATCTGCCTCGAGCGCCTCATCCTGGCTCACACCGTCTCGCGTGATGAGAAGACCCTCGCTCCGGAGCAAGGACGCACGATCAACACCACTCCTCGCGCCCGTGATCTTCGGATCCAACACTGCGCTGTCTTGGGGGGCGGTGGTTTGGTGGAAGCGGGGGGGACCCTGGAGAACTTCATCTTGCTGGGGCAGGGCCAAAGGCCGCAGGCTTCCTTGCAGGGCCGTGGAATCATGGAGAATGGCCTCGTAGGCGGCTTCCACACCACAGCAGGGCTCATCGTTCGGTCATGCACGATCATCGGCAGGGCCACGTTCACATCCCGCCTTCACGGTCTCGAGTCCTCCGTGTCCGGATGCATTGTCCGGCAGCTTGAAGCGCCTGTCTGCACCGGTAACTCGCAGTGCAACGATGTGTACGGGAGGCCACCAGTGTTGGGTGGGCTCAGGCTTTTACCTTCCTGGATTTCGTCTGACCCGCAGTTCCGCGATCCGGGGAACCTCGACTATCGGCTGAAGCCGACCAGCCCCTGCCGCGGGAAGGCGTCGGACGGAGGCGACATGGGCTGCCGCTGGACGCCCGAGATGGTCGAGCTCCTCGGAAAGGTTCAGGAGCTGAGGAAGAAGGGGATCATCAAGTTCTGATTGCCCGCGAAACACGCGAAACGACGCGAAAGGGGGATCGGCAGGGCGTACAAAGCCCTCGGCTTCGCTCGGGCCAGGCCCGCCTGCAATGGGACTGGTTGGCGGCCTGGCGCGGGCGGGGACTTGGGCTAAGTGCTTGTGCGGCAATGGTTTGAGGAACGCTACAGGGCGCCAAACCCAGGGGCGGGGGGATTGGCGGTCTGTCGCCCGGCGTCCTGTGTCGAGCACGGGGAGGATGGGGGACAAGCGCCCATGAAACGGTCGGCCCTCGTCGCAGCGGCTCTGGGCTCTACCTGCCTCTTGTTCGCGGGGGAGAAGATGGACCAGCCCAGCGTGATCACGGTGGATCCCAAGGCGGTGGCCGTGGAGCGGTTCCTCGGCTTCGGGGCCGAATGGGACCCGAACTTCTGGGCGGAGCACAACGTACAGCTCGGCGTGACGGAGGACGACTGGGCGGTGGTGGTCAAGCGTATCCAGTGGATGAAGCTGCCAGTCGTCCGCATGATGATCCAGGCCCGCTGGTGCACGAAGGGCGACGGGAAGTTCGACTGGGATACGCCGAACATGAAGAGCCTGTATCGCCACCTCGACGTGTGCCAGAAGGCGGGCATCCGCGTGTTCCTCACCGACTGGGGGGTGGCCACCTGGTGCAAGGTGCCGGGCTTCAGCGGCAACGACGACCCGAAGTACGCCGATGCCATCGGCACCTATCTCGGCTACCTCATCGGGCAGAAGGGCTACACGTGCATCAAGCACTTCATCCTGGTGAACGAGCCGAACTACGAGGGCGGCGGCTGGGACCGCTGGAAGAAGGGGGTGGAGAACGTCGCGAAGGTGCTTGCCGAGCGCAAGCTGCCCGTGACGTTCGTGGGCACCGATGCCGCGCACGACGACGGCTGGCACAGGAAGGGTGTGGACCAGCTCGCCAAGTGCTTCAGCATCTGGGAGATACATCGCTACGCGCCGCAGGCGGAGGTGCTGAAGGGCGACCTGGAGGGCTACTTCCGCAAGCAGTGGGACTACGCTCGGGCCAACGACTTGGGCGCCCACGACAAGCTGTTTATGGTCGGCGAGGCAGGGATGCGCGAGGGCATGGTCAGCTCGCACACCAACACCAACATCCACACCTACGACTACGGGGTGTTCATGGCCGACTATGGGGTGCAGGCCGCCCGTTCGGGCGCGGCGGCGGTGAGTGCCTGGATGCTCGACGACAGCTCGCACAAGGGCTTCAACTGGGGCCTCTGGAAGACCAAGGCCGAGGGGATGGCTCTCAAGCCCTGGTTCTACCCCTGGGCGCTGCTGTGCCGATTCGTTCGCCCGGGCTCGACCATCTATCGCCTGCCCCAGCCCAACCCCCGATGCCGCCTCCTCGCCGCCCGCGTGCCCCCGAAGGGAGCGACTGAGTCGTTCGACACCACCTACGTGCTCGTCAACCGGGGCGATGCCGAGGTGACGGTGCGGCTGAAGCTCTCGGACGGTGACATGTGGCCCTCCACCCTGGTGCTTTACCTCTACAGCCGCGCTAGCGCGCCTGCGGATAAGGACGGCTTCCCCGTGCCCGTGAAGACAGTCGAGGGGGGGCCGGGCGAGAGCGTGCCGGTCACCTGTCCGCCCGACGCCGTGCTGTTCGTCGTGTGCCGGACCCACAGGACGTAGGCCCGGCCCCGCCGCGGGGGGCGGTGAGAGGCGAGGGGTCAGGAGCCGCCGGCGGCGGTCGCGTCGGGGGCGGGGAGGGGGGCTCGGCGGCGGCGATGGAAGGCGGCGGCAGCGGTCGCCTTGGCGTCCTCGGCGATGAGGTAGAGGCTGGGCACGAGCACGAGGGTGATGGCGGTGGCGAACAGGATGCCGTAGCCGAGGGAGAGGGCCATGGGGATCATGAAGCGGGCCTGGCGCGAGGTCTCGAAGATCATGGGGGCCAGGCCGCCGAAGGTGGTGAGGGTGGTGAGCATGATGGGCCGGAAGCGGCGGATGCCGGCCTGAGTGACGGCCTGGAAGGCGGTGAGGCCCTCGCGCCGCAGCACGTTGGCGTGGTCAATGAGCACGATGGCGTCGTTGACGACGACGCCCGAGAGAGCCAGAATGCCCATGAGGCTGGTCACGCTGAGGTCGTAGCCCATGATGAGGTGGCCGAAGACGGCGCCCACGAGGCCGAACGGGATGGCCGTCATGATGATGAGGGGCTGGATGTAGCTGCGGAACGGCAGGGCCAGCATGACGAAGATGGAGAGCAGCACGAGGATGAGCAGTGCGAAGAGCCGCTCCATGCTCTCGGCCATGTCGGCCTGGCGCCCCTCGTAGCCGTAGCCGAGGCCGGGGAAGTCGCGGGTGAGCTGGGGCAACACGTCGGCGTTGAGGGTGGCGATGACCTTGCTGGTGTCGCCGATGGGCACGACGTCGGCGGTGACGGTGACGGTGCGGCGGCCTTCGCGGCGGGTGATGTCGGTGTAGGCGCGGCCGCGGACGACGTTGGCCACGTGGCGCAGCGGCACGTCGCGCCCGGCGGGGGTGCGGATCATCAGGTTCTCGATGTCGGCCTCGCTCACGCGCTCGGCCTCGGGGAACCGCACCTTGACCTTGATCTCACTGCGGCCGCGCTGCTGGCGCAGGGCCTCGGCGCCGTAGAAGGCGTTGCGCACCTGGCGGGCCACCTCGCGCACCGTGAGGCCGAGGCTGTGGCCCTCGGGCTTGAGGGTGAAGTTGAGCTGCTGCTTGCCGGGGGTGTAGCCGTCGTCTATGTCCTTCACGTTCGAGAAGCCGTCGAGGATCTCGGCCAGCTTCGCGCTCGCCTGGTCGAGCACGGCGATGTCGCGGTGGCTCAGCTCGACGGTGAGCGAGGCCCCGCCGCCCGGCCCGCCACGGTCGGACTGGAAGCGGACCGATTCGGTGCCGGGGACCTCCCCGACGCGGGTGCGCCAGAGGTCGGTGAGCTTGCTGGTGCTGATGGGGCGGACCTCGGGCGGGGTGAGGTAGGCCCGCATCTCGATGACGTTCTCGTTGATGACCGCGAACACGCCCTCGCACAGCCGCTCGCCGCCGTTTTCGGCGGCCACGGCATTGGCGGCCCGCTCGAGGCGGTCGCGCACGGCGGTGGCCTGGCTGAGCGGGCAACCGACGGGGAGCGTGGCCGTGGCGAAGGCATAGTCGGCCTCGACCCGCGGCATCAGGATCATGCCGATGCGCCCGCTGAACACGTAGCCGGCCACGCCGGCCAGAAGGGCCAGAGCCGCGGCCACGGTCAGATAGCGCCAGCGCACCGCCGCCCTCAACAGCGGGCCATAGTAGCGGGCCACCCATCGGACGAACCCGGCGCTGAAGCGCTGCTGCCAGTGGTGGACGACCCGGCCCAGGGCCGTGCGGCCACTGGCCCTGGAGTGGGCCAGGTGGGCGGGGAGGATGAACATCGCCTCGAGCCACGAGATGGTGAAGACGGTGCAGACGACGAGGGGGATCACGCACCAGATCTTGCCCATGACCCCCGGCAGCGCCAGAAGCGGCAGGAAGGCCACGATGTTGGTGAGGATGCTGTAGGTGACGGGCACGGCGACGCCGCGGGTGGCGCGGATGGACGCCTCGACCGCCCCCATCCCCCGCTGCCGGTATTCATAAATGTTCTCCCCCACCACGATGGCATCGTCCACCACGATGCCGAGGGCGAGGATGAAGGCGAAGAGCGAGATCATGTTGATGCTGACGCCGAGTGCGGGGAGGAAGAGGAAGGCGCCCAGGAACGAGATGGGGATGCCCATCATGACCCAGAAGGCCAGGCGGATCTCGAGGAACACGGCGAGCAGCAGCATCACGAGGGTGAGGCCTATTCCTGCATTGCGCAGCAGGAGGTCCACGCGCTGGCGATAGATGTCCGAGCGGTCGTAGCGGATGTCGCAGTGGACGCCGGGGGGCAGGTCGGGCTCGAGCTCGGCGAGGACCTCTCGGACGGTATCGGACACGCTGATCGGCGTCTGGTCGCCCACGCGGTAGACGGCGATGCCCATGGCCCGCGCGCCGTTGAACGTGCCGATGGTGTCGCTGTCCTCGAAGTCGTCGCGCACGGTGGCGATGTCGCGGAGATGCAGCACCGTGCCGTTCGAGGTGGTCACGACGGGGATGTTGGCGAACTCGTTGGCCCACTCGCGGCGCTCGGTCACGCGGAGGAGGATTTCGCCGCCGCGGGTCTCGACCTTTCCGCCGGGCAGCTCGAGGGCCGTGGCCGAGATTCTCGCGGCGATCTGGTCGAGGGTGAGGCCGTAGGCGCGCAGGTTCTCCTGCGGCACCGCCACGTGCACCTCGTAGGCCCGCACGCCCTGGAGCGACACCTGCGTGATGTTGGGGTCGAGGAGCAGGCGGTCGCGCACCTGCTCGACGACCTCGCGCAGGGCCCACTCGCCCACGTTGCCATAGACCTCGACGTTGAGCACCTCGCGCCAGCGCGCGGCCAGCATCACCTCGGGCTCCTCGGCGTCCTCGGGCAGGGTGGTGATGCGGTTGACCTCCTGCTGGATTTCCTGGTAGACCTTCTGGCGGTTGATGCCCTCGAAGAGCTCGGCCTCGATGACCGCGACGCCCTCCCGGGCCTTGGCGGTCACCTCCTTCACCCCGTCGGTGCCGCGGATCGCCTCCTCGACGACGAGCACGATGCCGCGCTCGACCTCCTCCGGGCTGGCGCCGGGGTACGGCACGGTGATCGTCACGATGTCCAGCTCGAAGTCGGGGAACACCTCCTGCTTGATGCCCCTGGCCATCAGGAAGCCGCCGATGAGGCAGGCGAACATGAGGAGGTTCGGCGCCACGCCGTGGCGGATCATCCAGCCGATGGTGCCGTGTTCGCCCTGGGGGATGGGGCCGGTGCTCATTGGCCCTCCCCTTTTGCCTTGCCGCCGCCGTCAGGCACGGACTCCGCGACGCGCGACTCGGGGGCTGCGCCGGCCGCGGTGCGCAGCGGCGTGCCCGCCACGGGAGCAGCCAGGCCGGTGGTGACCACCTTGTCCCCCGTCTTGAGGCCGCCCGAGATCAGCAGCGTGTCGCGGCCGCGGAAGGCGATCTGGACCTCCCGAATGTCCAGCTTGCCCTCGGGGGTCATCACCCACACCTGGTCGCCCTCGTGCACCAGGTCGCGCTCGATGGGCACCACGTTCTCGAGTTCCATGCCGTCAATCTCGACGCGCGCGTAGCTGCCGATGAGGAGCTCGGGCAAGCGCTGGGTGGCGTCCTTGAGCCCGAGCGGGTCGGGCACGGAGACGAGGAGCCGAGCCATGCGGCCCTCGGGCTCCAGAGCGCTGGCCAGCCGCACGACGGCGCCGGCGCGGCAGGCGTCGGGGCCCCACGCGGCCTCGTTGTAGACGCGCACCGGCGAGCCCTCCTCCTTGCTCGAGCGCGGCACGCGGAGCCACCGGAGCTGGTCCACGGGCACGGAGACCTCGACCCAATACTCGTCCGTGCCCACGAGGGTGGCCAGCGGGGTCTGGGGCGAGACCTGGGAGCCGAGGTCCACGGACTCGGCTTCGACGACCGCGTTGAAGGGAGCGCGCAGGGTGGTGCGGGCGAGGTCGAGGCCCGCCTTGCGGACCGCGACGTCGGCGGCCGTCTTCGCGGCCTCGGCGGCCTCGATGGCGGCCTGGGCCGACCGGCTCATGGCCTCGGCCGACGCCTTGGCGGCGATGGCCGCCTTCCTCGCGGCTTCGGCGACCCGCTTCGCGGCGCGGGCGGCCTCGCAGTTGGCCTGCGCGGTGCGCAGTTGCGGCTCGCGGAGCACGAGGTCGCGGTCCTTCTCGCCCAGGGTCTTGCCCAGGAGCTCGTACTCGCGGCGTGCCACGGCCTGCTGGCCCTCCTCGATCCGCAGGGCGGCCTCGGCCTTGGCGACCTCGCTGTCGGCCTTGAGGAGCTCGCCCTCGCGCTGCTCGATGGCGCTGGCCGCGACGGCCACGTCGCTCTCGCGCTGGGTCAGCTCGGCCCGCTTCTGCTCGAGGAGGGCGGCGAGCCGCTGCACCTCCGTCTTCTGCTGCTCGACGGCGAGGTCGTAGTCGGCGGGGTCGATCCGCGCGATCGCCGCGCCGGCGCTGAAGCGGCCCCCGGGGACGCACTCGGGGCTGAGCTCGACGATCTCGCCGCTCACCCGGGGCTGGAGGCTGAGGGTCTGGGCCGCGCGCACCGTGCCCATGGCGTGGACCACCGCGCGCTTCTTGGCGCGTGCGACCTCGCACACACTCACGAGGAGCGCGCGCTTGTCAGGCGTCCGCCGCTTCGCCTTCGGGCCCGTGCGGAGCAGGTAGCCGGCCAGCACGATGCCGCCGGCCACCACTGCCAGGGCGAGCAGTGCCTGGACGCCGCCGCGCAGCACGCGGCGCGCGGTGCTGCGCGGCGGCGGGGCCGCCGGCTCGCCCGCCGTCGCCGAGGCTATGGCGGGCAAGCCGGCACTGCTGAGAACCTCCTGGGGACCTCCGGCCATCATGGAGTCTCCTGCGTTTCTGGTCGTGTGAGCCCCCAGCTGCCGCCCAGGGCCTGGTGAAGGTTGATGCGGAACTCGATGAGCTGTCGCCTCGCGGTGAGCCGGTCGCGCTGAAGCCGCTGAAGGGTCTGGATGGCCGTGAACACCCGCAGGTAGTCCTCGCCCGCGCCGATGTAGCGCTCGCGGGCCTGGTCGGAGGCCCTGGCCGCGAGGTCGAGCTGCTGCTCCAGGCTGGCGAGGAATCGCGCCTGCTGCCGCTCCTGCACGAGGGCGTCCTCCACCTCCTGGAGGGCATCGAGGATGGCCCCGCCGTAGGCGTGCAGGCGCTCGGCCACGACGGCCCGCGTGCGGTCCACCTCGGCCGCGCGGCGGCCGCCGTCGAGCAGGGGCGCGGTGAGGTTGCTCGCGATGCTGGCCAGCCAGTTGTCGAACAGGCCGCGCGCGTCGCCGCCCCACGCCTCGGTGCGGGCCGTGAGGCCGAGCCTGGGGAAGCGGTCGGCCATCGCCGCGGCCACGTCGCGGCTGGCCGCCTGGAGGCGAAGCTCGGCGGCGCGCAGGTCGGGCCGCTGCCGAAGCGTGTAGGCCGGCACACCCGCCTGCGGCAGGGGCGGCAGGGCGGGCAGCGTCGCGTCCGTCACGGCCATGGCCGGGTCGGGCGCCTGGCCGAGCAGCACGGCCAACTGGTGCTCGAGCACGCGCCGCTGCGACTCGGCCCGGTGCTTCTCGGCGCGGGTCGCCTCCACGAGCTGCCGCTGCTGGAGGATGTCCACGAACGACACCTTCCGTTCCGCGGCGGGCCGCTCGAAGCGGAACGTCATGAGGCCGAGGTACTCCTGGTTGACGCGGATCTGCTCGTCGAGCAGGAGGAGTTGCCCGAGCTGGTCGAGGAGGCGGTACCACGTGCTGGCGACCTGTGCCGAGAGGAGCAGGGCCGTGGCGTCCACGTCCTCGCGGCTGGCGCGCGCGGCCAGCAGGGCGGCGTCGCGCGCGGAGCGCACGCGGCGCCAGAGGTCCACCTCGTAGCCCGCGACCAGGCCGAGGGAGAGCTCGGTCGTGGAGGTCCTGCCGCCGGGGGTGGTCTTCGTCCACGTGCGCGATGCGGCGGCCTCGCCGGTCAGGCTCGGCTCGAGGTCGGCGCCGGCCCGTCGTGCGACGGCTTCGGCCTGCGCCAGGCGGTCCCACGCCGCAAGCAGCGTGAGGTTGCCGGCCAGCGAGCGCTCCATGAGCGCATCGAGCCGGGCGTCGCCGAAGGCCCTCCACCACGGGCTGGGCGCGGTCACCTGGCCGCTGGCCGAGAATGCCTGGGGCAAAGCCACGGTGGGCGCCGGGGCGGCGGGCGACGGCACCTTGCACGATGCCGCCAGAAGCCCCAGCGAGGCCGCCAGGACCGCCGCCAGCGTGGAGCGGGAGGGGAGGGGGGCCCCGCCGCCCGGGCGGTCTGGCCGCCGACCTTGCCGCCGCATGCTCATGCCTTGCTTCGCTCCTTGTCTGCCGCGGCCTCGATGCCCCCGCTCGCACGGGTCAGGGGCGCCGCGGCGCGGCCCTCCTCCAGCGCGTGGCGGGCGTCGCGAACGCCGGCGAAGAAGAACCGCGCCAGGTGCTCGTGGAGGACAGCGCAGTCCGACCGATCGAGGGCCTCGTGGCCGAAGACGCGCTGGACGATCTGCTTGTGCTGGGTGAGGAACCCGATGGTGCCGACCAGGCTGAAGACGCACAGGCGCAACTGCATCTCCGACGCCCGGTCGCCTAGCAGGCGGGCGATCAACTGCGCGAGGCGCTGGCCCAGGGGCCGGAAGACCTCGCGGATCACCGCGTCGTGGGCCGGCGTCGGATTGTGGTGCTCCTTCTCCAGAATCCGCCAGAAGTAGCTGGCCGGCTCCGCACTCGACACGTCGTCGAGGCGGGCCTGGATGAACGCGTGGATCTGCTCCTCGGGCGACCGGGCGCTGTCGGGGTCCACCACCACGTCGCGCGACTCGCGCGTGAGCTGGTACGCGTGGCGCCAGGCCGCGTCGTAGAGTCTCTCCTTGCTGCCGAAGTGGTAGTTCACGGCCGCGATGTTCGCGTGGGCCGCGTCGCAGATCTCGTGAACCGTTGTCTCGCGGAAGCCTTTCTCGGCGAACAGCCGCGTGGCGCTTTCCAGCACGCGCTGCCGTGTGTCGGTCTCCGCGCCCCCCTGCTCATGCATCGCGCACGCCCCTTTGCGGCAAACGCCCGTTTCATGCCAGCGATTCAAACGAACATTTCAATTCTAGCTCCTCCGCCCCCCGATGTCAACCGCACTTGCGCAAGTCGCGCCCGTTCCATACACTGGTCAGGCGGACGACCGCCCGATTCGTGCCGCCCCTCGACAGGCTCGGGGTGGCCTGAGCCCATCGAAGGCCACCGCAGGGCGACCATGGCTCACCACGACTCCCCCAGCGACGAGCGCCTGATGGCGCGCTACCAGCGACGCCTCGACGACGGGGCCTTCGGGCAACTCGTCGCGCGCTACATGGCCCCGGCCCTGGGCGTGGCACGTCAACTCCTGCCGGACCGCGCCCTGGCCGAGGACGCGGTTCAGGAGGCGTTTCTGCGGCTCGTCCGGCGGCGCGAGCGGTACGACCCGACGCGTCCGTTCGCCCCCTGGTTCTACGCGATTCTCCGCAACGTGTGCACCGATGTGCTGCGGCGCCAGGCCAGGGCCGCCCAGGCAGTGCAGGAGGCCGGCCACGAGCGCGCGCGGCGCGAGGGAGGGATCGCGCCGTCGGGCGAGGCGCTCGCGCTGCTCGGCCAGTTGGGGGCCGACGACCAGGCCGTGCTCGTGCTGCGGGTGGTGCAGGGGCTGGCGTTCGGCGAGGTCGCCGCGGCGCTCGGCATCTCGGAGGAGGCGGCGAAGAAGCGGGCGCAACGTGCGCTCCGCCGGCTGCGCGAGGCGGCCCGGGAGGGCGAGTGGGCCGCCGACGACACGCAGGCCATCCCCGGAAACCTGTCCCCGCGGGAGCGTGCCGAGCGTATTAGGATGGGGGACAAGTGGGAACGGCGACGCCCATGAGATGTCAGGCCGTGCGCGAGGAGCTGGAACTGTTCGTCCTGGGGGACGTCTCCGACTCCCGCGTGCGGGAGATCGAGGCGCACCTTCGCGCGTGCCCCGAGTGCAGTGCGGCGGAGCAGGACTATCGGCTGCTGCTGGCGCGGCTGCGGGGCGACGGGGCGGCGGCCCCGCGGCCCGAGTTCGCGGTCGCGCTGGGGGCGAGCGTTGGGCGGGCCATTGGCGCCGAGCGGCGCCGCCGCCGGCTCCGGCGCGTAGCCGTGGTCGCGGCGGCCGCGGCGCTCCTCGCGGCAGTGGCGGGTGGCCTGGCGCTGCGGGGCCGCGCGCCGGCTGACCCGAAGACAGCGGGTGTCTTTTCCGCGCCCGAGCGGTGGCGCTACGGCCAGGTGCAGGCCGTGCCGGCCTCGGCGGCCGACGGCGTGGTGGTGCACGACCATAGCATGTACGTGCTGCGCGCGGACGCCCGCGGCCCGCGCGTCGTCGCGGTGGACGCGGCGACGGGCGCCGCGCGCTGGGAGGCGGCGGGCGAGAGCGTCGGCTACCTGGCCGCCGACGCCGAGCGCGTCTATTGCCTGGCCTCGCCGGGGCGCGGCGCCCTGGCGCTCGTGGCGCTCGACGCCGCGACGGGCCGCGCGCGGTGGCACTACGAGCAGCCGTGGCCCCACCCCCTGCGCGAGCCGAGCCGCCCCGTGCCCCTGGCGGGCGGACGGGTCTGCTGGTCGGCGAACGGCTCGCTGCACGTGCTCGACGCAGGGACGGGCGAGCCGCTTTGGACGCGCTCCGTGGCCGCCGGGCGGCTGCTGTCGTGCGCCGTGGCGAGCGGGGACGACTTGTGCGTTGTGAGCGCGACGACGCTCCACTGCCTTGCGGGCGCGACGGGCGGCGAGCGCTGGCAGCAGCGCCTGGACGATTCGGCCGGCCGCGGCCGGCCGCTGCTGGCGCTGGATGGAGGCCGAGCCTACATCGCCCGCCCGCGGCCGGGCTCGGGCTCGGACGTGTTTTGCCTCGACCTTGCCGCGCGGTCCCTCCTGTGGCGGCGCGCGGCGCCCGCGGCACGCTTCCTGCTCGCCGCCGACGGAGTCGTGTGCCTGCGGGGCGGCCCCGTCGCGGGCCTCGACGCGGCGACGGGCAAGGTGCTGTGGACCCGTCGGGCCGAGGGCTGCGGCCCGCTCACCTGGTTCGGCGGGCAGATTCACTTCGTGGACTCGACCGAGCAGGGCCGCCTGGTCGCCGTCGAGCCCCGCACCGGGCGAGCGGCGTGGGAGCTGCCTGGCTTCCGCTCGTGCGACGCGTTTGCCCGGGTGGGCGACCTCGGCTACGTCAAGACCCGCGACGGCGTGGTCCACGCCCTGGCGATGGCCCGCGCCCGCTTCTGACCCGCGGCGGAATCCTCCCGGCCTGTCCCCAACAGATTCCCTGAAGCGTATAGGAGACAGCAGGCACTGTGGCCACCGCGCCGGTTCGGTGCGCGCAATGAGACACACACGGGGCGAGCCGGAATTGCAGGTGGTACATCCTCGCGGCAGACAGACAAGCGGAAAGGACACCCGCTGTCTTTTGCCGGAACGGCCCTGCGGGTGCTTCGCACAAAAGACAGCGGGTGTCTTTTCCGCGCCCGTGGGGGTGGTTCCACCTGCAACCCCGGCTCGCACCCCACACGGGGGACAGCGATGGGCACAGGACGACGCTGTGGGCCGGGCTCCTGGCTTCTTGCACTCGTGGTGGCATGCGGCGCTCAGGGGGCGGAGCCGCCGCCCGCCGAGGAAATCGTCGTCACCGCCACGCGCCACAGGACGCTCCTGAGCAACGCCCCCGGCGTGGTGCAGGTGATCACGCGGCGCGAGATCGAGGAGTTGAATCCCACCTCGACGGGTCAGCTCCTCGAGCAAGTCACCGGCACCAGCGTGGAGACGGGCACGGGCAGCGGCTTTCCCAAGCGCAGCATCATCGGGCTCAACGGCCTGCCCGCCTACTACACCCTCGTGCTCGTGGACGGCGTGCGGCTCCTGAGCGAGCACGTCCATACGGGCCAGAACGTGGAGGTGATCCCGCCCCAGAGCATCGAGCGCATCGAGATCATTCGTGGGGCAGCCGCCGCCCAGTACGGCTCCGACGCCATCGGCGGGGTCGTGAATATCATCACCCGCAAGTGCGGGGAGAAGCCCGAGGTCTCCCTGGGCGGAGGCGCCGGCAGCTATGGCACCCGCGAGGGCGACTTCGCCGTGCTCCAGCCGCTCGGCCGGGGCATCCGCCTCTCCGTGTTCGGCCACCGCGAGCGAAGCGACGGCGTGCCCCTCAAAGCGCCGGCACACCGCATCGGCCAGATGGGCTACGAACGCTGCAACGTGCTCGCCCGCGTCGAGGCCGACATCACGCCCTTCTGGAACGTCTTCGGCTGGTGCAACGCCCTCGACCAGGCGATGGACTGGCAGAACGACACGGCCGAGAGCGAGCTGCGGACCTGTGTGCTGGGCACCACGCTCCGCCTCGCGCCGTCCCTCGAGCTCTTCGCCCAGGTCGCGCGCTCGAAGTGGGTCGCCGAGGTGAGCGAGGAGGAGAACGAGCTGTGCCAGCCCGAGATGCACCTCACCTGGCGCATCAACGACGCCCACACGCTCACGTGGGGCATGGACCTGCGGCGCCAGAAGTTCAGCCGCAGCGCCGCCGCGAACCTGCCGGCCCAGGACACCTTCGGCACCTTCGTCCAGCACGAGTGGCGCGCGGCCAGCCACCTCACCCTCATGACCGCGCTGCGCTACGACCGCGTGGAGGACATGGATTCGGTCGTGTCGCCGATGGTCTCCGTGGTATACTCGTCCGAGCTGCCGTTCCGCCTGCGGGGGTCGGCGGCCCGAGGCTTCCGCGCCCCAACGCCGCAGGAGCTGTACGAGGAGGGTTATGGCCACGGCGGGCGCGCCCTGCGCTTCGGCAACCCCGACCTCCTGCCCGAGTACAGCACCAGCTACACCGCCGCCATCGAGCTGTTCCCGGGCGACCCCTTCGAGCTCATGTGGTGCGGCTACTACAGCGAGATTGACGACATGATCGTCCCCGTCTACGGGGGGCCGTGGGACCAGAACCCCAGCAAGGACGTGTGGCGGCGCACGAACATCGCGCAGGCGAAGGTCTGCGGCTGCGAGATCAAGGCGCGGTACACGGTCTCGCGGAATCTGCGGCTGGAGGCCGGCTACACCCACGCGAAGACGCGCGACGAGGGCTCGGGCCGCCCGCTGCCCTACGACGCCGGCTCCTCCGCCTTCGCCAAGGCCATCGCGGGCGGCAGGCTCGGCGGCGACTGGCGATGGTCGGGCTTTGTCGCCCTGCGCGCCGTCTTCGGCCGCAGCGCCTGGAATTGGACGCCCGCCGCCGGCGCGCCGCCCGACGACCCGACGGGCCTGACCACCAAACTCCGCGACTACCAGAAGCTCGACGCGGGCCTCTCCGTCCACTACAAGCACAGATATGAGTTCTACGTCAACGTCGCCAACGTCCTCGGACAGGACATCGAGAACCTCGACGACGTCTACACGGTCATAGACGGCGAGCCCGTCGTCATGGCGGGCTTCCGCGCCAGGTGGTAGGGCGCCCATTCTCAGGGAACCGCTCTCCCCCCACATGAGGGGCGAGCGGGGCCCCACCCTCACTTGTCATTTGTTGGGATGACGGCACGCCGCTGGTGCAATCGCTTCGCCGGACCAAATGACAAGTGAGGACGTGACCCGCCGCCTCTCCTGTTCCTGGGTTGACGCGGGGGAGCGGGAGTGCTATACGTGAGGTGGTGCATGGCTGTGCTCGACCCGGCCGTGTGATCGAGAGGAGAAGCCTGTGGCCGCCCCGACCAATCCCTCCGCCGCTCCGCCTGCGTCCCCAGCCCCCGCGAAGTCGCCGCTGCCGAAGGCGCCCCCCTCGTTGCGGCGGGTCCTTCAGACCGTGCTGCCACTGCTGGCCGTCGTCGGCATCGTCGCCGCGTGGGCATGCGTCGCGCCCCGCCGAATGGGCGAATGGGGCGTGGTGCGGACGGTGGTGTTCTCGATCCCGTTCGTGCTCGCGCTCGCCGTCGTCGCCATCTTCCATCGAGCGCTGCGCAACCGCGATCACACCCGCCGCAACTGGGTGAAGAACAACCCCGACGACCCGACGTGCAGGAACCTCCTCATCGTCTACTCCCTCAGCCAGAAGGCCATCTACCTCCCCACCATCGCCACCTCCGTGGTCATGGGGGTGCTGATGGTGCTGAAGGAGCGCTGGACCCTGCTGCCGGGCCTGGACCCCAAGCTCCTCGGCGGCATCTGGCTCGGCATCTTCTTCGTGAACTTCCTCGTCGAAGAGTACGACGTGGACCTGCGGTCGCTGATCATCACCACCGTCGTCGTGGCGGGCGCGTTCATGTGGGTGGCCGTGATGGATTGGTTTCCCGAGTTCTTCCGCTTCTTCCGCCGGTTCGGCATTCAGATGGACTCGGCGAGCTATTTCCTGATCGCCGTGGTCTTCGTCATCGCCATCCTCTACTCGGTGTTCAGGGGCGCGTTCCACTACGCCGAGATCACGCCCAACTACATCAACATCCAGACGGGCCTGACGGAGACGGGCGAGCAACTGAGCCGCGAACAGTACTCGACCCGGATCGAAGCGGAGGACTTGCTCGAGCGGCTCCTCGGCTTCGGTCGGCTCGTCGTCATGTTCCGCGACACGCGCCGTCCGCCCATGATCTTCCTGATCCACGGCGTCGGCCGCAAGGCGGCCCAGCTCGAAGGCATCCGCGGCACCTACCTCGTGGACCAGCAGGACCCCACCCGCGGAGCGTAGACGTAAGGCGTACATGCGTGCACGCGGAACGATCTGCGGGATTGACTCTTGCCCCCTGTAGGCGGGATGTCCACATCCCGCGATGTCCACATCCCGCGAATCCTCGCCATGTCGCGGGGCGGGGACGCCCCGCCTACAATTGTGTCCCTATGGGGCGGACCGTGTCGCGCGGGACGAGGACGTCCCGCCTACAGTTCGCCCTTGACCTCGACGACCCAGATGTTGCGGTACTGGACCGGGTTGCCGTGGTCCTGGAGGTGGAGGCCGCCCGGCTCCTTGGGGTCGCCGCCCCAGTTCGCGGTCGTGGGGTTGGGCACCTCCGTCTTGTCCTGCACCAGCACGCCGTTGTGGAGGACGGTGACCGTCGCGTTCTTCGTCTTCTTGCCGTCGGCGTCGAAGCGCGGGGCGGTGAAGGTGAGGTCGTAGGTCTGCCACTGCATGGGCGGGGCGCACATGTGGACGATCGGCTTGCCGCAGCCGTAGATGCCGCCGCACTCGTTGCTCTCGCCCTTCAGCCCGTAGCTGTCGAGCACCTGCACCTCGTAGCGTCCCTGGAGGTAGACGCCGCTGTTGCCGCGCCCCTGGCCGCGGGCCTTGGGCATGAAGGGGGTGCGGAACTCGAGGTGGAGCTTGCAGTCGCCGAACTTCTTCTTTGAGATCACCCCGCCGCCCTTGACCTCCATCGCCTTCTCCTCGGGCAGGAGCTTCCAGGGGCTGTCCTTGCCGTCGCGGGTCCGCCACTCGTCGAGGCAGGTGCCGTCGAAGAGCACGGTGGCGCCCTCGGGCGGCTTGGCGCCGAGGGTGGGGGAGAGGCGCACGGCCTTTTTCATCTCGAACGTGCCGCTGGGCTCGCCCTTGATGGTGCCGGCGAACTTCTCGCCCTCGACCGTGCCGGCCCACTCGGTGCCCTTGAGCTTGCCCTCGGTGGCCTTGCCGGTGAAGGCGACCTTGCCATCGGCCTCCTTGCCTTGGAGCACGACGGTGGCGGGGATGCGCTTGTCGAACTCGTCGAGCAGGTTGGCCTGGTAGGCCCCGTCGCCGAGGGCGATCACCTGGGCGACCAGCGGGGCCTGGGTGCCGTTGGCCGACTTCGACGTGCCCTGCCAGTCGCCCATCACGGCGTCCTGGGCCATCGCGGCTCCTGCGGCCAGGGCCACTGCCAGCGCCAGCTTCCTCATCGAGCGTCCTCCTGTCGGGTCGGCGGGTGTCTCGAAGCCTCTACCCCACATTATCATCGGCGGCGGCACGGTGTGTCAAGCGATGGAGGGCCGACGCGCCGTTGCCGCGCTACGGCGGTGTGGCCTTCGAGGGGCTGGGCGGGGTCCGGTCGAGGACGTCGAGGAGCGACTTGGCTCCCTCGGCGAAGCGCGACATGGGGTGCCGGGCGACCAGCTCGGTGAGGCGCCTGCGGGCCAGGTCGCTGCGGCCCAGCCGCAGGAGCGAGTCGCCGCTCCAGAGGAGCGCCAGGGGCCGGAAGCCGGAGTCCGGGTGGCGAGCGAGGAAGCTCTCGTAGTACTCGGCAGCCTCGCGGTAGCGGCGGCCGAGGGTGTAGCACTGGCCGATGCGCAGGAGCGCGAACTCCGCGGCGTGGCCCGCGGGGAACCTCCCGATGAAGCGCTTGTAGGCCGCGACGGCCGAGTCGAAGAGCGCTTCGGAGGCCAGGGTCTCGGCGGCGGCGAGCAGCCGACGCGCCGAGGGGTCGCGCGGCTGGAGCGGCTCGCCGAGCGTCGGCCACAGGGGAGCGGGCGAAGCCGCCGTCCCGGCGGCGCCCTTGGCGGCCGGGTGGGGGGTGATCGCGCGCAGCGGCGTCGGCCTGCCTCGCCTCCCCGAGCTGGGCACGGGGGCGCTGAACAGTCGCAGCGTGCTGGCCATGGCCACCAGGACGACCAGGATCAGAACGACGATGATCTCTTTCTTCTCCATTCCTGGCGGTCCTGGAGGGGGGTGTGCGGCGGGTTCCCGGCGGGCCTTGGCGGACGCGAGGCGCCCGAGCGGGGCTCACGCCTCCTGCGTCGGGGCGGCCGCGGCAGACCCGTTAGGGCGGCCGGGCAGCGGGGAGCGCAGGTAGCGCCGCTGGCAGCCCATGCACAGGTCGAAGTGGAACTCCTTGTACACGCTGTCCTCGACCTCCTGGGGGTCGCTGGCGGCGAGGCGCTCCAGGAGGGCGCGGATTTCGTCGCGGTGGTCGCGGGACAGGTCGGCCGGGGTGATCTCGAGGGGGTCGTAGGCGGCGTAGACCTGGATGCGCACCTGGTAGCGGACCGGCTCGCCGGCCAGCAGGGGCTTCCCGCACAGGTCACAACAGAAGTGGTCCATTGCCGTCGAAGGCCCATGGTTGGCCCGGCAGGCGTCAGGGGAGGGCCTGCTCCTTGTCGGGGAGCCACAGGAAGCAATTGCGCTCTTGGATCTGTGTCATGTTCAGCGAGGAGCCGTGGCCGTCGTAGTACACCCAGTTGCCCACCCCGCGGTGTCGCGCGATGACCTCTCCCGCGTAGATCTCCTTGCCGTCCACCTCGACCTTCGCGAAGTCGGTCGCCAGCCGGGGCTCCCGCGGCTTGATGGCCCAGTGGGAGTCCCAGTTCTCCCCGATGGCCAGGGTGTTCGTGGTGTCGAGCATGGTCTCGGGGTGCGCCGCCGCAATGTCCTTCTTCACGGCGTCGGACCGCAGGCGCTGCGGGTTCGTGTACATGGCGATGTAGCCGTTCAGGCCATAGTACTGCGCGCGGTACGACGTGTAGGGGGCCGGGGCGTAGACGACGGTGCAGCGCATGATGTCGTAGGCGGACTCCTCCTTCCGCTCGAAGTAGCCGCCCACCTTGCTTGCCTTGATGGCGGCCGGGACGTCGCCCGTCCGGGCGCCGAGGTAGGGGGCGATCTTGCCCCGCCAGGTGTGCGAGACGTACCAGTAGAAGCCCCCGCCGACGTCTTCTCTTCCGCCGGCCGCCCCGGCGCCCCAGTAGTAGGTTTCGTCGTCCACGGTGTCTTCGGGCTGTGTGTCGGCATAGGCGGGGGAGGGGTACCAGCTATCGAAGCTCACGCCGTAGATCTTGATGGCCTTGAAGACCTGGCCCTCGTTCGAGAGGCACCTGGCCCTGCGGGCCTGGGCCGTCGCGCTCTCCAGCACGGGCAGGAGGAGCGTGGCCAGCAGCGCGATCAGGGCGATCACGATGAGGAGCTCCATCAGCGTGAAACCCTGGTGGCAGGCGCGTTGCGTGGACAGTCGAGGCATCACCGGCTCCTTGTCGTTGCAGGGTTCGCGTGCGTGTGCCGGGGCATTCCCCCCATGAACATGTTACCACAATGCCCAGGTTTTGCAAGCGCCCACGGCGGTTTCTAGGGCACTTCGGGCAGCTTTTTCCCGATGAGGCCGGCCACGGTCTTGGGATTGGCCTTGCCCCCGGTGGCCCTCATCACCTGGCCCATCAGGAAGCCCTGGGCCTGCTTCCTCCCCTCGCGCAGGTCGGCCACGGCCTTGGGGTTCTCCGTGAGGACCCGGAGGACGATGGCCTCGAGGTCGCCGGAGTCGGAGATTTGCCGCAGTCCCCGGCTCTCGACGATCTCTCGCGGCGCGCTGCCGGTCGCTATGGCCTCGGCCATCACCTGCTTGGCGGTGTTCGCCGCGATGGTGCCGTCCTCGACCAGGCGGATGGCCTCGCAGAAGCGTTCGCAGCTCAGGCGGCCCCGCAGGTCGGCCACGGTCATGTCTCTGTCATTCAGCTCCCGCATCACAGTGCCCATGATCCAGTTGCTGGCGGCCTTGGGCTCGGCGCCCAGCCGCACGCAGTCCTCGAAGTAGTCGGCGAGCGCCTTGTCGGCGACCAGCACGCCGGCATCGTAGTCGGGCATGCCGAGCCGCTCGACGAAGCGGCGGCGGCGGGCCGCCGCCATCTCGGGGATGGCGGCCCGCACCCGCTCCAGCCACGCCTCGTCTATCTCCACGGGCACCAGGTCGGGCTCGGGGAAATAGCGGTAGTCCTGCGCCTCCTCCTTCGAGCGCATGGGCACCGTGCGGCCGCCCGCATCGTCCCACAGCCGCGTCTCCCTGGCGACCCGTTCGCCGTGGTCGAGGCAAGCGGCCTGCCGCCGCGCCTCGTACTCGAGGGCGTGGACGACGGCCTTCATCGAGTTCAGGTTCTTGATCTCCACGCGGTTGCCGTATTGCTCGCAGCCCACGGGGCGGAGCGAGATGCTGGCCTCGAAGCGCAGCGAGCCCTCCTGCATCTTGCAGTCGCTCACGCCCAGGTAGAGCAGGATGGCCACGAGGGTTTCCATGTAGACCCGTGCCTCTTCCACGCTGCGGAGGTCGGGCTGCGTGACGATCTCAGCCAGTGGCGTGCCGGCCCGGTTGAGGTCCACCAGCGTCATCCCCGCCAGAGCCGCCCGCCCCTCCTCAGAAAGGTCGAAGAGCGTGCTCTGCTGCACGTCCTCGGGGTGGAGGAGCTTGCCCGCGTCCTCCTCGAGGTGGACGTTGTGGATGCGCACGCGGCGGGTCTGGCCTTCGACCTCGATGTCCAGGTGGCCGTCAACGCCTACGTTGTTGTAGTTCTGAGAGATCTGGTAGTTCTTCGGCAGGTCGGGGTAGTAGTAGTTCTTGCGGTCGAGGGCCGTGTGGTGGTTCACCCGGCAGTCGAGGGCGAGAGCGGTCTTGAGGGCATACTCGAACGCCGTGCGGTTGAGGACGGGCAGGACGCCGGGATGTCCGACACACACGGGACAGGTCTGGGTGTTCGGCGGCGCGCCGAAGCGCGTGCTGCACCCGCAGAAGAGCTTCGTCTGCGTCGCGAGTTGCGCGTGCGCCTCGAGCCCGATGACTATCTCGTAGCTCATGGTTGTCACAGCGGCGGCCTCCGCCGATGGTGGTCGGCCGCTCTCTCGTGGGCGCGGGCCAGTTGCAGGAGCCCAAGCTCGTCGAATGGCCTTCCGAGGAGCTGAAGGCCAATCGGCAGCCCACCGCCCGTGAAGCCGCACGGCACGCTCAGCCCGGGGATGCCGGCGAGGTTGCAGGAGATTGTAAACACGTCGCCCATATACATTTGCAGCGGATCCCCCGTCTTCTCGCCCACACGGAAGGCCGCGGCGGGAGCCACCGGGCTCGCGATCGCGTCAACGCCCAGGAACGCCTCGTCGAAATCGCGCTTGATCAGCGAGCGGACCTTCGATGCCTTGAGGTAGTAAGCATCGTAGTAGCCAGAGCTTAGGGCGTAGGTGCCGAGCAGGATGCGGCGCTTGACCTCCGCCCCGAAGCCCTCCTCGCGCGATTCCGAGAACATCTCGATCATGCCGCCAGGGTCGGCGGCCCGGTGGCCATAGTGAGCGCCATCGTAGCGGGCGAGGTTCGAGCTGGCCTCGGCCGTGGCGATCACATAGTAGGCGGCCACGGCGTAAGCCGATAGCTGGCCGTCTTTTACGTCAATGCGGCTGTGCGGGAGCGACACTTCGACCACTTCGGCGCCTTGCCCCGCCAGCACGTTGACCGCTCGACGCACCGCAGCCTCGACCTCGGCGTCCATGCCCTCGATGAAGAACTCCTTGGGCAGGCCGATCTTGCGGCCGCGGATGTCGGTGTCGAGTTGCCCCACATAGTCGGGCACAGGCTCCGGGGCGGAGGTCGAATCGCGCGGGTCGTGGGGCGCGATGACGCCGAGCAGGAGCGCGGCATCGGTCACGTCCTTCGCGATTGGGCCAATCTGGTCGAGCGACGAGGCGAAGGCCACGAGGCCGTAACGCGAGACGCGGCCATAGGTTGGCTTCAGCCCCACGACCCCGCAGAAGCTGGCCGGCTGGCGGATCGAGCCGCCCGTGTCGGAGCCGAGGGCCAGGATGGCCTCGCCGGCCGCCACGGCCGCTGCCGAGCCGCCGCTCGAGCCCCCCGGCACCCGCTCGAGGTCCCACGGGTTGCGGGTGGTCCCGAACGCCGAGTTCTCGGTGGACGAGCCCATGGCGAACTCGTCGAGATTCGTCTTGCCGATGGGCACGGCCCCGGCCGCGAGCACCTGCTCGACAACGGTCGCGTTGTAGGGCGGCACGTAGTTGGCCAGAATCTTCGACGAGCAAGTCGTCCGCGTGCCTGCCGTGCACAGGTTGTCCTTGAGCGCGATGGGGATGCCGGCGAGCGGCCCGGGCTTCTCGCCGCGGGCCAACGCCGCATCCACCTCGCGCGCCTGCCTCAGCGCCCCCTCGGCATCCACCGACACGAAAGCGTGCAGCTTCTCCTCGACCGCGGTGATGCGCTCCAGGCATGCCCTGGCCGCCGCCTCGGCCGTCAGCTCGCCGGCGATGATCTTGTCCCGTGTCTCGTGGGCCGTGAGGTCGTGGAGTGCCACTTGCCACCCTACTGCTTCAGTTGCGCAAGCACGTCGGACGCCGCCCCGACTGTCGCTTCAATGTCCGCCTCGGTGTGCGCGGCAGAGAGGAAGCCCGTCTCGAACTGCGAGGGAGCGAAGTAGAAGCCACGGTCGAGCATGCCGTGGAAGAAGGCAGCGTAGCGTTTCGCGTCCGCCCGTTTCGCGTCGGAATAGCTCCACACGGGGCCTTCGCAGAAGAAGGTGCAGAACATGGACTGAATGCCGACACCATGCGTGGCGATGCCTGCCTCGCCCGCGGCTTCGGCCATGCCGCGGCAGAGCCGCTCGCAGAGGGCGTTGGTCTTCTTGTAGACCGCGCCATCGCGCAGCCGCTCCAGCGTGGCCAGTCCCGCCGCCACGGCGATGGGGTTGCCCGAGAGCGTGCCCGCCTGGTAGGTCGCGCCCACGGGCGCAATGTGGTCCATGATGTCGGCCCTGCCGCCGTAGGCGCCCACGGGCAGGCCTCCGCCGATGATTTTGCCGAGCGTCGTCAGGTCGGGCGTCACGCCGTACAACTCCTGCGCCCCGCCCCAGGCCGCGCGGAAGCCCGTGATCACTTCGTCGAAGATGAGCAGAATGCCGTGCTTCTCTGTGACTTCTCGCAGCCCTTCGAGGTAGCCCGGCTTCGGCGGGATGAGGCCCACGTTGGCCGCAATCGGCTCGATGATGATGGCCGCGATGTCCTTGCCGCGGGCGCCGCAGAGGGCCCTTACGGCCTCGAGGTCGTTGTAGGGCAGGACCAGCGTCTGCCGGGCGAAGTCGGCCGGCACGCCGGGCGACGTGGGGATGCCGAACGTGAGCGCGCCCGACCCCGCCGCGGCGAGCAGCCCATCGGCGTGGCCGTGGTAGCAGCCCTCGAATTTCACAATCGCGTCGCGGCGCGTGAACGCCCGCGCGAGGCGAACGGCGCTCATCGTCGCCTCGGTGCCCGAGTTCACCAGCCGCACCTTCTCGATGGAGGGCACGGCATCGGCGATGAGCTGGGCAAGACGCGTCTCGGCCAGCGTGGGCGCCCCGAAGCTCGAGCCCTTCTCCGCCGCCGCCTTCACTGCGGCCACCACCTCGGGCGCCGCGTGGCCCAGAATCAGCGGACCCCACGACGCCACGTAGTCCACATACGTGTTGCCATCAATGTCCGTGAGCCGGCAGCCCTGGCCGCTGGCCATGAACACCGGCGTGCCGCCCACGCCGCCGAAGGCCCGCACCGGGCTGTTCACGCCGCCGGGGATCACCCTTCGCGCGGCCCCGAACGCCGCGGCTGACCTCGCATGCCCAAGCTTCTCGCTCATACTGGTTCCTCGCCCGGCCGGGCTGAGAGCTGCGGATGCGAGCGATCATACCCCGGCCATCGCCCGCAGTCAAACACGCCGCGCCGCCTCGGGAACGCGCTCAAGATGATCAAGATGATCACGCGCGCGCATAGGGGGGTGATCATCTTGGGGCGGCAGGGCCTCTGAAGGTAGGTGGCATCCTAAGCGCTGTCCTGCCAAATGCATGCAACGAGGCGATCCGACGTAGCCGTGAGGAATGCCAAGGTGATCAGCCCCTTTCAGGCGGCAGGGCTGATCATCTTGGCCCCCCGCCCACCCAAAGGATGCCAACAAAGAATGCCAACTGCGCAACACACCACTTGGCATCCTTTGGCCCGCCGGATACAATGGCTGCGCCCCCAACACGAAAGGTCCCTCCCCAATGGACGACAAGCTCTCGTACCAGAAGTCGGGCGTGGACATTGACGTGGCCGATGCGACGAAGCAGGCGATGGCCAGGAGCCTGGAGACCCGCGACCCGCGCGTGCTCAACAAGCTCGGCGCCTTCGCCTCCCTCTTCGACGCCCGCTTCCCCGACCTCGAGCACCCCGTCCTCGTCCTCAAAATCGAGGAGCCGGGCAGCAAGCAGAAGCTCGCCTTCCAGCACAAACGCCCCGCCGGCATCGCCTACGACCTCATCAACCACCTGGTCAACGACATCATCGTCATGGGCGCCCGCCCCCTCGCCGTCCTCGACGTCATCATCTGCGGCAAGATCGAGAAGGAGGTCGTCTCGCAGTTCGTGGACGCCTTGGCCAAGGCCTGCCGCGAGCAGGACTGCTCGCTCGTGGGCGGCGAGACGAGCGAGCAGCCGGGCGTCGTCGAGGCGGGCGTCTACGTCCTCGCCGCCAGCATCGTGGGCGTGGCCGACCGCGACAAGGTGATTGACGGCTCGAAGATCGCGGTCGGCGACACCGTGCTCGCCGTCGCCTCCAACGGCCTGCACACCAACGGCTACTCCCTCGTCCGCGCCCTCATCGCCAGGAAGCCCGATATCCTCGCCAAACAGGTCGCGGGCGAGTCGTTCCTCGACGCCATCCTTCGCCCCCACAAGTGCTACTGGCAGCCCTTCCGCGGCCTCTTCGCCTGGCCCGAACTGCACGGCTTGGCCCACATCACCGGCAGCGGCATCGCGGGCAACCTCAACCGCATCCTCCCCCCCGGCCTCGACGCCTCGATTGACCTCTCCGCCATCCGCATCCTCCCCATCTTCAAGGCCATCCGCGACGCCGGCGGAGTTGACGACCCCGACATGCTCCGCACCTTCAACCTCGGCGTCGGCATGACCCTCGTCGTCGCCCCCAGCGCCGTCTCCCGCATGCAATCCCACCTCGCCGCCAAAGGCTGCGAGAGCTACCCCATCGGCGAGATCGTCAAGGGCAAGCAACAGGTCGCCTACCACGGCGCGCTGCGCTGGCCTGCGAAGGGGGCAGTTCCGATGAGCGCCCGACGAATCTACGGCATCGACTTCAGCGGGGCGCTCGACGCCGGGCGGAAGATATGGATCACCGGGGCAACCGGCGACGAAGGCGTCCTGCGGGTCGAGCAAGTGCTTCGCGGGGATGAACTGCCAGGGTCGGCTTCGTCGCGGCCGGCGTGTCTTACGGCGCTTCGGGACTTCATTGGCACACAGAAGGACGCCGTATTGGGGCTTGACTTCCCTTTCAGCCTGCCGTTCCGAGTCCTGCCGTCGGGCAGTTGGGAGGAATTCGTCCTCTCGTTCGGGGGACGATACGGGGACGAATCCCACTTTCGTGAGTCCTGCCGCCGGGCCGGGCAGGGAGCGGAACTGAGACGCGTCACGGACACCGAGGCCGGAACACCATTCTCCGCCTACAACCTGCGCCTGTACCGGCAAACGTACTTCGGCATCCACGACGTGTTGTGTCCCCTGGTGCGCGACAAGGCCGCTTGTGTGCTCCCCTTCCATGAGCCGAAGCCCGGCACGCCGTGGCTTCTGGAAATCTGCCCGGCGTCCACACTGAAGCGGCTGAAGCTCTACGCCCCCTACAAGGGCAAGGGGCCAGCGTTGCAGGAGGGCCGGGAGCGCATCGTCGAAGCTTTGGAGGCGAAGGGGCTTCTAGCCTTCGCGATGCCGGAGCTGCGAGACAGGCTGGTCCGCAACACCGGGGGCGATGCGCTGGACAGCGCACTCGCCGCAGTCGCGACCTTCCGAGCGGTCTCCGACCCTGAGTTTCCCGATGGCGCTGGACACGGAGCCTATCTCCTCGAGGGCTATGTCTATGCATGAGCCTGTGGGGAGAGGCGGACGCACTGCCTCTCCCCTCTTCCGAAGTGGCC
>Ga0307380_10002328_pt1 | contig 27091 bp, 17 predicted proteins | sample UN3MG_FD_202239 | JGI IMG/M metagenome (GOLD analysis project Ga0307380, IMG submission 202239) | Soil microbial communities from Risofladan, Vaasa, Finland - UN-3 | ecosystem: Environmental > Terrestrial > Soil > Coastal area > Acid sulfate soil | place: Finland: Risofladan, Vaasa | collected... | reverse complement strand
GGGCGTCGACGATGACGCGGACCTCGCGGCCGGCCTGGATCGCATAGGCCGACTGGACGCCTTCGAATCGCCTCGCGAGTTCCTCGAGTTTTTCCAGGCGCTGGATGTATTTCTGGAGGGTTTCGCGCCGTGCGCCGGGCCGGGAGGCGCTGACGGCGTCGGCGGCGGAGACGATGGTGGTGTAGAGGGCGTCCTTAATGTTCGGTTCGTGGTGTCCGGCGATGGCGTGGACGATCTCGGGCGGTTCGTTGTATCGCCGGGCGAGGTCGGCGCCGATCTCGGGGTGACCGCCTGCGACCTCGTGGTCGACAGCCTTGCCGATGTCGTGGAGGAGTCCGGCGCGTTTCGCCAGTTCGCCATCCAGCCCGAGTTCCTCGGCGAGCATGGCCGACAGGTGGGCGACCTCGATCGAGTGCTGCAGCACGCTCTGGCCGTAACTCGTGCGGTACTTCAGTTGGCCGAGCAACTGGATTTCCTTCGGGTGGAGTCCGCGGACGCCCGTGTCGAGGGCGACCTGTTTGCCGGTCTCGAGGATGACCTTGTCGACTTCCTTGGTGGTTTCGGAGACGACCTGTTCGATGCGGGGGGGCTGGATGCGGCCGTCGGCGATGAGTTTCTGCATGGCCCGGCGAGCGACTTCCCGGCGTACGGGGTTGAAGGACGACAGAACGATGACGCCGGGCGTGTCGTCCACGATGACGTCGATGCCGGTGGCGCGTTCGAAGGCGCGGATGTTGCGGCCTTCGCGGCCGATGATTCGGCCCTTCATGTCGTCGCTGGGAATGTCGACGGTGGCGACGGTGACCTCGGCCGTGAAGTCCGACGCCAGGCGCTGGATGGTCGTGGTGAGGATTTCACGGGCCTTGTCGGCGGCGGTTTCGTGGGCTTGGTCGGTGACGCGCTGGATGAGGGCGGCGGCCTCGTGCTGGACCTCGGCCTCGAGTTTTCCCAGGAGCAGGGCCTTGGCCTCGCCCTGCGAGAGTCCGCTGATGCGGTAGAGTTGCTGCTTTTCGTCGGCGATGATTCGTTCGAGTTCCGCCTGCCGGGTCTGGAGGCCTTTTTCCTGCTCGGTGACCCGTTTTTCCATGGCCAGGATCGTCTTTTCCTTGCTGTTAAGCGTTTCCATTTTGCTGTCGATGCCTTCCTCGCGTTTGACGGCGAGGCGTTCGCGTTCCCGCATTTCCTCGCGGGTCTTCGCGGTTTCCTTCTCGAACGTCTCGCGGGCGCGGATGGCCTCTTCCTTGGCCTCGACCCGGGCTTCCTTCAGGAGGCTCTCGGCCTCGCGGCGGGCCTGGGTGACGATCTGGTCGGCTTCGCCCTTCGCTTCCTGAGCCCGCTTCCGCGCTCGCCGCACGGCCAGGCCGTAGCCGGCCCCTCCGGCCAGCGCGCCGACACCGACGACCAGCAACACGATGAGGATGGGATTCGATAGCATGGTCTCGCTCTCTTTCCAGGGGGGACGCGACGCGCGGAAAGGATGCGCGGCCGCGAGGGGAGACGCTGTGCCCGGAGTGGGTCCGCCTCACGCGGACCGTGGGCCAAAGGCGCCGAAAGGTAACCGGCAGACAAAGGGCGACGGAGGGTTCAGTTCACGCCAATCGTGCGGGCTTCTCCCGAAGACGTTCCGACGATGCGACGCCCACTCCCTGAACCCCACACACGGATTTGCCCTGCCTTTCCCGCCCCGTCGGCGGTATGAGGACCGGTCGAGACATCCGGCCGGTCAAGTTGCCCGGTTACCTTCTTTTGATAATCGGCCGGCCCCGGCGTCCGTCCAATTTTTCGCTTCGCCGGTTCCGTTGGCCTTAGACTCAACCACTCGCGGGGCGTTGCAGCCACCCCGTTTTCCCGTTTCCAGGCTCGTTTTCTCCTATCGTACTGTGCCGCCCGCCACGGCGGGTCGGCTCACCTTGTTTCAATATCGACCAGAAACACAGTCCACCTGAAACATGATGGGCCCGCGGGTCGGTTTTGTCAAGGCAAAAAGGCGATTGGGCTGGGCTCCCAGACCATTCCCCGGCCTGAACTTACGAACGGCGGCGATTGTGGATAACTTTTTGGAGCCAGTTTTTGGGGGTATTTTTGGGCGATTTTGGGGAGGCCACCGGCCCTGGCGCTAGCGTCCAGGCGGTTTTTTCACTATAGGCCTCGTCCGGGGGCGGGAAAGTAGGCGCGGATTTTGCGTTTTTTCGCATTTTTTCGCGGTTTTGGTGCGGTTTTTACCGGTTTTTGGGGCCTATTTCGCACTCTTTCCATCCATGTCATGTGCATACCTTTATGTGCATAACTTCCCGCGGACGCGCGTAAGTCGTTTTGGGCGGGCAAATCTCGCATCTGACAAAGAAACAGCAGAGGCAACGCGTAACGCCTTGTCCGGACGTGGGTTAGCCGCACCCGCGAAGCGGCTGGCGAAAATGGCGAAATTTACCCGCCTGTGGCGGGTCCGAATGAGGAAAGGCGGCGCGGCCCGGCGTCGTCCCGGCCCCAACCCCAACCCCAAAACCCAAAGGGGCAGGCGGGGCGAGCGCGCCGGGACTATGCCGTGGCAGGCAGGGGGGAATCCCGAGGGGTCGGGACAGGCTGCAGGATGGGGGGGACGGAATTCCAGTGCGAAAGATTGTTGAAAGTAGCGCTCAATTGAAGAGGAGGAGGGTGTGGAATATTTCGATCGGCTTGCCAACGGTCGGCCGGTCGTGCGCTGAACGATACGTGGCGGAAGGCCCAGGCAGTAGTTTCTCTCTGTGCCAACATCCGGACGGGCGTAGGCACAGATTCTTGGCGTGGCTCTTCATGTGCTGCTCAATCCTCGTGCCCCACTCGTCAGGCTGCCCCTGTTGGACGTATCCGAGCATTCCCGCGAAGGCATCATCGTGCGCGTATCTTCCTTCAAGAAAACGTTGGATACCCTCGCTCCCGAGGTAAACAGAAATGCCGTGGTTTGATCCCAGACGTTTGGCCTCGAAATGCAGTCGGGCACGAGGCCAGTTCTGAGAGGAGTCAATCCGGATGTCCAGCTTCAGGCGTCTCTTCCCTTGTCGGGCCGGATCCTGTACCCTCGGATCCTCGTGAATGCTGAACCATCGCATCCAGCGCGGTGCGCGGGCGTCGTCGAGAACGGTTTCCACTGCCTGCACCAGTTCCCCGGTAATGGTTTCCTCTTCTGCGCAGGCGAATTGGGCAGGGATCAGGTTCGCATAACCCCTCCCGACGAGGTTGTGAGCCCTTCGCAAGAATGTCTTAGCGTAATCCGCACCGTTAGCGGATGCGCCAGGCGGCTGATAGGAGGACCTGTCCCTCAAACCTCATCCCTCCGCGTCATGGACTCGGGTACAATGTCCATTGCGTCAACTCTGGCCTGGCTCTGCGTCCAGTGGAACATCTGCATCGGCTTCAAAATATAGGTGTTGTCGCCATCATAAACTCGCAGATTCCGGTCGAAGTACACCCACTGGCTTTTCTGCTGGCGGATGCGCTGCCGACACTCTTCGAGGGCAGCGGCCTCCGAAATATCTGCCCTTAAAACGGGAACCCGTGCATTTCCCGTTGCTTCCCGGAGAAGGGTTACGCACACCATGCCGGAGTAGTTGTCGTGGATAATGTGGACCGCGTGCCTTCCGGATAGTTCGCCATGGATATAAGCGTCCAGCTCCTCCTTAAGAGACAGTCCGTAAGCCCGCATGTCCGCCGTGCTTGGCGGATCTACTGCTTCCCTGCCCAAGCTGCCGTTATTCAACGCAAGCTTGATGCGCACCATGTCGTGAACGAGTGCACGCTCCTGAGGGTCCAGCCCTAAAGCGTCATAAACCAGACTATTAACCTCTGCGATTGCGTCGCCGCCTAGTACCGACCGGCAGGGCGGGGCTTCCTCGTCGCCATCGTTTTCCCAGAGTCTTTGGCTCTGATACGCCTTGCGCGTAGCCTCGGCCAGCCTGTCGTGCAGTATAGCCCATTGCTTCAATTCAGTGGCACTCATTGCCGCGAGAGGAGTGGGAATCCGGCGGAGAGCGCTCAACGTGGACCTATCCCGCTCGACCCCGAGTTGTGTGGAGAGGAAGAACTCAAAGTAGAACGCGAAGTCCGAACTAAGAAACAGTGACAGGGCCTTCAGAAGATCCTTGTTATCAGTGCGGCCCGAAATGCCAATCTGACGCGGCGGTACAATGATGAACTTCTCGGAATAGACTGCAAAATTTCTCGCCGCGCTGACGAGGACATGGGGCGGCCTGCATACCTCCAACCCCGCCTTACCTCCTCGCACACGCAAGAGAGGTTTCTGATTTGAAGTAAGGGCGAATTTGGGGAAGGCAAAGAAATCCCTCATCTTCTCCAGCAACTGAACGTTCAGAACTGGCTTGCCGAGAAGGTCTGGCATTGCCTCCATGCCGTCTGGGGGATCAGAAGGATCCCCTTCCCTTAATTGAGGCCCCTCTCTGATGACAAGGATCCTGTCCTTTCCCATCCTCCCAAGGGAGTGAAATCGCTTGCGGACGGAATTCAGTAGCTTTGCATCAAGATAGGAGCCCCAAAAAGCCAGCTTCCAGGGAAGCCCTTGGCCCCCTGCAACATCGGATATTGGCAGGTCCCGAATCTCGCTTGCGTTGAGGATGATGCTCCAGCTCTCGTTGTGCTTCCCTCTTACGACCGGCCTTGTCGCTTCCTGATTCGCAACCAGGGGGGAATAGGTGCGTATTGACTCGTCTTCCTCGATGGGTTCTTTCTGGTTAAGTCGTGGCCGATAGAAAAAGGCCGCTGCGGGTTCTTTGAACCGTCCTGCGGAAATGACCTGGCGTAGGTTCGAAAAGTTCGCTATTGTGTGAACTTTCATCTTCTGCAGGAACTGCCTACGGAACCCCTTAGCGGCTTCCTCGAAAAGCGTCATAGCGGGCAAGAACAAAGCAATCTCACCGTCATCGCCTACGTATTCTGCAGCACGCCAGGCGAAAGCCCTTGCTGTTTGGCAATTTCCAACGGGGCGACTTTTCTTTTCGGTCTTCATCCAAGCAAGGACGGGTTTATCCTCATTCCGCACCTTGCCTTTCTTTAGTTGCTTCCAAGGCGGATTGCCAACCAGCCAGTCAGCCTTCTTACGCGCAAACACGCGTTGCCAGTCGCCGGTATCGTCGAAGAAATTACCGCAGAAGATGTTGTTGACCAAGCTCGGGAGTTTCTCGATATCCGGAGGGTCAATATAATCTAGTAGGGTGAGGATCAGGCTCAGCCTGGCAACGCTGCAAGCGCCCTCGTCGGTGTCCAGTCCGATGAAATGCGCCTCCACCAGATCCCGCAATTCTCTGGGAGTCGGTTTGCTACTGGGGGGCGGAAACTCCTTCTCAATAAGTCGCCTGAACGCCTGTACGAGAAAAGCGCCTGAACCGCAAGCGGGGTCAAACACCCGCATGCCCCTTTGCAACGGCCGCTTTTCCTCCAACTCAGACAGCATGAGGTTAACGACCGGGATCGGCGTATAGTAAGCTCCGGCAGACCGCCGTCTGTTTTGGGCCCCGTCCTTGCCCGGTGCATTCAAAAACTGCTCATAAACGATAGATAAAATTTCGATCGGTATGTACGAGAAATCGTACGCCTTAAAGTCGAGGTGGAGCTGCCATTTGTCGCCATCGAGCGGCGCGTCACCTTTGAAAGTGGCTGCTACGCGCCCAATGTGTTTATCACGGGGCGCGCCCCGTTTGCCAAACTCAAGCGGAAACACTTCGCCGTTCAGCCAGTCATCAAGTTCCGCCAAGAGTGCCCGGAGGCCGTCCACAGTCGCACTTCGGCCAAAGACGGCATCGCTGTCAACTTGCCACGCTTCCAGCTTTCGAGGCGAGAGAATGCCCCGGTGGCGAAGATAATATAGATATACGTACTTTCCAATTAGTGCGTGCGAAACCTCCCGACCAAGCTCGCCCTCGCCCTGAAGCCATGCGTCCAGTTTCCGCAGGTTGTCGAGAAGGCTCCAATCAACCCTGTGTTCCGGGCGGATGAATCGGCCCCACGCCCGCCAGGTTTCTCCCGAATCCACGGCAGTCGCGTTGAGGGTCGCCGCGATCTTGGCTATATCCGCTCCATCAAACTCGCCCTGAATAGCGCGGACAGAGGCGCTTGCGCTGCCTGGGGTCTCATGGCAAAAGCCAGGGTAGACGCGAACGCTTTGCGGGCTGTTGACAATGAGAAATGGAACCGTGTCCTGATTCCACACTAGGCGATGTGCTTCCCTCGCTGCCTCTTCAGAGGCAACGTCGCAAACATAAACCACGGGTACGGCGGGTCCGGGCCCATTGAGAGCGTATACGCCGCGCAGATGGCACCGATCTTTCGCAGCCTTACGAAACAGGTGACCGTAATCTACAGCTCGGTCAAAATCGCCCCTGTCCCCACGCAGATAGTTCTCGGACTTGGAGTATCCCAGTCTGTCGAGGAGCTCAGCGATTGTCATCCGTGGTCACCCATCGCTATGCAGTCGCGACAGCATGATGGTTTTCCTCGCCTTCATGTTCTCATAATCTGGGACACAATGCTATTTTCCTTTGGTCGTGCGCGGGCGGGAGGGTTGGCCGGGACGAAGGCGATAACTCGAGCACTTGGCTGATCAGAGGAAACGATTCCGCGAGATTCGCCCGTCGGCTCATGACGGCCCCCGCTCCCGACCGAGGATAACGGTAGTATACCGCGGTGGGCAAAGAAAAAAACAACAATCAGCATCAAATGTGGGGGGATGCACTGGCAAGTCCCGGCGCGGCGGGCTATGGCGGCTAGGCGGCAACGGCGCGCGGGGCCCTGTAGCATCACGCTACAGGGCGGGGCGTGTTACGATCGCGGCGGGTGGGGACACCCACCGCGCGGTGTTTTTTGGCGGGAGCGGGGACCGGTGCCACCCGGCGCCCGGCGCATCAGGCACGTGTGGTTTTATTCGGCCCCGGCGATTTGGACGTCGGGGATGCGGAGGGTGGGCATCGCGAGGCCGGGCTCGATGCGGGCGTCGGAGGAGACGGCATCGAGGTTCCCGAGGAGGTCGAAGACGTTCGCGCCGATCATCGCGCTTTCGACGGGGTGAACGAGTTCGCCATTGCGGACGAGGAAGCCGAAGTCGATGCTGGCGGAAATGTCTCCGCTGGCGGGGTCCGGGCGGATGTCGCCGCTCTCCAGATAGATTCCGTCCTGGACTTCGCGCAGAAGGTCGGCCGCCGGCCGAGTGCCGAGCGCCGGCTGAAGGTTCGTCGGGCTGATGCCGCCGGCGTGAGTTCCGTGGCCGGTGCTTTTGGTGCCGGCCTTGCCGGCGGTGTAGGAATTGTGGAGGAGGCTGGCGAGGGTGCCGCAGTCGATGATCGTGAGCCGCCGGCGTCGCGTGCCTTCGCCGTCGTGTGCGCCGGACCGCATGCCGCGAGGCACGAGCGGGTCGTCCACCACGGTCAGGCAGGGGTTGGCGATGCGTTCGCCCAGTTTGCCGCAGAGGTAACTCCGGCCCCGCTGGATGCTCTCGGCATTGGCGGCCGAGACGACGGCCCCCACGAGGCCGTAGGCCGCCAGCGGGCCGAGGACCAGTGTCCGCCGGCCGGAGGCGATGCGTTTGGCGCCGAGGAATCGGCGGGCGCCGCGGACAGCCGCTTCGGCCACCTTTTCGAGGGCGCAGTCGGCCAGGAACCGGCCGAAATCGAAATCGTAGAAGTACCCCACGTCGCCTTTTCGTTTCAGGACGGCCTCGATGGAGGCGTCGATGCGCGTCCCCTCGGTCACCAGCGCGACGCCCGTCGAGGAGGCGAGGGCCCCGTGGCCGACGACCAGGCCGACGTGGCCGGCCAGCAGGGCGTCCGGCTCGATGGCGCGGCCGGCTTCGAGGTTGGCCGCTGCGATGCGGACGACATCGGCGACGCCCATTCCTGCGATGGCGTCGTCGAAGCGTCCCGCGACTTCCTCCGCCGGGTCGGGTTGGGGAAGGGCGACGAAATCGGGGTCCGGCGAAGCCTCCTTTGCCAGGGCGACCGCGCGCTGGACCGCCTCGTCGACGTCGTGCGGGTCGGTGCCGCTCACGCTCATGTATCCCATGCCGCCGCGGACGAACGCGCGGACCGAGACGCTTTCGCCCTGTCCGGCGTCGGCGGCCTTGATGCCGCTCTTCTCGATCGAGACCCCGATGTCGCGTGCGCTGCCGGCGGCGACGTCGCACCACTCCGCTCCGAGGGCGCGGGCCTTCGCGACCGAGCGCTCGCAAATTCCGAGATAGGCGTTGCCCGGCGTCATCGGTCCCGCTGGCCTCCTACGACGACGTCGCGGACGCGGACGTGCGGTCCGCCGCAGTCCGTCGGCGCCGATTGCCCGGCCTTGCCGCACATTCCCGGCATCTTCATTTCGAAATCCGAGCCGACGGCGTCGATGTTCTTCAGCGTGTCGAGCGTCAGGCTGGAGATGGAAACGTCGCGCAGCATTTCGCCGACTTTTCCGTGCTCGATCCGGTGCGCGAGGCCGGCGTGGCAGATGAACTGGCCCTTCTCGACCATCACGTAGCCCCAGTGGCCTTCCTCCAGGTAGATGCCCCGCTCGACGCCGCGGATCATCTCCTCGAAAGGCACGCTGCCGGGGGCCATGAAGGTGTTCGTCATCCGCGGGATGGGCCGGCAGTCGTAACTTTCCGCGCGGGCGCTGCCGGTCGGCTCGGCGCCGAATTTGGCGGCAGTTTCCAGGCTGTGCAGGAGGCCGACGAGTCGGCCTTTCTCGATGATGGGTCGTCGGCGTCCCGGCGTGCCTTCGCTGTCGTAGGCGAAGGATCCGAATTCGCCCGGCAGCGTCGAATCGTCGTAAATGGAGACGGCCGGGGCGGCAATCATCTCGCCCAGTCGCCCCTCGAGGATGCTCTGGCCGGCCCAGACGTGGTCGGCCTCGGCGTTGTGGCCGAGGGCCTCGTGCACCAGCAGGCCCGTGATCGAGGGGTGAAAGATGACGGTGAACCGGCCGGCAGGGGCGGGCCCGGCTTCGAGCAGGGCGAGGGCCTTCTTGGCGGCCCGGACGCTGAACTCCTCGGGCTCGGTCCGGGCGAGGAGTTCCGCGCCGCCGGCGATGCCCCGGTTTTCCACGCCGCGCTGGAGCACCCGGCCGTCGGAGGCTACCATGAGCGCCGTGCAGACGGCCCGGCACGCGGTGCTCCGGATGCACGTGCCGGCCGTGTTGACCAGCACTTCCTCGCGCAGGCCGTCGGAGTAACTGACGACGGAGTTGACGATCCGGTCGCCGCCTGCTGCGCGCCCCGCGCGCTCGTACTCCATGAGGCGTGCCGCCTTTTCTTTGACGGTCATGGCGGCGGGGTGGATTTCGGGCTCGGCGATGTCCGTCGCCACGACGGGTTCGACGCGCGCGATCATTGCCGGATCGCTGACGAAATCCTGGGACGCTCTCGCCAAGGCGAGCGCGTCGTCCAGGCATTGTTCGGCGCGGCGCGGCGCGAGGCTGTCGGCCGACGCGAATCCCCAGCACCTGCCCACGAGGACGCGGACGCCGATGCCGCGGTCCAGGGCCCCCGAGAGTTTGTCCGCCCGGCCGTCCTGTACGAGGAAGCCGGACGCGCGGCGATGGAGGATGCGGACGTCGGCGAAATCGGCGTCCCGCTTCCGGGCCAACTCACAAAGATGTCGGGCGAGGTTTTCCATGGCAATCGGCGTCCCTCAATCGCCCCGTCTCGGTTCAGTCGGAAGGCTTTGGATTCCCCGGCGGAGCGGCCGGCGGGGCGGGCTCAAGCAGCAGCCGCAGCGCGGCGTCGTCCAGGTCGGCAGGAATCGTGTAGATGAACGCGCGCTGCTCTTCCTGCGACTTGTCGGTGAACCGGAAGGTTGCACCGTCCATCAGATAGTGTCCCCGCGTTTTGCCCTCGGGGATCCCGAATTGGAGATTCCGCGAGGTCGTCTCGGCCGGCGGCTTCCCGGTGCGGTGCTCGATTTCGGGGTCCGGCCGGCCCAGCCGCGCCGGGCCGTACACGAGCGGGTTCGTGAATCGCTGCCCGTTCTCCGCCATCAGGACGAACTGACGGGTGTCCACGCTCACGGGCACCGCCCGCGTCGGCGAAATGTCGAGGGTGAGAACCAGGAAAATCTCCTGGTCGCCCAGCCGCACGTTCGGGAAGTTCGCCACCTGATCCACGCGATCGATGCGCACCACGCGGCTCGTCACCTCGTCCGACCGGAACACGCGCCCGCGTTTCAGTGCGACACCCGGCAGTTGGCCGGGCGCGCCCTCTTCGACCACTTCCTGCGGCTCGCCGGGGAGCGGCCCCTGGGCGCCGCATCTCCGCCACCGGATATACTCCCATCGGCGGTACCAGTGGTAATAGAGCATGTCGTCGGCGTCCGCCTTCGCGCTTCCGCCGTCGCCCTGCGGGCTATGGCGGACAGGTCGCGTTTCCGCCTTTGCCGAGGCTTCGGCGGACAAGACGGCGGACAAGTCGGGTGTGGGCGCTTCGCCCGAATCGTCCCTGGGCGGCGGATAAAGTTCTCCGTAGCGGTTGAAGAGGAGGTGTTCCTTGGACCCGAGCGAGTTGGCCGACAGCCAGCCGAATAGTGCCAGCGTCCCGCGGTCCCAGCGGAGCCATAGCCGGTCACCCTCCGTCACCATGTTGTTCTTGCCGTCGTAGCGGAAAGGGGAGTATCCGAGGATGCTGGGCGGCATCGGGAGCATCTGAACCAGCACCAGGCAGAGGCCGACGACCAGGTACCCGGCCGCGAGGCCGAGCACGGCCCCGCCGATGCTATCCGCCAGGGACGGAAAGGCCGGCTCGTTCTTGAAGAGGGTCTCCGCCAGCACCCGCAGGCCGAGGAACACGACGCAGAAGATCGCCCACAAGGCCAGCGCGTCGGCGGCGTAATACCACACGGTCCGCGGATTGTCCGCGCCGAGCAGTCCCGCGGCCGGTCCGAACAGGCCGAAGGCAACCGCCCCCGCCAGGACGCATGCCGCCAGCGTCACCCCCGCGCGGAAAACACCATGAACGGCACACATGTACATCACGGCGGCTGTGCACGCGAGCGCCAGGATGTTCAGGATCACCACCATGGGTTTCCCCTTTTAGGTCTGCTTGACGGCCCGGAGTACTTCCTCGATGCTGGTGCGTCCGGCGATGACCAGCGCGAGGCCTTCTTCCTGGAGGTTCCGCATCCCGCTTTTCCTGGCGTGCGCGCGGATGTCGGCCACGTTGACCCCCCGCCCGATCATCGCGCGGGCTTCGTCGTCGATCGCCATCAGTTCGAAAAGGCCTGTCCGGCCGGCGTAGCGGACGTTGTTGCAGCGCGGGCAGATGACGGGATTGCCTTTTTCCACCGCGACGCTCTTCGGCGGCCGGTACAAGACGTCCACGCGCTGGCTCGCCAGGTTCGCCTTCCGCAGGAACTCCGGATTCGGCCGGTAGGCCTCCTTGCATACCGGGCAGAGGTCCCGCACCAGGCGTTGATTCATCACCAGCCAGAGGCCCGCCGCGAGCGCCTCCGGCGAGGGAACGAGCGCCAGGAGTCGCGACAGCGCCTGGCCGGCGTCGCTCGCCCGCAGGCACACCAAAACCGTTTGCTGCCGCGACGCTTCGGCCAGCACGGCCGCCACCTCCGGCGACGAAAGCGAATCCACCGCCACCACGTCCGGCGCGAGCCGCAACTGCTCTCGCACCGCTTCCGCCGCCGACGCGCCGTCCTCCTGCGAGAGCGCCATGTGCTGAACGTTCTCCACCTCGAGGTCGACGTGCGGCTCGAACGCCACGACCGTGTTGATGTACCGGTCGAAGTGCCTCAGGCACGCGTGCAGCGTCGTCGTCAGCCCGGAGTTCTTCGGCGCCGACACCAAGACGATGCCCGGCCGCTTCGCCAGCGCCTCCGAGAGCGCCTGGACCTGCTCCTCCGACAAGCCGAGGTCCCCAATCGCCATCCGGCTGCCGGCCAGGTCGATCACGCGAACGGCGATCTGCTCGCCTTGGACAGACCCTTGGGTCTTGACGCGCAGTTCAAACGTCTGGCCGCCGACGACGGCCCGCAGTCGGCCTTCCTGGGGCTTGCGGGTTTCTTCCGGGTTCAGGCCCGCCAGTTGCTTCAGCGCCGCCGGAATCTGCTCCGCCACGGAGTCCTCCGGGCTTTGCCCCGGCGTAGCGGGGCTCCGCCCTGGCGGAGCCGGGTCGCCGCCCGAGATCACTTGGCCGGCCACCCGCAGGCGCACCTGGGCCTTCCCTCCGCGCATGAGCACCCCGACGACCGTCGCGTGGCGTACGATGGCGTCGAAGAAAATCCGCTCGACCTCCTGGACGCCCTGGCGCGGCGCCTCGTTCGCCGCGTCCAGCCGGATCGGCAGGTCGTCCATGCCCATGAAGATGATGTCGCGTCCCACGCCGACGACGGGCCCCCGCTCCTCGGATTCCATCGGCTTGCCCGTGAGGCGCGCCCGCAGGCGCGCCAGATGTGCCTTCGTCAGGACCCTCAGGTTTGCTACCACGAGGTTGTTGCGGTGCATGACGTAGGTGATTGTCGCCCCGGCGAACAAAATGACGCCGAGCGGCAAGCCGATAAAGAACAGCGGCACCAGAACGGCCGCTCCCAGGCCCGCCAGGCCTCCGGCCAGCACGACCGCGCTCCACATCGGCTCGTTCGTCCCGACGAGGCGAACGTCCAGGAAGGTCCAGTTGACGATGTAGAACACCACGGCCGAGAAGACGACCAGCAGAACGATCTGGGGAATCCCGACCGCGCACAGGCCGCTTTTCGCCAATGCGGGCGGCGCGATGCCGACCTCCTCGGACGCCGTTTCCTGGCCCGCCGCCGCCGCCGACACGAGCACCATCGCCGCCAGGGCGACCGCGACCACCGGCCGGCCACGGCACGAGCCGTACCCGTGCCAGGGCGCCAGCCCTTCGACCATGCCCTTCGACGGGCTCAGGGCCGTGAGGCTCTCGAAGGGCACGCGTCCGGCGGTCGCCCCGAACTTCTCGTTCCGCCCACTCACATCGCACCTCCTCTGGAGGCAATCCCCCGGATCGCCGCCTTCAGCGCATCGGGATTCGGCGCCACTTCGTACGCGACCCGGACGTCGACGTGTCCTTCGCGCACCAGCCGGGCCAGGTCCTGCGTGAAATCGTGCATGCCGAGCCCCGTGTCGCCCGTGATGAGGTCGGCAAGGCGTTCCTCGCCGCCCTCGCGGATCAACTTGCGGACCATCGGCGTCGAGATGAGGATTTCCGTCGCCGGGAGCCGGGGCGTCTCCGGCCTCGCCCCCGCGAGAAGTTTCTGGCAGACGACGCTCACCAGGTTCGACGCCAGCGTCTGGCGCACCATCTCGTGTTCCTCGACCGCAAAGAGGTCCAGCAGCCGGCGGATCGCTCCTGCGATGCTCGGGGCGTGGACCGTCGTAAACACCAGGTGCCCCGTCTCCGCCGCCCGCAGGACGCTCTCGCACGTGTTGCGGTCGCGGACTTCGCCGACGAGCACCACGTCCGGGTCCTCCCGCATCAGGTACTTCAGCGCCAACTCGAACGTCGGGACGTCCGTCCCGATCTCCCGCTGGTTGACGAATCCTTTCTTGTCGTCGAACAGGAATTCAATGGGGTCCTCGATCGTGACGATGTGGCAGCGTCGGCGGCGGTTGATCGAGTCCAGGCACGCCGCAATGCTCGTGGACTTGCCGCACCCCGTGACGCCGGCAAAGATCACCAGGCCCTGCGGCGCTTCGCAGATCCGCTCCAGCGTCTTCACCGGCAGATTCAGTTCCCCGAGACCCGGAATGTGCCGCACCACTCGCCGCGCGGCGACGCTCGTCTGCCCGCGCTGGCGGAACGCGTTGATGCGGAACCGGTCGCCCCCCTCCAGCGTGTACGAGAAGTCGGCGCTGCCGGTTTCCTCGAACTCGTGCCGGACGCGCTCGTCCATGACCTCGCGGACAAGTTGGAGGATCTCGTCGGCCTCAAGCGGGGCCGAGTCGGTGAAATGGATCCGGCCCTCGACCCGCAGGACAGGAGGCTTGCCCGGCTTCAAATGCAGGTCACTCGCCTGGCGCTCCAGCGCCAGCCGGCAAAAGTCCTCGAGATGCCGCTGTTCGTGCCGTTCGGCCACCGCGCTCGCCGCTGCCTTTCCAGTGCTACTTTGTCAACTTCGCGCCTCCGCTTACTTCTACAACGCTATCTCAACGCAGAGATCGCCCGCCACGGGCGGGTAAACTCCGAGCGCAGAGATAACCTCTTCTTTCACAACCCCGGCGCCTGCCCGGAGCAAAAACGACAAACCTCAAACGCCAATGCCCACTATGCGGCTCCGCCGCAATTGGTCATTGCCGTTTGTCGTTTGCTGTTTTCCTCTTGACCCCTTGACGGCCGTTCTCTGCGTTTCTCTGCGTCCTCTGCGTTGAAGAACACAGCGTAGTAGTATTACCTGTCGATGACAAAGTAGCGCTAGGCCGCCGACCTCGCCGGACGCACGGGCACCCCCGCCCGCGCCATCGCTTCCTTCACCTCGCGGATTGCGTGCCGGCGGAAATGGAAGATGCTCGCCGCCAACGCCGCGTCCGCCCGGCCTTCCGTCAGCACCTGAACGATGTGCTCGGGCGATCCGCAGCCCCCGCTCGCAATCACCGGGATGGACACCGCCTGGGCCACGGCCCGCGTCATCGCAATGTCGTAGCCGTTCTGCGTGCCGTCCGCGTCCATGCTCGTCAGCAGGATCTCGCCCGCCCCCAGCGTCTCGACGCGCCGGGCCCACGCGACGGCCTCCCGGTCCGTGGGCACCCGTCCGCCGTTGATGTGGACGCGCCAGATCTCTCGGCTGTTCTGGACCACGCGCTTCGGGTCGATGGCCACGACGATGCACTGGCTGCCGAAACGCTTCGCCGCCGACGTCACCAGCCCCGGGTCCCGCACCGCGGCCGAGTTGATGGAGACCTTGTCCGCCCCGGCCTTCAGGAGCCCGCGAATGTCCTGGAGGTTCCGCACGCCCCCGCCGACGGTGAGCGGCATGAAGACCTGCTCCGCCGTCCGGCGAACGACGTCCACCAGGATATCCCGTTGCTCGTGGCTCGCGGTGATGTCGAGGAACACCAGTTCGTCGGCCCCGTCGGCATCGTACCGGGCGGCCACCTCGACCGGGTCCCCCGCGTCGCGCAGGTCCACGAACCGCGTCCCCTTGACGACGCGCCCGCGGTCCACGTCCAGGCACGGGATGATGCGTTTGGCCAGCACCCGGCTCTCTCCGCTCAGGTTCCCGGAAGGCGGATTATACCGGACCGCCCGCGCCGCTTGCAAGAAACACCCGCCCGGGCCGGTCCCGGGAGAGGCCCTCTAACCGCAAAGCACGCCAAGAGCGCAAAGGAAAGCGAGGATTGGGTAAAGGCCAAACGGCAAGGCGTCTGTTGGTTGTTTGCTGTTAGTTGCTCCCCGGGTTCGGGCTGTTCTTTGCGTGCTTAGCGTCCTTTGCGGTTAATTCCCGCCTTGAACGGCGCGAGGGCCCGCTCCGCCGGCCGGAGGTTTTTCCTTGAAACCCACCCCCTCGGCGAAGCATAATCGGGCATCGGAAGGTGTGTCACTTGGTCGGCTCTTTTCCGTCCCGCGCTAGGAGGAGGTTCCTATGGTCCTGGACAGGCAAAACATCCTTCGCATCACGGTCTGCTTGGCCCTGGCGGGCGCGCTCGCCGCCGGCGGGTGCGAAGACCCCGCCAAGCGGTTCAACGCCACCGGCCTCCAGGCCTACTACGCCGGCAGGAACCGCGAGGCGCTGTCGGCCTTCGAGGAGGCCATGGCCGCCGACCCCGACGTCGGCGAATACTACTTCAACGCCGCCGTGGTCGAGCAGGCGCTCGGCCACGTGGACCGCGCCCTGTTCCTCTACGACATGGCCACCAAACTCGACCCGAGCATCACGCTCGCCTACTACAACATGGCCCGATGCCACGTTGCGAAAGGGTCCCCGGAGCGCGCCCTGGCCGCCCTGGTGACCGGCACGGAGGCGAATCCGTACACGGCCGAGGCGTTCATCAACGCCGCGCGGTTTTACCTGGAGCAGAACGATCTGGAGAACGCGCGGCTGTGGCTGGCCAAGGCCGTCGCCGCCGAGCCCGAGAGCGCAGGCGCCCATCGCGCGTACGGCACGCTGCTCATCCGCATGGGTCGCCGCGACGAAGGCATCGAGCATCTGCGTAAGAGCCTGTCGCTCCAGCCGATCCAGCCCGAGACGTCGGCCCGAGTCTCCGAAATAGCGCCGACCGGCAGCCAGTTGCCGCCGCCCAAAGCCGAAACCGAATGAGTCCGCTTCCGGTCCACGCGGTTCTGCGACGGCCCGCCGGGAGGGTTGCCTGCAGCCGGCCCCGGCGGCGGGCCACGGCAGGGGCCGTACCCCTGCCAGGGAGCCGAAGGCACGCCTCGCTCGCCTCGCGGCGAAGCGGGCGGCGACGCGGGCCGAGCCAGGGGTGCGCCGCCGGCGCCCCTCTTCTCCTCGCCGTCGTCGCTACGACCCTCTTCCCTGCGCGTGAGGCGCGCGCGTGGAACGACCTCGGCCATCACCTCATCACGGCTGAGGCGGTCGAGCGGCTCCCCGAACCCCTGAAGACCCTGCTCTCCGAGGGCGGGAACCTCGAACGCCTCCAGGAGGCCTCCACCGCCCCCGACCAGTGGCGACGCGAGGAAAAGGACCGCCAGCGCCAGGCCCGGGATCGCGGCGAACATTACACCGCCGGCGAGAAGCCCAAGCATTTCTTCGACATCGACCAGATGGCCGAAAAGGCGGGCCTGACGTATCCGTTCGATGATTTTCCGCGCCAGCGCGAGGCGGCCATGGCGCTGGTCGGCCGCGAAACGCTTGACGCCTACGGCTGGGGACCCTGGGCCGCCGCCGACGCCCTGGAATCTTTCGCCGACGCCTTTGCCCAGGGCCGGCCCGACGAGGCGTTCCGCCAGGCCGGCGCGCTCGCCCATTATGCCGCCGACCTCCACATGCCTTTCCACACCACCCGGAACTTCGACGGCCAGGAGACCGGCAATGAAGGCATCCACTTCGCCGTCGAGGTCGGCCTCGTGAAACGCAATGCGCCTTTCTTCGCCGCCGAGATCCGCAAAGACCGCGGCGCCGTCGTGTATGTTGAAGACGCCGAGGCGGCCCTTTTCCGTTGGCTCATCGCGGCGCACGGCCGCGTCGCACCCATCCTCGAAGCCGACGCCGCCGCCCGACGCGCCACCGGATATAACCCCGGCCTCCCGGAGAACAAGGCGGACCTCGACGACCTCCCATCCGAACGGGCCGCCCCCTACTACCGCGCCCTCAAGAAGGAACTCGACGCCCGAGGCAATCCGGTGGCGGCATCAATGCGCGACGCCTCCGCCGATGTCGCTCGCCTCCTCTACACCGCGTGGGTCCGCGCCGGGAAACCCTTGAGCCTGTACCCGTCGGCCGAACGCCGCGAGCCGGCCTCCTCCTTCCCGCTCGAGTACACCTTGCTGGCGGTTCTCGCGCTTCTGATTCTTTTCTGGCCGCGGCGGCGCCGCGCGCGGTCGTAGAGCATGCCCGCCCCGCCGGCCCGGCGACGTCTTGACGCCTGCCGCGCGCGGTGTCACGATATTCCCCAAGCGGAAAAGGAACTTTCATGGCTACGCGATCCATCACGCCCGTCCGCGGTCCCGTCCGCGGGACCGTCCGCCCGCCGGGCTCCAAGAGCCTGACGAACCGGGCGCTGGCCGTCGCCGCCCTCGCCGACTCCAGGACCACCATCGAGTCGGCCGGCGTGAATGACGACACGCGCGTCATGGCGTCGGCCCTCGGCGCCCTCGGCATCGAGGTCGAGATGGACGAACCGGCGCGGCGGATCCGCGTCACCGGCTGCGGTGGCCGGGTGCCCGAAGGGCCGAAGGACCTGAACACCGGTGACTCCGGCACCGCGACGCGGTTCCTGGCGGCCCTCGTGGCCGCGGGGCGCGGGCGATACCGGATCGACGGCTCCGAGCGGATGCGCGAGCGGCCCATCCAGGACCTGCTGGACGCGCTGGGGGCGCTCGGCGTCGAGGCCCGCAGCGACGCGGGCGCCGGGTGCCCGCCCGTCACGATTCGCACCGACGGCCTTCGCGGGGGCGAGGTCGAGGTCCGCGGCGCGACCTCCAGCCAGTTCCTCTCGGGGCTCCTCCTGGCCGCGCCCGCCGCCGCGGGTCCCGTCACCCTCCGCGTCGCGGGGGAACTGGTGTCGAAGCCTTTTGTGGACATGACGCTGGCGGTGATGCGCGACTTCGGCGTGGCGGTCGTCCGCGAAGGCTACGCGCGGTTTGAGATCGCGGCCCCTCAAGCGTACCGGGGCCGGCGCTATGCGGTCGAGCCCGACGCCTCGAGCGCGAGTTACTTTCTGGCCGCCGCGGCTGCCACCGGCGGGCGCGTCACGGTCGAAGGCCTGGCGCGCGCCTCGATCCAGGGCGACGCCCGCTTCGCCGACGTTCTCGGCGAGATGGGCTGCGCCGTCGCGTGGTCCGCCGAGGGCGTCACCGTCGCCGGGCCGGAGCATCTGCGCGGCATTCGCATCGACATGAATGCCATGCCCGACATGGTTCTGACGCTCGCGCCGCTGGCGCTTCTGGCCAGGGGCCGGACGGTCATCGAGAATGTGGCCAACCTCCGCGTGAAGGAGTCGGACCGCCTGACCGCCCTGGCCACGGAACTCGGGCGCCTCGGCGCCCGCGTGGAGGCGCATCCTGACGGTCTGACGATCTATCCGCCCCAGGCGGTCCTCTCGGCCGAGGTCGCCACCTACAACGACCACCGCATGGCCATGGGATTCGCGATCGTCGGCCTCCGGGTTCCCGGCATCCTTATCGGGGGGGCGGAATGCGTCTCGAAGACGTATCCGGAGTTCTTCGAGGACCTGGAGTCGCTCGCGGGGTGAAAAATGGGGACGGGAGTCGTTTTCATCAAAAACGCGGTTTCCGCTGCGGCAAGGGCGCTTTTTGGAAAAACGGCTGCCATCCCCGTTTTTCTTGTGGCGGCCGTACTTGTAGCGGGGTGCGGCGAGCGGCAGACCCGCCTCGACGTCTACTTCAAACTCATGACCCCCCTGGAGCAGGCCAAATACCGCCTCCTGGAGGCCGAAGGGAAGCCCGTCAGCCTCCGCCTCGCCTACCTCCAGGAAATTGGGGTTTATCAAAAGTGGGCCGAACAGCCGAAGAATATCCAGCAGGCCATTCTGCGGTGTCAGGCCCTGGAGGGCATGACGCCTCTTCAGGTCCAGATGGCCTGGGGTTTGCCCGACGACCGGCGCGATGGCACGATGCCCGAAGACCAGGCCGCCGGCCGGTCCGTGGTGATCTGGGACTATGACCTCGCGAGCGGGAAATTCGGCGACCAGTACGAGCGGAGCGTCTGCTTCCGCGACGGTCGCGTCCTGTGGGTTCGAAGTCCCTGAGGCCGCCGCCCCACCGAAGGGCGAGTCCCCGCCCGACCCCTTGATGCTTCTCGCGCTGACCGATCGCCCGGAGGTCGTTGACCGGCTCATCGAACGCGTCGACCCCGAATGGGCGAGGGTTGTCCAGGCCTCCATGCCGGTGCCGGGCGCGGGGAAGGCCGCCCCGGACGCCATCGATGCCGCCAGCGCCGACCTCGTTCTCGTGGATATTCCACCGGACAGGCCCGAGGTGCTCGAGCAGGCCGTCTCGCTGGCCGCTCGCCTGCGCGACACGCCCGCCGCCGTGGTGGTCTTGAACGGCCGCTTGCGCCGGCGCGCCAAGACGGAACTTTACCGCGCGGGCGTCCTCGCCTGCATCTCGATGGAGGAGCACCCCGAGGAACTGATCGCCCACCTGGCGAGCCTTCTGGCCGCCAAGCGCCCCGCGTCGGAGGCGCTGCGGCGTCTGCGGACGTACACGCGGCACCTGGACGAGCAATTACGTTTGGCGCAGCGGCTGCAGATGGATTTCTTGCCACGGCGATTGCCCGACGTCGCGGGAGCGAAATTCGCTGCACGCCTCGAGCCCGCCGCCTGGGTCGCCGGCGACTTCTACGACATCTTCCGCCTCGACGAACGCCACATCGCCTTCTACATCGCGGACGCCATCGGCCACGGCATCCCGGCTGCGCTCCTGACCGTCTTCGTCAAGAAAAGCCTCCAGGCCAAGCGCATCGAGGGAAAAACCTACGAACTCATCGCCCCCGACGAGGCCCTGAGGCTCCTGAACCTCGACCTGTTGTCCGCCAAACTCCAGGAGACGCCCTTCATCACCATGGTCTACGGCCTGTATAACGAGGCGACGCGCGAGTGCGTTTACGCCCGGGCCGGCCATCCCCGGCCGCTCGTCGTCGCGCGTGACGGCACGCTGGAGGAACTTGAAGGCGAAGGGCCGCTCCTCGGCATCTTCTCCAACGCCCGTTTCGAGTCCCGCCGACGCCGCCTCGAGCCCGGCGACCGTCTTCTCCTGTACACCGACGGCGCCGAACGCGTCGAACCCGTCTCCGTCTGCAATCCCGAGCGCCTCTACGAGATCATCAGGGCGAGTGCCATTCTGCCCGTCGAGGCGATGCTTGATGCCGTCATGGCCGCCGTCCGCGAAGCGGCCCAGGGCGGCCGTCTCGCTGACGACGTTACGTTCGTCGCTCTCGAACTCGAGGACGAAGCGGCCCGCGCCTGACCGCGACCGTCAGGTCGCGGGAACGTGCGCGGCGGGGGAACATCGCCGCGAACTTACGTTCGCGGCTCGAGGGCATCGTTCGAGCCGCGACCGTCAGGTCGCGGTGACATTGTGCGACGGAAGGCGTCAGTCGGCGTCTTCGCTGCGGAGCGCGTCGAGCCGCTTTCTCGCCGCCTCGTAACCGGGCGCGAGTTCCAGCACCCGGCGATACAGCGACGCCGCTTCCCCGAGGTCCACCGCCCCGCCGCTCGACGCTGCCGCATCCTCGTACGCCAGGCCCAGGTTGAAAAGCACGTCCGGGTCGTTCGGCGCGAGCGACCGCGCCCGCTCGAAGGCGCGCAGGCACTCGGCCGGTGCGTCCAGGGCCGCCTGGCACATCCCGATGGCGATCTGCGTGTCCACCTGGCGGGGGTCCAGCCGCGACGCACGGTCCAGGTGTTCGAGCGCCTCGGCGTATGCTTCCGTCTCATACAGGGCCCGCCCCGCCAGGTAATGGCCCCGCGCGTCGAAGGGTGCGGCGCGGCACACGCGCTGTGCTGTCTCGATGGCCTCGGCCGGCCGACCGAGTTCCATCTGGATCGAGGCTAGGTTCACGAGCACGTCCAGGTCGGCCGGGAACTCCTCGGCCAGGGCCTGAAGGCGGGCGAGGGCTTCTTCCTGCCGGTCCAGGTCCGCCTCAATCAAGGCCCGGTTGATTCGCAAGGGGCGGTCGTCCGGCTGGCGCGCGAGGCCCCGCTCGAACGCTTCGCGGGCCTCGTCGAATTTTCCCTGGATGGCCAGAAGCACACCGAGTTCGTTCTCCAGTTCGTGGGCGCGTCCCGAGAAGGCCATCGCCCGCCTCAGTTCTTCTTCGGCCTCGTCGAACCGGCCTTCGCCCGCGAAGAGGGCGGAGAGATTTCGGTAGAGGTCGTCGCGGTGCGGCTCTTCGGTCAGCGCGCGGCGAAGGGCGCGGCGTGCCCGGCTGATGTCGGCTTTAGAGGCGGGCAGGCTTGTCAGTTGCGACAAGATCAGCGGGTCCGACGGGCTCAGTTCCAGCGCCCGCACCAGGTGCCGGCGAGCCTTGACCGGCTCGTCCGACCTGAGGAACGCCGCCCCCAGTTCCTGGTGGACCCGCGGGTCGTCCGGCGCCTCCTTCAGGAGTTCTTCGTACAGGGCGATGGCGCGCTGGAGGTCCCCGGTGTGCACGAGGTATCCGCCCATCGCCAGCCGCGCTTCGCGCGAGTCCGGATACAACTCCAGTTCGCGCTCCAGTTCCCGGCGAGCCTGCTCGAGGTCGCCCTTTTGCGCCAAGGTCCGCGCGATGGCCAGGTGGAGGTCCGGAAACTCGGAGTCCCACTCCGCCGCTCGCCGCCAGACGGCGATGGCCTCGTCCGCCCGCCCCTGCGTCGCCAGCACCAGGCCCCACTGGTAGGCCGCTTCCGCGCTCGACGGGTGCGCGTCCAGAGCCTCCTTGTAGATTCGTTCGGCTTCGTCGAACCGGCCGAGGTTCCCGTACGTCCCGATGAGTTGTGCGAGCACCGCTTCGTCATCCGGCGCCAGCCGGCGCGCCCGCTCCAGGTATCCCAGCGCTTCGCGGTCGTCCGCCCGGAGCCACGAAACGAACGCCAGGCCGAACCAAGCGTCCAGGCACTGCGGGTCGCTCTCGATGGCCCGGAGGAGTTCCTTCTCCGCCTCGTCCACGCGGTTCAAATAGGCGAGGCACCGGCCGCCGAGAGCCTGGGCGTCGGAGTATTCCGGGTCGATCCGGAGCGCCTTGCGGCACGCGCGCAGCGCATCCTCATACGCCCCGTCCTCGAACAGGCGGTCCGCTTCCTCCAGGTAATCTTCCGGGTCCATCCACTCGTTCATGGCGATCGGTTGCTCTCCGCTACGCCCTCACCGCCGCGCCGTTGGCAAACGGCGCCCGGCGTGTATTCACGCCTCCCGGCCACGGCGCCCCGCGTGTATTCACGCCTCCCGGCCACGGCGCCCCGCGTGTATTCACGCGGGGCTAAATAAATAACGACGTGCGCCATATGCCCTTTATTTAGCCCCCGGTGAATACACCGGGGGCGCCGTCGCCTTGGCCGGTGAATACACCGGGGGCGCCGTCGCCTTGGCCGGTGAATACACCGGGGGCGCCGTCGCCTTGGCCGGTGAATACACCGGGGGTGCCGTCGCCTTGGCCGGTGAATACACCGGGGGCGCCGCGGCGTCCCACTCCCAGCGCTTCACGCGGACCGTCCAGCGCGGAGACCCCGCCGCCTGCCCGGCATCGTCGGCCGGGAAGAACCGCCACCGGTGGCTCACCAGGAGGTCCTCCTCCGGCCGCCAGTCGTCCATCTGGACGCGGTACCGCCGGCCGAGGAACGGCAGTTCGCTCCACCGGATGACGACGGCCTCGACGCGCGACGTTTCGCGGCGAATTTCCACGACGGTCCGGTCGTTCGACGACGCGCCGCTTCCGCGGCCGTAGCGGACGAGCAGCCGGTCCCACGTCCGGGCCTCCGCCGGTCCCGTCTCCGAGCCCAGGTACTCGATCTCGAGGCCCGGCTCGAGCAGGCTGAAAGGCATCACGACCAGTTCCTGCACCTCGCGCGAGAGCCCCACCGCCTCGTCCCGCGATTCGAGGTCCCCGGCGCGCTTGCCGCCGACGAAAAGGCCCACGCCCAGGTCGTTCGCCACGATGACGCGGTCGGCGTCCGGCTGTTCGATGCGGACCCGCCCGCCGGCCGTGTCGAGGACCCAGACCTCTCGGCTCACACGGTCGCCGCCCGGCGCGTGCTCGATCCGCTCCACTTCGCACCGGACGGTCTCGTGCTCGACCCACCGGTACACCGAGCCGTGCTTCCACAGGCAGTCGCGCACGAGGCCGCGCGCCTGGTCGCTTGCGATGGCGTCCAGGCGGGCGTTCGCCTGCTGGAGGCGGGAGCATCCGGCAAGGAGCACCAGCGCGACAGCCGCTGCCGGTTGCCAGGTGCGCCGCACCGAAGCCCAGGGATTCCAATCCCTGGTCGCCGTGGCGACCCTGGGCTTATTGCCTCGCGCCGATCGCCGCGTTCGCTGATTCATGTAGCCGGACCCCGAGATAGCGATTATACTGCGTCCCGCTCGACTCACAAGATTTTATGCGAACATCACCGCGAACTGACCCACAGGGCAGGCGTTCGCGGCTCGAAGGTGAACGCGTGTTTCGAAGCGAATACTGGTACCGATTTCCCTGGGTCATGATGCTGGCGGTCCTGGCGCTGGCGGCGCTCGGCGTCGCGGGCATTTATTCGGCGACGTGCGGCGGCGCCGAGCCGATCCCCTTCGCCGACACCCGCGCCGCCAAGCAGACGGTCTTCCTCGCCGTCGCCCTCGTCGTCTTCGGGCTGGCGCTTTTGCCCGGCTACACGCGCCTGGCGCGATGGAGTTACTGGTTCTACGCACTGACGCTGGCCTTGCTCGTTCTCCTGGCCGCCATGCGATTCCTTCGCATCGAGATTCCCGGCATCATCTACCCAACGAATAATGCGTATTCCTGGATCTGTATTCCGGGTTCGGATCAGAAGGTTCAGCCGTCGGAACTGGCGAAGATCGCCTTCATCATGTCACTGGCCTATTACCTGCGCTACCGCAAGAACTACCGCCGCTTCTGGGGTCTTCTGGTGCCGTTCGCAATGGCCCTCGTGCCGACCGCGCTGGTGCTCTACCAGCCGGACCTCGGGACCGCGATGATGTTTCTGCCGGTCCTGTTTCTGATGTTGTTTGCGGCGGGGGCGCGGGCGAAACACCTGGCGGCGATCGTGGGCTTGGGCCTGCTCTGCGTCCCCGTTTTCTACGCCTCGATGCATGAGTATCAGCGGATGCGGATTGATTCGTGGTTGCTGCACGGGTGTGCCGAGCGCCTCCACTTCGCCGTCGCCCGCGCCGAACCCGCCGACGAAGATCTAGAGCCATCCGAAGCGCCCGGCAGCCAGGCCGCCGCACCCGCCATCGCGAGGCCGAGGCAGGGCCTTTCGGACGACCAGAAGACCGACCTCGTCCGCGAAATCACCGGCATGTGGCGGTTCCGTCTCTGGCGCCTCGCGACCCGCCTCTCCTGGGGCGAGGACCAGGCCGACTTCGCCGCCGCGCGACGCCACCTCTTCGCCTCGCTCGAAGAAGGCCCGAACCCGAAAAGTTTCGACGCCCTCCGCCAGTTCTTCGGCACGCTCCTGGCCGGACCCAGCCACCAACTCTTCCAGGCCAAGATCGCTGTCGGCTCGGGCGGCCTGTGGGGTCGCGGCTGGCTCCGGGGCACCCAGACCCGCCACGGCCTGCTGCCCGAGGCCGCCACCGACTTCATCTTCCCCGTCGTCGCGGAACAGTTCGGCTACCTGGGCGCGGTCGCCATTGTCTTTCTCTACGGCCTCTTGTGCTTGTTCGGCGTGGACGTGAGTTTTTCGACGACCGAGCCTTTCGGCAAACTGCTCGTCGTCGGCGTCGTGGCGCTCTTTGCGGCCCAGAGTTTCCTCAACATCGCGATGTCGATCGGCCTGATGCCCGTCACGGGCATCACCCTGCCGCTGATGAGTTACGGCGGGTCGAGTCTGGTGAGTTCCTTCCTGGCGCTGGGCCTTTTGTGCAATGTGGCGCTCAGGCGTCTGTACCTCATCGCTCCGCGGCCGTTCGAGTGGCGGGAGTGAGCGCGCTGCGGAATGCGGGATACGAAGTATGGCCTGGGGACTGGTTCGCGGCGGATTTTCGCCGCATCCTCCTCTCCCCTGTCGCGTTTAAGGACGCAGGAGGCTTGCGACAAGGAGGTGTCGGCCGATGAGAACACGGTCCGTTTTGCTCCTGGCAGGGGCGATCCTGATGGCCGGATGGCGAAGCGCCGGGGCGGCGCCGCCGGTCCCGGCCGCCCGCGCCAACCCCGCGCGGGGCGAGGCGCCGGAAGCCGTCCCCGCGCCGCCGTCCGAAGCCCCGGCGCCGACGCCGTTCGTCAAAGGTTCCTGGACGCTTGTCGTCCTGCCCGATACCCAGGTTTACGCCATGTCCTATCCGACGCTCTTCGAGGCCCAAGCGGAGTGGATCGTCGAAAACCGCCAGGCCCGCAACATCGCCTACGTCCTTCACCTGGGCGACGTCACCAACAATAACAACGAACCCCAGTGGGAGGTGGCCAAACGGTCCCTCTTCAAACTCAACGGCCTGGCGCCCTATGCGATCGCGCCGGGGAACCATGATTACGGTCCCGACGGAGGGTCACGCACCCGCGAGACGCTCTTTCACCAATACTTCCCCGTGGACATGTTCCAAAAATGGCCGACCTTCGGAGGAACGTTCGAGGAGGGAAAGGCGGATAACAGTTATCACCTCTTCAGCGCGGGGGGGACGGATTGGATCGTTCTGGCCCTGGAGTGGGGACCGCGGGACGAGGTGGTCGCTTGGGCCGACAAAATCCTCCGCGAGCACTCCGACCGCAGAGGGATTCTCATCACCCACGCGTATCTGTACTCCGACGATACGCGCTACGATTGGGCCCAGAAGGGGGCCTCGCAGGCCTGGAACCCCCACTCCTACCCGACGGCAGGCCTGCCGGGCGGCGTCAACGACGGCGAGGAACTCTGGCAGAAACTCGTCAAAAAGCACCCCAACATGGTCCTGGTCATCAATGGGCACGTCCTCGGCGATGGGCTGGGAATGCTTTCCAGCAAGGGCGACCGCGAAAACACGGTCCACCAGATGCTCGTCAACTTCCAGATGCACACCCGGGGCGGCGATGCGTTCCTTCGCCTCATCGAGTTCCTCCCGGATGGGAAGACCGTCCAGGTCAAGACCTACTCGCCGGACCTGAAGACCTACAAGACCGATCTGGTGAATCAGTTCACCCTGACGCTGGACCCACCGCTGAAGTCCTGGTAAGGGCGACCACCGATCGCCCGAGCCGCGGGTGGCTCAATGGGTATTGTGGCTCGGGCCCGCCGCGTCTGCCGAACGGCACACGCGTCCACGTCCGGAGCGACCACTTTCCCCGAGAATGCGACGGCCGCCGAAACACTCCTGAAGAAGGTCCGGGCGGCGGCCTGGGACTTCCTTCCCAACCGTCTTTCGAGCACGCTGCGGAAGCAACGGGTCACACTCTGCACCGAGCGCAGCGTTGTCGAAGGGGTTCTTCGCCGCGCGTGCCCCTCGCATTCTACTTCTCCGCGGAGCTTCCCTTGCGCCCGATGATGACGTGGTAAACGCCCATCGGCTCGGGCAGCGCCGTGAAATCCGTGAACCCCGCCGGCCGAAGCAACGCCTCCAATTCGTCCGGGCTCCGGTGGATCATCCGCAGGCCCAGCACGCGGCGGAAGAACCGGTTCGTCCCGTGGGCCTTCGACAGGCTGTTGAGGACGATCCAGGAACCCTCCGGCATGACGCCGGCCAACGTCCGCGCAATCTCGGTCACACACGCGTCGGCGAGGTACTCGCAGATGCCGAGCATCTTGACGATGTGCGGCGGGCGGTCGAGCATGCCCGCCACGTCGCGCACGTCGCCCTGGATGAACCGGACGCACT